>Ga0315277_10000775_pt1 | contig 49345 bp, 35 predicted proteins | sample YL17G05_15_MG_FD_203695 | JGI IMG/M metagenome (GOLD analysis project Ga0315277, IMG submission 203695) | Sediment microbial communities from Yellowstone Lake, YNP, Wyoming, USA - YL17G05_15 | ecosystem: Environmental > Aquatic > Freshwater > Lake > Sediment | place: USA: Wyoming | collected... | reverse complement strand
GGTGCCTTTTTGAACTCCTACCCCCCTTGAACCCGCGCCCATCGCATACGCGCTGGGGGGAAGATTTTGCGAGGTCTCGCTAAGATCCACATTCTCCGAGAGATCTGGACAAAGCGATTAGCTCTAGCCGTTCCTCCGGCAAGGAAACGTTTAGCGACAATTCACCTCGTATTGTTTCGTCTTTCAGCACAAGATCGGCACAGTGAAGGCCAAAACAATATAGGTGCCAGCTCATGTGCAGAAACCAACGACCATTCTCTTTCTTTGGCGCTTCTATCTTAGTGGCCCGAATGTCGTCGAGAAAGGCGCGCGAAGCCTGTTTCCGCCAATGAGCAACCCCTTCGTCTCGCAGAATACGTGCCGCGACCAGTGCTTGTGCGCCCAATAAAACTAGCATGTTGGCGTAAAGATATTCCCCCGCCAGAGAGTTCTTCTCACACTCTCGGCGGATATCAGCGAGAAGGTCAGTCATGCCTTTGACCCCGGTCAGCCGACACATCAGCACAGCACGCGTCCATAGGCGGACTCTGTCAGGCCGTTCCCGCAGTACCTTGCGCAGAAGTTGAAAGGCCCTGTCTACCTCACTTTTGAGCCGGCTTTCCTCCTCATCTAGTTTCTTTTTGATTTCCTTGAGTTCTTGATCAATTTCCTGATGCCTTTCATCAGCCAATTTCTGATTCTCAAGTTCGACACGAAGAGTCTCCTGGCGGCAACGCAGTGCTGCCCGAGGCTGAGCATTGGCAAGCCGACACTCTGCGATACGAGTCAGGCGAGTCGCAGCGAAGGACAGGCGCGTCTTCTCGGGCATCTCGTCATTCGGTAAGTCGACGAGAAGCAAGTGCTCCAACTGGTCGGTCAATGCTGCCAGCTCTTGTGATTCGAGAAGATTGAAATCCGTGCGCGCAATGCCTGAAACTAGCGCGAGCGTCTTTGTCATGAGCGGAGATGGAAACTGCGGATCAAGGCGGCATGCAGTTTCGGCCTTCATCGACTCGGTGTTATGCTTTTCACTACTTCGCTTCCGCTTGACACGGGTGAAAAGCCCGGCCAGTTCCTCGGGCTCAACTTTCTCGCGGTTGACCCGAGCCCCGGTTCCCGAATCACGCAAGAGGTCCGCATACTCCTGTACCCACTGCATAAGCTCCTTGAAACTGTATGCGATCACAATATGGTCGTCGACGAAACGGAAGTGGGCGACATTACGCTCGTGCAAGCATTCCACCACTTGGAGATCCACCTTCAGGAGCCCAACATTAGCCAGGAAACCAGCCACATAGAGCCCGGTTGGAATGTGCGAGTAGGTTTTCCGGTTGGGGAATAGGTCCATCTTCTGCAATTCGTCCGTCGTCCATTCTCCTAACTCCAAGCGGAAATGGAGCATGGACTCAAACAGTCGCGTAGCGTCGTCTCTCCAGTTAGGAGGCAGTTGCTCGACGATGTTCTCCATTACGACGCTCAGCCTTAGCCTGGGATAGAACTTCTCCAGGTCAATGCTGCACCAGTACAATTCCTGTACTGGCTTCTTCGACCGTCGGTCTTGCCAGTATGCTGGCATCACAAAGGGGCAGCGATATTCCTCGGCGAGCTGCTCCTGGAGAGACAGTTCCTCCTCGGTCCGCTCATCCAGTCTTTCCGACTTGTCCATCTTGGTCATAGCACGGGTCGCGAGGTACACGTGCCGCCGGAAAACCGGCCAACTCTGCCCGAATGGTAGATAGAGGTGTCCCGCTGCGTGGCGATAGCGGCCGATCTTGCGCCGCCTTACCCCATCCTTGTCCTGCTCCACCCATATGCTGCGAAATAGACGGTTTCCATAACTCCATGCGGGCATCTTGCTATCGACATGCGGCCCGACGAGATTGACAACCGCAGTCCACGCAACCTGGTCACGCACCGAAACATGGAACACTTGGCGCACTCGGGGGTTCCCTTCTTTGTCAGGATGTTTCGGAAACGGCAGAGGCTTGAGAGGCGTCAGGCGATAGCGTCCCCTCCGAAACTCCCCGGCAATGCCTTGAAGGTTCCGCTCAAGTTCCAATTCAAATCCCGCCAGTTCAACCTGATCAAACCAGACGTCTCCCGGTGTCGCCTCGCGGCGGACTTTCTCCCAGGCCCAGCGCAGGTTCAACTGATCCGCGACTTCGTCTTTGAAAGACATCACATAGTCCCTCTGATCTCTCCAATCACGTCCGCCACGTCCTTCCCTATCGGCATATTGACTGCACGTACGGCTTTGCCCCGCGCCTTAAAGAATTCTGAGATTGCACGACGGAAAGTTTCACCGCCGCTATCTCCATCTGGCATCAGGACAATATCGTATGGCATGAAATCCTCCACCCACTCCTGTCGAAAAGAACTCGCGCCAAGAACCGCCACGGCAGGCAGTCCATGCGCCTCCAAAGCTAGAGCATCAGGGACACCTTCGCAGATGTGAACAATGGAACCAGCGGGAAGCGAGTGGAGCCGGTCGATGTTGTAGAGCGGTTTGGCGATCCCACGAGGATTCAGGTATTTAGGCTCTCCCTTGAAGAGTCTCCCCTGTATATAACCGACCGTTCCATTTATATAAAAAGAAAACAGTACCGTATAGGATGTCCAAATCAGGCGCTGAGGATTTCCTCCATCTCCCCACGCCAAGCCACTGCGGAAGACACGTTCTGCCCCCCAGCGCGCTATCAGTCGCCGCCAGGCACGTCGAGGATCGCGCAGCTCCCGCACCCCAAACCGAAATGCCACGTCAGTTGGTATGCCGTGGTTCGCCAGATAATCCAACCCGACGGTTTCAGAAACCGCGCCGCACCTATCCATGAACCACCCGTACAGCTCAGGGTCGGAGGAGAACTCAAGATCCTTTTCCAGGGCTGCTTTCAGCGCCTTTGGCGCAACTCGCCTTTTCCTGGTTGGATATGCACTCGGTCCAAAACGCCGCCGGCTCAGAATGTTCGTTACACTGACCTGGAACTCAGTGGCGAACCACGCCAACGCAGCCTTGAAATCACACTCCCGGACGCTCATCACCAATTCAATGGCATCGCCTTTCCGGCCACATCCGAAGCACTTCCAAATATTTTTAGCCGGCACGAAAGAGAGACTCGGTGTCCGCGTGTCATGGCCGCCGAAACACATCGCCTTGTTTCCTCGCAAGTGCTTTATGCCCAACCGTGCCGCCACCTCCTTGATCGGCACCCGTTTAATCTCATCAAGGTTATAATCCGCCATAAGCTCTCCAGGTGCTATGTGGCATCTTTGCTCTTCGCACAAAACCAAGTGGGTCGGGTCTGGAGAATCAAATCTACATGACCTGACAGCCACTCCTGCGTGGGAATCATTCCCTCGCGCGCCAGCGCCTCTTTCACTTCCATGGCCAATTCCACCTCGCCAGAGACGAGGTGCTGTTATTCTGCCTCGAAGGCATCAGAGCAGCGTTTTAACAAGAGAATCCCAAACAGGTAGTCCGTATATTCCGCCGCAGCCATCCTGCCGCACAAAATGTCCGCAGCGCCGTTCAAATGGCGTTCGAGTTTCGCAAGAGGAAGCATGGGCATTAGCCAGTTCCTCACGTCAAGTAATCATTGCGGCTGAAACTCACCCTTTATCTGCAACGGCAACTTCACCTTACCTACTAAGGTTTTCATCACAAAAAGCCACTGCCTTCCTGAACATGGTCCTCTCAGCTGCGCTCATTGTGCCGAAATGATCCACAAAAACGAACAAAAGCAACTCCAGCACTTCGCTTCTTTGCTGCCCCAGGTCCTTAGGAGAGAGGTGGGTAATGGCCTCGCAGAGGCGACCCAGCGGAATTCCGGGAACGAGCGCCCGAAGCGCACCAGGATTCTGGCGAAGGGCAGCCAGCATCCATCCTCGCTTTTCCATTTCTGTTTTCGCCGTGCTGAGTGCAGAGGCCAGGGACTCTTTTGAAAGATCTTTGAGCTGCGTTTTCAGGTCCGCGATACTCCCCATCGGAGTCACGAGAATATTCCTTGTCAGGCGTCTCAATAGTCGTTTGATCTGAGACGGCGCGGTGGATTTGGTAGCTTTTATCAGATCTCCAGCCTGATCGACGGACAGTCCGGCCAAGCGTACAAAGTAGTGAAGGGGCACATAAGGAGTGCTCTGATATGCGGTTTCCCTCACATAGCTGGCAGCCTGAGGTGGCTCAAGCGATCTTTGGGCAAGGTACGCCGTAATGATATCATCAGCATGGATCCCCACGCTGACGGGTACTTCCTTTTCAACCCCACCAACAGCCTGCACCTCTCCTACGAGACGCAGCGTAGCCGCCCCTTCAGACTCTGAGAATCGTCCTCGGCGAATAAACTTAAGTTTCCGAAGTAGCTGCTCATCGATTAAGAATGGAGGCCCTCCACCATACAACTTGCCGTGGATGGTATCGAGGATCCCTACGTTTGTCGCGCCGGCGCGGCCGATCGTGCGAATATGCTGGAACCATGCTTGCCGTTCGCGAGCGACACGATCGTCGATGATGCTCCTGAGCTCGGGGTATTTAATTGCAGTGGATTGGCCTTTGTACCGGAAATAGACAGATCCTTCCTTAATGTCGTCTCCGTTGGTGGCAACCGCGACGATCGGTTTCTCCGCAGCCTCATGGGTATAAATGTATCCAATCTTCTTTTCAAAGATCGTAATTGAGCGCATCTCCCAATCTATTTGTGGACTGAAGTTGGAATTTAGAAACTCTGTCAACTTTGCAGGATCGCACGACTCAAAATTCGAAACATTGAGGCCCGTGAGATGGTGGGGTGCTGGCGCCACACCGAAAACGATATAGCCACCCTTGTTGTTGGCAAAGCCCGCCATGGTTCGTGCGTATTTCGCGCGACTTCCCAAGTTGAATGTCTCTTTGAACTCCAACTGAGAACTTTCCCGGTTGTCGAGCACATCTGTAGTCCCGGTCTTCAGCCTCAGCATTCGTCGGATTTTCTCCCCAGATATTTCCTCTGCCATAATGCCACGCATCTAAATGTGCTGCCTTGTCCTATTGATAAGTAAGGGTCGCAGGCCGGCGACATTGATCTCAGAATTGGTTCAACCTGGTACCATGCGGCGTCACGCTGCCGCGGTTACCTCAGGCCCCTATTGCCAGGTCCATACACAAAAGAACTTCGGTGCCTGCCCCCGACATTCCCTCATGCCTCATCTCGCGCACAAAATGGGACACAGATTTGCTAAAAGTTCACGGGTCAGACTCAGGGAAACTGCGGACACGTGTTTTCCCAATTGATCATGATCGACCTACAGTCAAAAATAGCCGGGCGTCTCCTTTCTCCCGTCTATGCTTTATCCTTCTTTCCTTGTTTCTGGAATACCTTGTAACACCTCGATCAGCTCTGCGATGACCTTGACTTCACCCTCTTCGACATTCTCGAGAACGATCGGTCGATAATCCGGATTTATCGGCTGGAGGCGAATCACACGATGGTGCCACGAACCACCTTCATCGGTGACCATCTCGCTCTCATACCGTTTCACCGTGAAACTGCCTCCTGTATCAGGATCAACGAAATCGTGGTGCTGGACGAGAACGATGCGGCCTTGTCGCGCGCCGAGCACCGGGTAACGAAACAGGCAATACGAGCGGTCGGGAATGGAAGGCTCCATGGATTTCCCGATCACCTGGGCTAGGAACATGCCCTTTCTCAGCTGATGGAGAGTTTCGATTTCCACCCAGTCCTCGAACCCGACCGCCTGCTCATCGCTAAAGCCCCCTGCGGCGATTTTCAAAGAAAGGAGCGGCACGCATGTCTTATAACGGTCTTCGCGGCACGGTTGAACTCTACGAAACGGAGCAGCGGGTGGTAGGAGCTGAGTAACTGGCATGCGGGATGAGACCGTGGCGTCAAACCGTTCTAATACCAAAGCCTTGATGCGATAGTACCCGTGCTTTTCCTCATCCCTCCGACGAATGATCGGGAAGGTGTCCATCACATAATCCAGCTCCTCGCGGGTGAGGCCGAACAGATCTCGCGCCACGATGGCATCAAGCTCGGCGCGTGCCTCCACGCGTTTGCTCTCGTCCGTGGTGCCCGGCAGCGGATCGCTGGGAGCCAGTGAGGGCAGCCAGCCGTCTTGGGAAAGGATGTCCCAGTAGCCACGCATTTCGGGAGTCGTGCAAGTCAAACGGGCTGCAAGGTCTACGATCCGGCAGGCCTGCTCGTGATCGCGAGGCTGTCGTGGGAAGGGGAGGCTGTCGAGAACAGTGTAGGACATTGCGAGACTGACCTTCTTCCGGGCGAGGAAGTCCATCAGGAACGAGTTGCCGACCGAAAGCCAAACCATATAGGACCATTCGTAACCCGGCTCGAAGACTATGGTCGGCACCTTGTGCCCACACACCGTGTTCGGCGGAATGAGGGCCGCCACCAAGGTGCGTTCGTTGGTAGGACTGGCGACATCGCAGAAGCCAATGCGGTAGCACCTGGGCCTGTCTCCCAGTTTTTCAGGCAAGGCGGATTCCAGAACATACCACTGCGGTCGGATGCCTTTTGCCGGATCACCGAATTTTAGTTCGGACCACTCCGCCGCCCGTCCCCGACCGGAACAATAGGCCTTTGCGCGGTGATCGAAAGCGTCAACCATGCGCCCTTCGTAGAGAGGCAGGCCTGACGGATCCTCGCTAAAAAGCTCCCGGTCGGTTCCCATGTCGATCTCGCGCATGTAGTGGCGGTGCGGAGAGCCAGCGGCGGCGCCGAATTTCGGCCAAGCGGCGTACATCTTTGTGGCGATGTCGATGTCTCGTTGGGACGACAGTTCCATAATTGCAAGCGCATCGGGAGAGAACTCCTCGATCAAACGAACGGGTATTCGTAGCGCCGAAGCGCTTGTCGCGATCTTGAGAGCATCCAGGGAGCGAATGTTGAAGGCCGCATGGAGGGTCTCGGTGCTCCCTCCCTTGCGAGCCGCGTACAAACAGAACTTCGTCCGCGTGTCTATATCACGGAACCAGACCTCGCGGGTGTTCTCGAAGCCGAGCAACAGCGTCCACTCAAAGGAATCGAACAATGCACGCCGGATCGCCATGGCGTTGGCACCGTTGTACAGGTTTTCCGGAACGAGCTGTGCCAACATGCCGCTGGGTCGCGCGAGGAGCATGCCTGACTCGACGAACATTCGGTAGATGTTGAAGTCTCCCTTGCCAAGATTGCCGGGAGCAAAGAGCTGATAGCGACCACTCTGCTTGAAAAATGAACCTGTCCGTACAGAAAACGAGAGCTCGTTTCCCACGCTTGCGCGATAAGCGGGTTCTCCAGGAGCTCCGCAATAATCCGGTCCTGGCCAGTCTTGTCATGAAAGCGGATTTGTGGTTCGTAGGCTGAGAAGAATTCCTTCGCATCCGGGCTGAGCGTATCCCATGGGGAATTGCCGAGGACTAAATCGAAGCCGCCAGCCCAGCCGGTTTGCAGGTTCTCCGGTGATTGGCCTTCGGGCGGGACGCGAAAAACATCTGGGAAGGAAAGGTGCCAGTGGAAGAAGTTGTAGTGTGCGGCCAGGCGGGCGATTTCCTCTCGCGTTTCCTGCGGGACTCGTTCAGGATCGGACATGAGGCGGCGGAGAACATCCTGTGTGACCGCCTCCGGAGCGCTTTTCGCCTTCCTCCAGACGAAAGCGGCACAACAAGCATCTGCGGCGAGTTGTGCACGACGATACTCCGGGGATTCGTTCATGCGACGATAGCGGCCCTGCTTTTCGTGAACGCCTGCAATCGAGGTGTCTTCCACGTTGTCGAGAGAGGTGATCTCTTCTGACAGGCCTCCGTAAACGGAGACAGGCTCGGCAACCAGTGGGAGGGCCATCTGGCCGGCGCGCTCCTCGCGGTTTCTTCTCTTGAGAGAGCTGACAAACGACTTGTCGTCGCCTTCAATCGGTGTGAAGGCTTCGTCGGGGATGCCCTTTTCGAGAAGCGCCGGGGTTGTGCCCAGGAGGCTGTTGCCGCAGCGGATGCGGTGGTCCAAAAACGAGAGCGGCTTGCCGGGCTCGAGCGCTTCCATCCAGAGGGCGACCTTGCATAGCTCGACCGCCATTTCGTTCAGGTCCACGCCGTAGATGCAGTGGCCGATGACGTCCCGCAGGGCGGTGCGTACGGCTTCCGGCGCTGGCTCTTCATCTCCGGTCCGGATCGCCGCCAGCCGCTTGGCAATCCGGTGCGCCGCCGCAATCAGGAAATGACCGCTGCCGCAAGCGTGATCGCAGACCTTCAAGCCGAGCAGCGCTTTTTCCGGCTCCGGTTTCTTGCAGGCTTCTTCGATCACGGGGTCCAGCGCCGAGTCGAGCAGGCAGGTTATAAGGCTGGTCTGGGTATAGTAGCTGCCCGTAGTTTTCCGTTCGTGGCCACCGGCGGTGGAGAGCGAAAACGTCCCCGCGTCCAGGTTCAGCTCGGGGTGCAGTTCCAGGAGAGACTCGTAGACACTGCCCAGTTCCTCCGAACCGAGGTTCTTGTAGTCCACCAGGCGAACGACCTTGCCCTCGGAGGTCAGCGCCAGGGCGCGGATGGCGTCCAGGAAATCCTCGTTCGAGATGACAGCGTCGAGGAGGTCCGGGATCGCTTCATTCGAAAACAGGAAACTGCCCAGGGCGGGCAGGCCAAGCTCCGGGCAACCCTCGTCGGCTCCGAGCTTGCTCATGACCACGCGCAGGGCTTCGAAGAGATCGGTGTGGCGCGAGCCGCGGCGCTTTTCGGCGAGGCGGCGCAGGCGCGCGGTCGAATAGAAACGGACATAGCGCTCGCGCGCGAGCATGCCGGCGTCCGGATGCAAAAGCAGCTCCCGGTCTTCAGCGACAAAGAGAAACAGCAGGCGGTAGACCAGGCGCAGAAGCTGACGATAGTAGTACTGCTTGTCGAGTGCGCCCGTGCGCAGGCGGTTGCGGAGCTCCACGTTGGAAGGATGGAGGAAGCCGCGGCCGAGCGCCTCGATCGCCTGCGCCACGCCGTCCCGCAACTGGTCGAGGGCTCGCGTCCCCTGATCCTGCGCGAAGCGCGACCATTGTTCAAGGCGACACGATTCCGGCTTTTCTCCCTCGACCCGCGATTCGTGGCACAAGAGCCAGAGCAGGACAAAGTCGGAGTAGACCTCGCCGTTCATCATCGCCTCGAGGTCGAATTCGACGTAGGCTTGGCGCGTCAGGCTCACGTTGTCGCGCAGGATGCGGAGCTTCAGGCCGTTCGAGACCATGCCCCAGAGGCTGGCGTCCGAACGGTTGAGGTATTCCTGCACAAGGCTATGGGGACTGCTGCGCGCGGCGCCGGCGACGCCCGCGGTCCTGCGGTCCAGGGGAGTGCCCTGGCCGACGAGATGAATCGGGACGTGCTGCCAGAAATGCGAGATCGGGTAGGATTTGCTGTCGATATCGACGGCGCGGGAGGCCTGCAGGCGGCCGTATCCCAACTCCTGATAGAGGATGAGTAGCCAGCGTTCGCGGGTAAGAGAAGTCCCGGCATCGTCGGGGCGCAGTTTTTGCGCGGCATCCTTGAAGGCGAGCCAGGCGCCGAGGAGGCGATTCCAGGAGCGGTTGGCCGCTTCGTTTAGTTTTTCGTTGCTGGCGAGATGGTAGTCTTCGGGGGTGAGGCCATCGAGCCGACGGTCGCCTTCGGCGATGCGCTGCAGCAGGTCAGCGGGAAGGATGGCACCTTCGGTTCGGATGGTGGTGAAGATGTCGCTACGCCTGATTTGCATAAAACCTTTGCCACGAATTACACGAATTTCACGAAATCTGAACCGGAAGATAAATGTAAATGCCCAGGACATCGGGGGGGAGCTTGGGTTCGACGCGATGGCTTACGCCTACCAGCTTCATCGCACTGCGCACCCTTTTGTGCGCCGCGAGCAGCTCCTCGCCCCGGGTTTTTGCGTCTTCCTCCAGGTGTCGGGCGAGGGCGGGAAAACCCTCCACTACTTTCCCAACAAACATGGAAGCCTGTTCCGGCTGGACGTTTCCTTCCGGCATGAGCGCCGGCAAGCGCTCGGCTTCGCCGTTTCCCAGCCATTGCGGATCAGCCGGCGGGCCCGCAAAGGCCAGAAGCCGGCAGTCTTCGGCCAGCAGGGGAACGGATTGCGCGCCCTTGATCGTGACGATGTGAAAGCGGTAGCGAACCAGCAGCACAGTCGTCCGGCGGGATACTCCGCTTGTCCGGATGACGCCGCAGCGTCGGGCGACACCCTGGATAAGCGGATCCAGGGCGGTGTCCATGACATATCCGGCGAGGTTCTCGACGGCAGGGTGCGTCCGGGTGAGGTACAGGGCGCCGTCTTTCACGGGCAGCTCGAACTTCGCCGAGAAAACATCCGGGACACGGAGCGCATCCTTGAGGGCCTTCGGCGTCTCGCGCAGATCGAAGCGGACGAAACCGTTCTCCGAGATTACGCCCTTGCAGGCGCGCAGTGCTTCCTTGGTGAACGAAGCGACGTCGATATGGCTCCCGATCGCTTCACGGGTCGCGCGCAGCTCGTGCGCAACCTCTTCGACCTTGATCGTCTCCTGGGCGAACATTGTGCGCGAGCGCTTCTCCCGGTCCGTGGCCGCATCCCAGTCGCGGTGAAGCTTGTCACGTTGAGGCTTGAAAAAGTCTTCGAAAAGCATGAGCTGCTCTTCCTTGTGGCCGGACCTGCCGCGCAACAGCAGCCCCTCGAAAATGGCTTCCACCACCTGCTCCGTATCCACCGGAACCGGGACGGAGATTCCCAGGGAGCTGCGGATCTTGCGGTGCTTTCGCAGGAGGACATCCAGGACGATGCCGTCGATCTGATTGTCGGTGCCGTAATACGTCAGTGCGCGAACCTTTGGGCAAGGCTGGCCGTAGCGGTCCACCCGGCCCTCGCGCTGCTCGTGGCGGGTCGGGTTCCAGCTCAGGTCGTAATGAAAGGCCGCGTCGAAATGATCCTGGAGGTTGACGCCTTCCGAAAGACAGTCCGTGCAAACAAGGACGCGCCTGGGCGCGACGGAAAGCTGGCTTACCCGCTCTTGCCGATCTGCCGGTGGCAGAGTGCCGGTCACGGCGACGACTTCGACTCCCGAGGGAAGGCGGCGCCTCAGCTCTTCGGCGACGTATTCGGCAGTCGGAATGAAACGGCAGAAGAGAATGGGGCTGAATCCGTCGCGCAGCAGCTCCTTCACGAGCTTGACGGCCTTGAGGAGCTTTTCGTCCCGGTCGCCTTTCAGACTGTCGGCGGTGCGCGCCATCTCGAGGAGGCGACGGCGGTTGGTCTGGCCCTCATCGCAGGGATCTTCAGCGTCGCTGCCGGGGACGACGTCCATGCCTTCGGGTGATTCTGCCTCGGCGAGATCGAGGACGGTGCGGCGGCCGATGGCGTCGGCTTCTTCGGGGGATTCCGCATCTGCGGTGGAGGCGCGGCTCCTCAGCGTGGCTGCCGCTGCGGCGGGGCTGCTTGCGAGGGAGCGCAACAAAGCCAGGGCGGACCACCAGCGGACACGCTGGAAGAATAACTTGTACTCGGAAGACAGCTGGTAGTTGTCTTCCCTGTCCTCCCGGTCCGGGAAGGGTGTGTCGGCATCGAGATAGCGCTGGATGTCGCCCCTCCGACGCTGGACAAAATGGGCGGCCAGGCGCCGCCGATGCTTCTCGTTGCCGGGACCGGCCAGATCCTCGGGCAGGGCAGCGAAATCCGGATCCAGGAATGCAAGAAGCGACCGGAAGGCTTCTTCGTTGCCGCTGTGCGGGGTAGCCGTCACGAGAATCATGTGCCGGGAGGCGTCTGCGGCGAGATCTTTTACCAGCTCATGGCGCTGGTGGCGGCCGCGTCCGCCTGTCGCGCCGTATGCGCAGCTGTGAGCCTCGTCGATGATCACCAGTTCCGGGCAGGCTCGGAGAAAGTCGTCGCGGCGGCGATCGGATTTGATGAAGTCCGTTGACACGATCAGAAAAGGAAACACCTCGAAGATCGACTGGCCGACACGACAGGCGCGGTCCAGCTTCGTGGCCGTGCTCGGGAGGACGAGTTCGGCGTCGATGTGAAACTTGCTGCTCAGCTCGCCCTGCCATTGCTCAGCGAGCTGCGGGGGACAGAGGACGACCATGCGCCGCACTTCGCCCCGGTCGATCAGCTCGCGGGCCACGAGGCAGGCCTCGATGGTTTTGCCAATGCCGACATCGTCCGCAATGAGCAGGCGGACGGGATCGAGTTTGAGAGCCATGAGAAGCGGCACGACTTGGTATGGACGCGGTTCCACGCCGATCCGGGCAAAGCAGCGGAACGGGCCGGCGCTGGAACGGAAGCCAAGGCGCACAGCGTCGCGCAGCAGCTTGCAGGAACGATAGTCTCCGGGCATCGCGGGATCGGGCAAGCCGAAGGAGGCGGCCTCGATGGTTTCGAGCGGCAGGTAGATCCCGGTGACTTCTTCATCCGTACCTCCGAGCGGTCGGAGGACGAGCAGCTCCTCCTCGGACTCAGGCAGGACGACCCACTCCCGTCCTCGTGCCTTGACTAGCGAACCAACAGCGAATGCCATCATCTACTCCAAACCAACAAAAACCAGCCACGAATTTCCCGAATTGCACTAAAAATCAGCCACAAATTACACGAATGCACGAATAAAACTGGACCGATTGAGGACCATTCGTGGTTGCTCCTGATATTGATCGCGACATTCTGTCGCAATAAGTGTCGCGATTCCCGAAATTCCCAGTTTTGGTCAGACCAACAGCCCCTCAAGGGTGGAAAATGTTGACTCCACATGCCGGCAGCCAGTACCCTAAGGGCGGAATCTGAACTCCGGCTTGTCTGGATGGTAGGATTCCTCCGGGGGGCCGAAAGGCTTCCTTTTCCATTTTAGAGCCGCATAATTCCATTACGGTCCCCTGTTTGAAAAACAAACACCACCGCTAAGGCTCTAAGACTCGAAGAAATCACATGGACATGTCATTCCGCTATTCCTTTCCGAAGATGTGGGGATACTGGGCGATCCTGGCGTCCCAATCTTCTCTGGCGGAAAAGCGGATTACCGTGTAGCCAAGGTCTTCCATGCTGTCCGTCTGGGCCTGATCGCGCGCACGACGTTCCGGAAATTCGTGGTGTGGCCCGTCAATGTAAACAACAGTCTGAAACTCGCCATACATGAAATCCGGGCGCGTTCGGCAGGCTTCGATGTAAACCTGAGCATCCGAGGGGAGCCGGCATTTTTTCCGCTCCAGATAGTCAAGCCAGTCCTTTTCCAGGCTGGAATCCGACTTTCTCTTCAGTTGCTCCAGATGTTCAGCCCGCGGGCTTCCCGTCGGGCTGGCCTGAACAATTGATGTCGAGAGGCTCATCAACAGGTCTTTAGCCGCGTGACGGTCCAAGACGCCGTGGTCGAGCTGGTTTACATAGCTCATGAGGCAGTCATAACAGGCAGCTTCGCAGTCCTCTTTTGCTCTCGGGGCTTTTCGCAGATCAGCGCCGCTTTGGGGATCGAAATGCATCAGGTTTAGGGCCTCGCGCGCAACAGCGGCCATAGCGTGCGGGTCATCGAGAAGGTTGCGAAGCACGCCGGCGCCGCCTTCCGCGGATTCATAGAATAGAATCTGCTTTCTGTTATCCCGGTCGGGAAGCGCCTCCACAGCCAGCTCGCTGTCTTCGAGCTGGTAATGCACCTGGATGGCGCTCTTGAATGCGGCTTCGAGCGAAGCCATCGTCCCGAGCTCGAGTTCCGCGGCCGGCTGAAAGAGCAGGCAATTTCGGCGATCCTCGACATACGGAATCACGCGCATCGTGCGCGCGGCATTGGGATCCTGCTCGTCGTCCTCGGGATCCTGAGGATTTTTCGCCCAGTAGCCACGGTCGACATCGAGAACAAACCCGAATTGCCCCTGGTCCTTCCTGCGCACCCAGCCGAGATTGACCCTCCAGATGGTCGTGGCATGGCCGTAGGTCAAAGTAGCGAGCACGGAGCTTCCATCGACCACCTGCGCCGTTTGACAGGATGGCTGGGTACCGGGTTCTGCAAAACGAACGGCGGAGATGATTTCGTAGCCCTGCCGCAGCCTCTCCTCCTCGTCCGAGTTGATCTTGTCGCGCCTCCTGGTTGAGACATTTTGCAGGCGAAGCAGTTGCCGCAGCGGAGGACCGAGCAGCTTCCCGCACCTCTCACAGAGATCCGGCCCTTGGTTTTCTTTGGCCGGATGAAAGTAGCCGCAATGCTCGCAGCGCTTCACCCAGCGCGTGGCCAGTTCTCTCTCTTCCTCGCCGACAGGTAGAATCACCTTGTTGATGATGTAGCGGGAGCCTTCGTGATAGATGATTGCTCTTGGGCCGAACTCGGAGATGGCCAGGAAGCGCGGACGCGACAGGAACTCGTCACGATCGCCCCTGGTCTTGCGGCCCGGGATGTAAGCCGAAAGGGGCAGCCGTGGAAAGTTGTAACCGGGGAGAAAACCCTCACTCGCAAAATAACGGTAGCTGTAAAAGTCAGACTGGATCACATTCTCCGTCTGGGTTAGCAGGTCGAGCTGTGCTTCGGCTTCGCGCCGGAGCCGCTTGGCCTGCTCTTTTTCGAATGACGATCGGGTCGCGTCGCCAATGATCCGGTTTTGCAGCTCGCGCTGCGACATCGCCGCCTCGTACAAACCCCGCCAGCGATCGCAGGTAGCGTCAAAGTTCAGGGTGATCTGATTCAGCACCTCGTCCGTCCAGCGTTCGCTGTACCAATTCGACCGCGCCAGCTCTTCTTTCATGGTGGAGAGAACCTGCTCAACGCGGCCTCTGGCCCGCCGGCGTGGCGCTTCGGTTTCGATGCTGAACCTGACGACGTCGAGCAGTTTCAGTGAAGGCTTTTCTCCGGCCAGGTCCAATATATCTTTCAACGAGCTGCCCAAGTCCTGTCCAGTCTCGGCCAGCCATATAGCCTGGACGTGGGCGCGAACGAGGTCTTCGTTGGCAAGGTCGAGGCGGGGAGGGGTTACGCTTCCCATGACCATGCGTTCGGGCCGCTTGAAGAAGTAGCGATCGTGTGGGCTGCCGGTCGAGCAATAGGAGAAGACCAAAGCAGGCTGCCCGCTCCGTCCGGCACGGCCGCTGCGCTGCGCGTAGTTGGCCGGGGTCGGCGGGATATTGCGCATGTTTACCGCGTTGAGCTCGGCGATATCGACGCCCAGCTCCATGGTGGGCGAACAGTAGAGGACTGGAAGAGAAGCCCGGCGGAATCGGTCTTCGCGGTCGATGCGGAGCTCGTAGGGAACCTGAGCCGTGTGCTCGCGCGCTTCCAGCCCCTTCGTCTCACCTGCGATCGTCTTGTAGAAATCGACGAAGAAGGGGTTCGTTCGACTACCTGCGGCAGCTTCTCTGGGGACTCGAATGGGATCGTGGAAAGCGCGCGTCCCGTCGCCGGCCAGCCAGATCATGGCATCGGCTTGAAGCTGATACCCCGGCACATCCGTCTCATTCTCAGGCTCTCGGACTCTGGCGACCAACCCTGCCTTTCTCAGGACCTCCAGGAGTTGGCCGCAGACCAGTTCAGTTTCATGCAAGTTGAGATGCGGCGTTCCGCCGTCGAATGTGGAAGGGCGGCGAAGGAATTGACCAAATCCACCACGGGGAGACAGGTAGACATAGCCCCCATAGTCTGTGGGCCCGGATGAACGCGGGAAGAGGATGCCGGCATGTTCCAGGCGTTCGTTGTCGTCGATCGCCCAGGGCTCTTTGAGGCGCTGGCTGCTGCGCTGCTGAAGTCTCTCGTGGAACGAGGTGTCCAGGTAATCCACTTTGATGGCCAGGGAATGGCGCATGAAATCCAGCAGGACCTTGCTGATTTTTGCCCGGGTTTCCGGCGAGGCCCCCGTGAGGGCAGCATGGCAGTCGCTCCACAGATCTTGATCCCGGCACAGATCATCCAGGGACTCGTAGCGGATCTCGAGCAGCCCGCACTGTTCGAGATTCGGCGAGGTAATGCGCCACCCCCGGCGTTGATCCATGTAAATCCTGTATCCGATGAGGTCGCGCAGGGCCCGGTCGGTTTCGGTCCTCGCGGCATATCTGACATCCGGATCCCGGGAGTAGAGGGCCAGCGCCAGATCGAGAGCATCAAACACTTTCTGGGTGAGCGCATCGTGCCGGATGCCCTCGCCGCCAGTAGTGCAAGCGGCACGATACAGAGCGGAGCGCAGCAGGCCGATCTCGATGAAGTCGTTGAAGTGGCCGGCTTGAAGAGAGGCATCCTGGCGGTTGTCCGTGAAACTCAGCAGCTTCCGGGCCTTTACCGGCAGGCTTTCCTCTCTGCGGAGACTACGGATTGCCGAGAGGCTGAGTATCGTTGTCGCAGTGCTCCTGCCGCCTGTGCCAAGCGAGGTGAGCTTGCCGATGTCGGTAAGCTGTCTGGAGCCATAGGCCACGCCGCAATTAAGGCAGAATCGAAACGGCGCGCGTGTGAAGTGGCAATCCTGCCCCCGGTCAGATTCCTTCCCGTCAGGTGCAACGCGGACCGCTGAGGGAAGATAATCCCTGAAGCTCGACTTGATCCGGAGCGTCCCCTTGTGTTCCTCCAGCCAGTCTTCGGGAACTCTTTGATGAACTTCGCTCGGATCGGCAGGCCACGGGTCTGTCGTGTTGAGGTAGAGATACCCGGGCTCGTTGTCGTCTTCGGAGGCTCGGTCGGTGAGGTCGCGAGTTTCGAAGACGCGGGCGCCGGCGTCGCTCTTGCGCTTGCGGACGCAATAGTATTCCTGTCCACATTCCCGACAGAAAACCATGGGTAGCAGAATCTCCTTGGGTTCGGCTCCGGGAACAAATCGCTGACCGTGGACGGTGATGTAGCGGCTGCCCTCTTCGCGAACGGAAGCGTAGACCGCATCGCCGCGGCTGATGAACTGGTGGAGGCGGAAAGCGAAGGCCGGGAAATCATTCTGCGGATTCCTGCAGAAATACCCGGCGAGCAGACCTTGCTGAATCGCGTGGACGCATCGTCTCTCGGGAAGGTCAGTCAGGCGGCTCAGATCCCTAGCTGCTCCTTCATCGCCTGAGATTGACTTTGGTTTGCTGCGAATAAGCCGAGTACTACCTGTCTCGGTTGTAATACCGAACGCGGATTCGATCCAGATGGAGAGAGGATCTCGGATAAAGCTGCTGTACTCTTCCAGAGGTTGCCCGTTTTCATCTGCAACGCGGTTGCTAAGTTGAGCAATGAACGATGGATCCTCGATGCCTCTTTCCGGCGTAGTTCGGCGGAGGGTTTCGCCGATTACGTGTTCGGACTTAACAGGAGATCCGAACAGGATGGATCCGACTCGGGCAACCTGGGCCTGCTGTTCTGCGAAAGATCCCGCGCCGGCGAGGGTCGCGGATGTTCCCACACACTGCAGCTGGCTGGCGGACAGGATGTCGCGAACTCTGCGAACCAGCAGCGCCACGTCCGCTCCCTGGCGCCCCCTGTAGGTATGCAACTCATCGAGAACGAGGAAGCGCAATCCCTGTGCGGCCCGGATGAGGTTTTTCTCCCTTGGCCGGGTCAGGATCAATTCTAGCATCACGTAGTTTGTGAGCAGGATGTCAGGCGGGTGTGCAAGGATTGCCTGTCTTTCCTCATCTTTCTCCTGGCCGGTGTAACGCCGGAAGGTGACCGGACCCTTCCCATCGGGATAGCCATGACAAAGGAACTTCTCGAGCTCCCCGAATTGGCTGTTCGCCAGGGCGTTCATGGGATAGACGATGATGGCCTGTATTCCGCGGCCGGATCCGTTTCGGAGCACGTGATCCACGATGGGGATGATGTATGCGAGGCTTTTTCCTGACCCGGTTCCAGTGGTCAGGACATAGTTTCCGCCCCCGCGAGAGACACGAACGGCATCGGACTGATGGCGATGCAGCTGAAGCGGTTTTCCGGCAGAATCCTTGTCTTTACCGATGCGGAAGACGCGGCTGCATTCGGCATGGAGGATGTCCTCATGGACCAGATCGTCGATCCGGTCACCGGGTTCGAACGATGGATTAAGTTGTATGAGGGGCTCCGGCCATAGCAGGCCATCGCTAAGGCTGCGGTCAATATGCTGCCTGATCTTCTCGTCACGGATTTGGATGAAGCTGGAGATATAAGAAGCGTAATCGGTGATAAGCCGGTCGCGTAGTTGGAAGACGTCCATTTCCCTGCCACTCTGCGAGAATCTCGGAGATGTGCCAAATCCAAAAAACCGCCTTCTCCAGCCCGCAGAGAACGTGAAGGCAAACCTGCATCCGAGTGGGGGAATGCCGCTATGGTACTGCAACGCCACCTTTTGGCAAGACAAATGTGTGAGGAACGCCAGAAGATCGCTGCGCCGGGTCGATGTGGCGAATGAATTCCTGCCCTCTCCTTGCATGAAAAATCACTTCGATCCACGAGCTTACTTTTCCAGGCCCGGCCGGGAGGTGATGCCCGAGACGCGGATTTGGTCCCCGGAGGTCCGCAGGCATCCGTGGTCCTAACCTTGATTCGTAACGCGACGCGCGCTATAACGATCTGCGTAAAGGGACACTAGCTGCCCCTTTATGCAGATCACATCGGAGGAGACAATGGCGGCTCGTACCTTTGAAAAGTGGATTGACGCTCTCCACTCCCACGGGAAGTACACCTTTCTGCGTGCCGAGGCGAGCGGCGGCAGCGGCCTGTCGGCGGAGGCTGTGAAGAAGGCCCTGCAACGGCTGGCACGGCGAGGGCGGGTCGTGAAGGTCAAGGATTACTTTTTCGTGATTGTGCCGCTGGAGTACGCCAGCGCCGGCGCACCGCCTGTCCCCTGGTTTATTCACGACCTTATGGCCGCGATGAAGCTGCCTTACTATGTAGGCCTGCTCAGCGCGGCGGGCCTGCATGGAGCCTCTCACCAACAACCGCAGGAGTTTCAGGTCGTCACAGACCGATCCGTCCGACACCTGGCAGTTGGCCGTACGAGGATTCGGTTCTTCGCCAGCAAATACGCCGGCAAGGCCACCGTTGAGGATGTCAAAACGCCGACCGGGTCCATGAGAGTATCGACGCCGGAAACCACAACGGTGGATCTGGTGAGGTTTGCCAAGGCCGCCGGTAATCTGGACAACGTGGCGACGGTCATCGCGGAGTTGTTGCCCTCTCTTGATCCCAGGAAACTGTTGAGAGCCGTCCGGCTCCTTGATGATCTGCCCAACGCGCAACGCCTCGGATACATCCTCGACCATACCGGCGCGGAAAAGCTTTCTGGCCCCATCCACGCGTGGGTAAAGCGACAATCACCCCGGGCGGTGCTTCTGCGCACAGGTCGCCTCGTGCCCGATGCCCCCGAGGATCGACGCTGGCACGTGTTGGTGAACCAGCCCCTCGAGGTGGAAGCTTGATTCCCCAGGCAAACATCACCGCATGGCGGCCAACCGCGCCCTGGCCCGACGACGCGCAGGTCGAGCAGGATCTCGTCCTGACGCGGGCGCTCATCCAGTTGTTCGCCGAGCCGAGTTTGGCAGGGAGAATCATGCTGCGTGGCGGGACAGCGCTTCACAAGCTGTACATCCATCCTGCATGCCGGTTTTCGGAGGATATTGATCTGGTGCAGAGGGAAGCAAGCCCGATCGGCCCCATCCTGGACACGATCCGGGCGAAGCTCGATTCGTGGTTGGGGAAACCCAAGCGTTTCCGCGCCGAGGGTGGTGTCTCGCTGGTCTACAGGTTCGAGTCGGAAATCCCTCCGATACGGCCGCTGCGGCTGAAGATCGAGATCAACACGCGCGATTACTTTACATTTTTCGGAATCCCTGCTCGCCGGCTTTCGGTAGAAAATCCCTGGTTCGCGGGCGCGGCCGAGATTACGACATTTGAACTCGACGAATTGCTCGGCACCAAGCTGCGTGCGCTGTACCAGCGGCGGAAAGGACGCGACCTGTTCGATCTCTGGCTGACCATCAGCCGGGGGATGCTCGATCCACAGCGCGTCGTAGGCTGTTTCAGCGAATACATGAGCCGTCAAGGACATACCGTATCGCGTGCCCAGTTCGAACAAAACCTGCACGAAAAGCAAACCGACGCCGGGTTTCTGGACGAAGTCAGGCCACTCTTGAGCGCAGGCGTAAATTACGACGCTGCTGCTGCAATCATACGGGTTCGGGAAGTGCTCATCGATAAGCTCCCGGGCGATCCATGGCACGGGCCAAGCGATCAACTCACCAGGGGGCCGAAACCGAGATCGCGGCGAAGGCAGCCGTGATCAGTATGATGTCTTTGATTTCCTATGTCAGATTCTAGTGAAAGCCACCGCTAACGCGCGAAGACGCGAAGGCTCAAAAGAAATCCCATCCACAAGATAGCGCCACACACAATCCTATTGCACTCTTCCTTTGCGAACCTGTCCGGGTGAACGTCGGTGAGAGTCCCCAAAACTACGTGACCCCTTTGGCCCCTTTCTGATCGCTTTTGTCACCACGGGCGCCATGTCCCGTTTGTTCCCTTTTTGTCGCCTTTCCCCGGTTGCACTTAATCTCTGCCGCATCCGCAATCTCGTCAAGTGAGACTAGGTTTGTGTCTCACCGATAAACTAAAAGCGCTCCTGTGTCTCATTTTGCGCATAAAGTGGGACACAATTTCGCTTTTGAGCCACGGGTGAGATTCAAGACGCGTTGTTTCATCCGCGATATTGCCATCATTCACTCCAAAGCAGCAAAAGGCAGCCACGAATTACACTAGTCTTTGCCAAAGATGTTGGGTACTGGGCAATCTTGGCATCTCAATCTTCTTTGGCGGAGAAACGGATCACCGTATAGCCGAGATCTTCCATCGCATCTGTATGAGTGCGATTCCGCGCATGGCGCTCCGGGAATTCGTGGTGAGGCCCGTCAGGAGCCAACCTTATCGAGAGCGCGGCTTGACAATTCAGAATTCGAATGCGCCACTTCACTGGCTCATTGATAATCCTCTTGACAAATGTCGTGATAACCACTATATTGTGGTCATGAAGCGACAGTTGAAGGTCGAGATAAAGCAGCGCAAGCCGTTCAGCAGCAGCCAGGAGGAGGCATTCCTCAATCTCCAGAGAACCGCGGATGCCCTGATGCGGGGATTCGAGGAGCTGCTGAAGCCCAGCGGCTTGACCCAGACTCAGTACAACGTGCTGCGCATCCTGCGCGGTGCGGCGCCCGAAGGCCTGCCGTGCCGAGAGCTGGCGGAGCGGATGATTACGCGCGATCCCGATGTGACGCGGCTGCTGGACCGGCTGGAGGCGCGAGGTTTGGTATCCCGCACGCGGGACGTGGCGGACCGCCGTGTTATCGTGACGCGCATCGCCGCGCAGGGAATGCGGCTTCTGGAGGGGCTGGATTCCCCGGTTGCAGAGCTTCACCGGCGGCAGTTGGCTCATCTCGGAGGGGACAGGATTCAGAAGCTCATCGATCTTCTCGAGGTGACGCGGAAGGGAAGCCGCTAAAATTTTTTGGAAATATAGTTGTTACAACGAATGGTGTAGGAACAAATAATGAAAGGGGAAAAGAACATGGAAAACACAAATGTAGCAGCCAAGAGTGCAGCCGAGACTGTGGCGAAGCCGCAGCCGACGCTGTGGGAGATCGATGCCGCGCACTCATATGCGCACTTCTCGGTGCGTCACATGATGGTGTCCAACGTGCGCGGCGGCTTTGACAATGTCGCCGGATTCGTAGAGTTGAACGAGCAGGATCCAACCCGCTCCAGGGTGGAGGCGACTATCGGCGCCGACAGCATCAACACGCGAGAGCAGCAGCGTGACGGACACCTGAAAAGCGCCGACTTCCTGGATGTGGCAAAGTATCCGACTATTTCGTTCAAGTCTACGCAGATTACAAAGTCGGAAGACGGGGGCTGGCAGTTGGCCGGCGACCTGACGATACACGGAGTGACACGGCCCGTAACTCTCAACGTCGAACCGCTGACCCCGGCCATTCCTGACCCGTGGGGAAAGGTCCGCATCGGGACTTCCGCAACCACAAAGATCAACCGCAGGGATTTCGGACTCAACTGGAACGCCGCGCTCGAAGCAGGAGGAGTGCTGGTCGGAAACGATGTCAGCATCACCATCGATGTCGAGTTGGTCAAGAAGAATTGAGTCATCGGGCCATCGGGTCATTGAGTCATTTACTGAGCCTCGCGTAATATGGTGACAATCCTGGACAGGGTAGGGGCACGGCGCGCCGTTGCCCCTACATTTCTGTGATGTCACCGTATTTTGCGAAGCTCTGTAGGAGCGCGCCTTGATATGCAGGGGCAAGAGTTAGTCGGTATTCTCGAATTCGAAAGCTCTGCATGTTCAATGGCCCGACGACTCGATCGCTCGATGGCTCAATCCAAGAGGAGCGGATCATGATCAAAATACGCAAAGCGGAGGAGCGGGGGCACTTCAACCACGGCTGGTTGAACACCTATCACACGTTTTCCTTTGCAGACTACTACGACCGGGCGAATATGGGCTTCGGTCACCTGCGCGTCATCAACCAGGATCGGGTGAAGCCCGCCATGGGTTTTCCGACTCACGGACACCAGGACATGGAAATCATCTCCTATGTGCTCGAGGGTGCCCTGGAGCACAAGGACAGCATGGGCAACGGATCCATCATTCGCCCCGGCGACGTGCAACGAATGAGCGCAGGGACCGGCGTAACCCACAGTGAGTACAATCCTTCACGCACGGAGTTGGTCCACTTTCTCCAGATCTGGATTCTGCCGGACAAGCAAGATCTGACCCCGAGCTACGAGCAGAAGTCCTACCCTGACGAGGAAAAGCACGCGTATCTGCGGCTGATCGCATCCCAAGACGGACACAAAGGTTCGGTCACCATTCATCAGGATGTCCTGGTGTTTGCTACGCTGCTGGACTCCGGGGAAAAGGTGATTTATTCCGTGCCTTCGGGAAGACGAGCCTGGCTACAGGTGGCGCGTGGCTCGCTGCGGCTCAACGCTGTTCCCATGAAGGAAGGCGATGGGGCCGCGATCAACGATGAGCCGGAGCTGCGCATTGAGGGTGAGAAGGAGGCCGAGGCCCTCCTTTTCGACTTGGCCTGACAAAAGCCACGAATTGCACGAAAAAAATGGATCCATTCATCCACCGTTCGTGAAATTTATGGCTTGTGTTCGGTTAATGGTTTGCGTTGTTTTTCGGATTCTGGTTGAATAAGCTTGGCAAGACCAGGAACCGAAATGGCAGACACTGGACAGACATTATCCGATAACAGAACTGTGAGTCGGCGCGTCCTTTGCGTCTCCGCGGTGCTCGGGATCGTCCTTCTGACTCCCGCGCTTCACGTCCGTGCCGAGTCCGTCCACCGTTACGAATTCTCCCTCCCACGCATGGGCACGATCTTCGAGATCATCCTCTACGCCCCAAATCAGAATGCTGCTTCCCTTGCCGCCAACGCGGCGTTTGACCGCATTGAGCAGCTGGAGCAGAGCATGAGCGACTATCGGGAGAATAGCGAGCTCAATCGCCTCTGCCGGGAAGCGGTTTGGAATCCCCGGCCGGTGAGTCAGGAGCTTTTTTTTGTTCTGGAGAACTCGATTAGGATTTCCCGCTTGACCGGCGGAGCCTTCGACGTAACGGTGGGTCCCGAGGTCGCCCTCTGGCGCGAGGCGCGGCGCGCGAAGCGGCTGCCGGATCCGCAGGCACTGGCGAAGGCAAAGGCAGCGGTAGGCTATGAAAACCTGGCGCTGGATCCCGCAATGCGCACGGTCATGCTCAAGCGCGACGACATGAAGCTCGATCTCGGGGGAATCGCGAAGGGATTTGCTGTGGATGAAGCACTCAAGCTGTTGAAATCCCAGGGAATCCGCAGCGCGCTGGTCCACGGCGGAGGAAATATCGCGCTGGGGGATGCGCCTCCGGGAGCAACGGGGTGGAAAATCGCCGTCGACGATCCGGGCTCAGGCCCCTCGCAACACCGCTATTTGATGCTGCACAACCTGGGTGTGGGAACTTCAGGTGATGCTTACCAGCATCTGGATCTGAACGGCGAACGATACTCTCACGTCGTCAACCCGACCGACGGCATGGGAATCAGCGCTTCCGTGAGCACCACGGTCCTGGCTCCCGACGGGATTACTGCCGACGCCTTGGCCCTTGGCCTGAGCATTCTTTCGGTGCCCGACGCGCTCAGGATAGCCGACTCGGCGGAAGGGGTGTCGGTTTCTCTTTCGCGCCGCGTCGGTTCTGAGTTGCGGCACTTCTCCTCACGCGGGTTTCCCCGGCCGCTGGAATCGGCGAAGCCGGCACCCGGGCATGTGTCGGAGAACAAATGAACGAAAACGCAATTGCCGGCCGGCCTGAGCGTCTGAGACGGGCGCTTGACGGGCGCAGGCGGGGCTGGCGGAGGAAGGGTATTTCCTGATGACAGAAGAGAAACCTCCCCGTGGACGAAGGACCGTTGTATTACTCGTATCCGGAATCATCGTCGGTCTTGCCGCCGCATTCGCCAGCCACTACTCTCTCGATTACACGTCTACGGATCAGTTCTGCGATAAGGCCTGCCACGTACATCCGCAGGCGACGCAACTTTGGATCAGATCCACGCATTACACGAACAAGAGCGGCGTGGTGACGCGCTGCATCGAGTGCCACCTTCCACCGGAAGGGATTGATTATCTTACCGAGAAGGCGAGGCTGGGTGCTCAGGACATTTATGGGAAGCTGTTCAAAGATGTCTCCAAAATAAACTGGGAGCGCAAGCGGACCCTCGAAAGCGCCAGGACGTTCACATACGACTCGTCATGCGTGCGCTGCCACAAGAATCTGTTCAGCCAGGGCCTCTCGAAGAAGGGGAGCGATGCCCACCTTTACTACCAGAGGATGAAGGAAAAGGTGCGCTGCGTAAACTGCCACCTGGCCGTTGGCCATTTCATGGAGAGGAAGCCGGAGCCCGAGGAAGAAATGGCCTATGCCGTGACGGAAAGCTGGGAGTTTCCTCTGAGCGCAACGGGTTTCAAGAACTATACGGAAGAGATTCCCGGCTCTACGGTCAAGTTCCACATGATTGCCGTTCCGGGCGGGACCTTCCAAATGGGCAGCCCGGAGCCGGAGCCTTATCGCCGGCCGGACGAAGGGCCGGCGCACTCGGTCAAGCTAAGCCAGTTCTGGATGGGACAAGCGGAGGTGAGCTGGCGCGAGTTCGAAGTGTTCTATGCCCAACGCAAGGTTCCAGGCAAGAATGAGGGTGGCCCGGATTCGCCCGATGCTCAAACAGGTCCGACGCCGCCTTACGGCTCGCCCGATCAGGGATGGGGCAAAGGTTACCGGCCCATGATCACGCTCACGCATCACGCTGCCATGATCTACTGCCAGTGGCTGTCGGAAGTCACGGGAAAGAAGTACCGGCTTCCGACCGAAGCGGAATGGGAGTATGCCTGCCGTTCCGGCAGCGCTACGCCCTACTTCTTCCCGGGGGATCCTGCCAGGTTCACGGCCCGGTCGTGGTTAAACCGCCTGCGCGGAGTCAAGACCAATCCGATTGCGGATTATGCGTGGTACGCGATCAACAGCGAAGGCAAGTCCCATCTGCCCGGCGCCGACAAGCCCAATCTGTGGGGTTTCTCCAACATGTTAGGGAACGTCAAGGAGTTCTGCCTCGATTGGTACGACTCGCGAGCTTACTCGCAATACTCCGGCACCGAAGAGGCCGTCAACCCACGCGGACCGGAGTCTGGGGAAGAGCATGTGATCCGGGGCGGCTCCTTCAGGAGCGACGCCGCGGACCTGCGGGCCGCTGCGCGCGACTATACGCGCACTGAAGCGTGGCTGGTCACGGATCCGCAGAACCCCAAGAGCATCTGGTGGTATTCGGATTGTGTCGATGTCGGTTTCAGGGTCGTAAGGGAGTATGAGGATGGCAAGGAGATGGAGAAGAGCGGTAAGATGGACGCGAAATCTAATGGATCGCAATAAGTCAATTGAAGGTAGAATAGAAACTCATAACCAGATCTGCACGGAGACAAACATGAGCGAAAAGAAGGAAGGCAATTTCAATCGACGCGATTTCATGGGCGCAGTCGCCATCGCCAGCACTGGCGCTCTGCTGTCCAGCTGCGGCAAGACTTATCCAAAGGCCACTTTTCTGGACGAGGCTCCCGACGGGCGCCCGCTGAAAGCCGGCCTCGTCGGCTGCGGCGGACGCGGATCGGGCGCCGCCGAGGACTTCCTCAGGGCCGGCAAAAACCTGAAGATCACGGCCCTCGGCGAAATGTTCGAAGACCCCTTGACAAAATGCCGCAAGAAGCTTGCCGGCAAGATGGAGGTTGCTGACGATCACTGCTTCATAGGAGTCGACGCCTTCAAGAAGGTGATCGACACGGATGTGGATATCGTGCTGCTGGCAACGCCACCGCATTTCCGGCCTGAGCATTTTGCTTACGCCGTGGAAAAAGGAAAACACATTTTCATGGAAAAGCCGGTTGCCGTGGATCCGGTCGGCATACGTTCCATTCTGGCCTCAGCCGAGATGGCCAAGTCGAAGAATCTCTGCGTGGTGACCGGAACCCAGCGTAGGCATCAGAGAGAATACATCGAGACCTACAACCGGGTCGCGAACGGAGCGATCGGGAGGATTGTTGAAGGCCGCGCCTATTGGAACCAGGGTCAGCTCTGGTTCAAGCAGCGCCAGGAGGGCTGGTCCGATATGGAAGCCATGATCCGCGACTGGGTCAACTGGTGCTGGCTTTCGGGCGACCACATTGTCGAGCAGCACGTGCACAACATCGACGTCATCAACTGGTTTACCGGCGAGTTTCCGGTGAAAGCCATGGCCATGGGCGGCCGTGCGCGCCGCGTGACGGGAGATCAGTACGACTTCTTTGCCGTTGATTACACGTATAAGAACGGGGTCCACATGCTGAGTACCTGCCGCCAGATCGACGGTTGTGCCAACGCCGTCTATGAATACATTGTGGGGACGGAAGGTTATGCGTTCTGCAACAACGGCGTGAACACTATCTTCGACAAGGACGGCAAGGAGGTCTGGAAGTTTCAGGAGGCAGACGAGCCGGGCAAGGAGCCAAGAAACAAGTCGAAGATGTCGCCCTATCGTCAGGAGCACATCGATCTTGTGACTGCGATCCGCACGGATAAGCCGATCAACGAGGCCGAGAGCACAGCCAAGTCCACCCTGACGGCAATCATGGGCAGGATTTCTGCTTATACCGGCAAGGAAGTTACCTGGGATGAGGTGATGGATTCGAAGTTGAGACTGGGGCCCACCGAGTACGTGCTGGGTCCGTCAAACATCAAAGCCGAGATCCCGGTTCCAGGAACATCGAAGAGCGCTTAAAAGAGGCACCATCAAAACCACTGAGGCGCGAAGCGCACGGAGCTTTAACAACTGCGCGTGCTCCGCGCCTCCCTCGCTCGGGCAACATTTGCATCCCTAACTTGAACGGATTAACCCGAGGGAGAAGTACCCCCTATTAGTCTGCAAGAACCGGAAAATCGGGAGGTCCCCTTTTCCGACTGTGGGGGAATCCGCGCACCGTTTCCAGAGGATCCAGCGCCGTCTTTGGCGCCGCAGCTCAGATCTCATTCTTAATCAGTCGAATGACCGAGGTTCATGACAGGCGCTTGTGTCGGCTCGACTTTTGCTTCCTTTATTAGTGTGAATTAATAAAGGATCTCAAAATCCTTGGAGCGTCCCATGCTCGGACCGGCCAAAGAATTCTGGCTCAATGTGACCAACAGCGTCCTGGGCAGTGCAATCCTTATTTTCCTTGTGCTTGTGGCAATCGGATTGTTCCTCGACGTTATCAGGCGCTTCAGAAAATCGTCGAATAATAATCACGGAGCGCCTCTAGAAACCACCGAAGTCAGGCCCACGTTGCCTGATGGGGGCGAGAAGTTCGACAAAAACTCATCCTAGTTAACCAGGATGATATTAAATAGGGCTAAATAACTCAGCGGTTAGGTTAAATTCCCCACTGAAGTCCGTTTTTCTCCAATCCAATGTAAGTTACAATGAATCAATGGCTTTTGATCGCTGTTGAACGGCGGATTCTGGATTGCCGCATGCACCAGGATAATGCATTCCTCAAAATGAGATTTCCAGGCCTGACACCTATTTGCGGGATTTGTACACGAGGTAATTGCAGCTGTGCCCGATGCGCTCCTGGATCAGACAGCGGTCGGGGAAGTACATCCCGCACTTGAGACAAATCGCCTCCGCATTCAGGCCCAGCTCCACGATGCGAGCCGACAGACGCTGCATGAGTTCGCCGGCTCGATGCAGCTCGTCCGCAGACAGCCCCACGAAGATCTCCTCGATTCTTTTTCCCCGCGCGGCGTCGAACGCAGCCAGGGTTCGTCGCCCCAGTTCCGTCAGCGAGAGATGAACGAAGCGCCGATCCGGCTCTCCCTCAGAGCGGCGCAAATACATCCGTCTTGCCAGCCTCTCGACCGCCTTGCTGGCCGCGGCGGCGCTCACTCCAAGAAACGCGGCGAGGCTTCCCAGCGAATGATCCTTCCTCAGGCTCACCAGTCTGAGGAGTCTGAGCTGAGAAATAGTAAAGCCCTTTCCTGCAGTCTCGCGGAGCACGTTGGCGTCCAGCGCCTCATTGAGGGCGGCAATGAAGACCTGCGCACTCCCAAGAAAGTCGTTGACTGCTTCTCTTCTGAGAGCATCCGGCATCGACTCTATCTCCGGCACGTGGTTTTGGCGTGCTTCCCACAACATTGAGCGAAGGGAAGGATTCCGGCCGACATACGAAGGCTGTCTCGAGCTTACCTCCCCGGGCAGCTTAATTGACAAGCCTAATTGTAAACCATGTTAACAATGGTTTCGAGGTGATTTGCGGGCCTGGCCTGTCACGGAGTTTCTATCTAGCGCCAAAACCTTGCAATGCAGCACAACTCACGTCAGGATATCTTGGGGGGATGCAAACGAAGGGAGTGATCTTATGAGGGTGCTGTTCATCGGCGGGACGGGCAATATTTCCATCGCATGTACCAGGCTGGCCGTAGAGCAGGGTATCGACCTTTATCTGTTCAACCGAGGACTTGGCGCTGGCCTGCCTCCGCATGGGAGCCATTTCATCCAGGGGGACATTCGGGACAGGCAGTACGCTGCAGAGGCGCTGAAGAAGCTCACGTTCGATGTCGTAGTTGACTGGGTGGCATACGAACCACAACACGTCGAGACGGACATCCAGTTATTCAGCCGGAAAATCGGGCAGTATATCTTTATAAGCTCGGCCTCCGCGTACCAAAAGCCTCCGGCTCACTATCGCATAACCGAGTCCACGCCCCTCTGCAACCCGTTCTGGCAGTATTCACGAAACAAGATCGCCTGCGAGGAGAGGCTCAAAAGGGAATATCGGGATAGTGGATTTCCCATTACGATCGTACGTCCTTCTTATACCTATGGCGAAACCTGGATCCCCTGTGTCGTTGCCGGCCACGGCTACACCCTTGTGGACAGAATCCGAAAGAGGGAAAAGGTGATCGTTCACGGAGACGGACAGTCCCTATGGACGATGACGCACAACACCGACTTCGCAAAAGGCTTGATCGGAATCCTTGGAAAGGCGGAGGCAATTGGGGAGAGTTTTCACATCACCTCCGATGAGGTTCTCACTTGGGACCAGATATTCAAAACCATCGGAGCGGCCGCCGGCGCCGAGCCTGACCTCGTGCATGTCCCGTCGGAGTTCATCAACGCCTTCGACCCGGCAACAGGAGCCAGCCTGCTGGGAGACAAGGCCTACTCGGTTGTGTTCGACAACGCCAAAATCAAGAAGTTCGTCTCCGGATATAAGACAGCCGTCCCGTTCACCGAGGGCATCCGGCGATCCGTTGCATGGTTCGATGCGGATGACGGCCGGAAGATCGTCGAGGAGGAACGAAACCGGACAATGGACCGGATAATCGAAGCCTATCAAAGCGCCTGGCCAGAATAGCCGTCCTCCGACAGGGCCGCGTGGCCCAGCTGACCGAAAGAACGAAGCAAGCTGTCTCCACAGAAAGCCGGCATGACAAAGTGCGAAGCCGGAATCGTCTTGAAGTGACTGCGCAAAGCGGCTATCTTCGGCGCTATCTTTTCGATAGGAGCGCGATGGACGAGGTCACAATCTACATTCGGTCGAAGAGAGTGAAACGGGCCGAGCGCGCCCAAATGCTGCAGCACGGTCTTGCGGGATTCACCCTGCTAATGGACGGGGTCGAGCGTGTTCAGAGGCACCTGTCCCTGGAGAGCCTCTCTCTCGGGTTGGTCGATCTCCTCGTCTGTGCTGCGCTCGTCCTTATAATTCGTCGGGAGTTGCGGGGGAGCAAGCCCAGTGAACATGGAACGAAACACTCTCTCGGATGGGTCGACATCACGGCCGCAGTTCTCCTTATGACCGAAGTCTTTCAGAGAGTCTACGAGAGTCACAAGTTCTCCCGCCCCAATTTCATCGTTGCCGTCATCACGCTCCTGGCTGGACTTTTCCATGGCCGCATCGAACAGTTTAAATCCCAGAGACGCTTCGTCCGGCTAAACGAACAAGGGATTGATGCCCGATTTTCGCCTGTGCGCAGGTTGAAAGTGCTCTGGAGTGAGATTCTTTCCGTGCGGTTCGAGGAGTCCCTAATTCGATTCGAAGGAAAGGATGGCTTTCAGAAGGACATCAAGTTGCGCGACTTCGAGAATGCGTCGGAGGTCACCAGGGCAGTGAAAGAATGGACTGAACAACGAATACTCCTCGCCGGCCCGAAGCAGGTTGCCGAACCGTAGGGGCTCGCGCAAGAATTACTTGGCATTTTGCTGCTGGCCCCCAGGCCCGCTGGCGAGACGCGAGCGACGAGCTATACCCGAGGTGGTATGTGAGGAGCGAGCAACAAAGCCAGCGGGCCTGCGGGCCGCAGCCTGAAAGGGCGCGGCGGCGGGTGGGCATCTGCTTCGTTGCCGCTCCTTGACGATGTACACCGACATCGCCTGCGTCGCGTCGCCTTGCGTCTGCCCACCCGGCGCTCGCGCCAAAATGCCAATTAATTCTTGCGCGAGCCCTAAGGGAAGCCCAAGGATAGTAGTCATGAGGGTAAACCACGAGAGGACTTGATTCAGTTCACCCCAAAAAGGAGGTTGCCCAGATGCTTCATTCTTTTAAAAACCTATGGAAATTGAATCTCGAGAAACTCAGCCGGCGCGAGTTGTTTCGCAGGTGGTCACTGCTCACTCTACCTGCCCTGCTCCCTGGCAGGCTGTCCACTGCACGTGCCGCAGCGCAGGGACTGCACATCGGCCAGGATGTCTATCAGTCAATCGGGGTGCGGCCACTGATCAATGCCCGAGGCACGTTCACGATCATTAGCGGCTCACTAATGCTGCCCGAAGTACGTGCAGCGATGGACGCGGCCGCTCAACATCACGTGCACCTGGATGAGCTGACGGAGGCCATCGGGGCTCGTCTCGCGGAGTTGACGAAAGCAGAGTGGGGTATAGTGACCTCCGGCTGCGCGGCTGCGCTAACGCATGCGGCCGCTGCCTGCGTGGCAGGCGGGAACCCGGATCTTCACATCCGGATCCCGAATTTGCAGGGTTTTCCGAAGGACGAAGTGATCATCCCGAAGCACTCGCGCAACGTTTATGATGCGGCAGTCCGGGCCGTCGGCGTGCGCGTGATCGAGGTGGAATCGGCCGCCGAGTTTGAATCCGCCTTGGGCCCCCGAAGCGCCATGATATACATTCTGGCCGGGCCACAGGCAGATAAAAGCCCGCTCAACACGCGGGCTATTGCGCAGCTTGCCCGGCCAAAAGGTATTCCCATTTTGGTTGATGCCGCGGCTGAGGTCCTGACCGTGCCCAATGTGCACCTGGAAAACGGTGCCACCCTCGTGGGCTACAGCGGCGGGAAGTGCCTGCGGGGTCCGCAAAGCGCCGGAATACTGCTGGGGCGCAAGGACCTGGTGCGCGCCGCCTGGATCCACAGCGCTCCGCATCATGGCTTTGCCCGCTCCATGAAGGTGGGCAAGGAAGAAGCAATCGGGATGCTTATGGCCGTCGAGCTGTGGGTGAAAAGGGATCATCAAGCCGAATGGAACCGATGGCTTTCGTGGCTCGATCATATCGCGAAGCGTGTCTCCGCAATCGACGGTGTCACGACATCCATCGAGCAACCCTCCGGCCTCTCCAACCGCACTCCCTCGCTCTTGATTCGGTGGGACCGCACTCGGCGCGGAATCAGCGGAAGGGCTGTGGCCAAGCACCTCTTTGACACGGATCCTCGGATTGCCACTCCTGGGGGACGAGGCGAAGCGAGTGGCACCGAGACAGGTATCTCGATTACCCCTTACCAGATGTCACCTGGTGAGGAAGTAATCGTGGCCGACAGGCTTCATGCCCTGCTTTCCAATCCTCCCAAGCAGGAAGCGGAGCAGACGCGACCTCCTTCGGCAGACCTGAGCGGGCGATGGGATGTGCGTATCGAGTATGCTGCCGGCAGTTCCGATCATACGCTGCATCTAAGACAACAGGGGAGTCGCATCGAGGGAACGCACCAGGGTGATTTCGTGTCCCGCGATCTTTCAGGCAACATCGAAGGCGATGCCGTCCAGATGATGAGCACTTATACCGAGCGGCATGGCGATTCGTTGATGTTCAACTTTACCGGCAAAGTCTCGGGCGCTGAAATCTCGGGGACGCTCGACATGGGTGAATATTTGATGGCCAAGTGGATTGCCAAGAGACATGAGTATCGAAAGGGTTAATCCTATGTCAATGAATCTTGTATTAGCAGCCGGGCTGTTGCTACTCCTTTCCTTGCCTGGCAATGCATCGGCCCAGACGAAGGTTCAGCCGAAGTATGACTTGGTTTTGAGGGGTGGGCGTGTCATCGATCCCAGGAATCAGATCAGCGCCGTGCGTGATGTCGGCATAGCCAACGGCAAGATTGCGGCCGTAGCAGCCGGCATCGATACGGCTGACGCGCTGAAGGTAGTCGACGTTTCGGGACTGTATGTGACGCCCGGCCTCATTGATATTCACACCCACGTTTATACCGGCACGGGAGAGCGAGGATCCTACGCGGGTGACAATAGCGTCTATCCGGACGGCTTCACGTTCCGTGTGGGGGTCACCACGGTTGCGGATGCCGGCGGCGCGGGCTGGCGTAACTTCGAAGACTTCAAGCAACGTGTTATCGAACGATCAAAAACACGAGTATTGGCGTTTCTCAACATTGTCGGCAATGGGATGCGCGGCGGCAAATTCGAGCAGGACCTCGCAGACATGGAGGCCAAACCCACCGCGGAGATGGCGCTTCGTTACAAGGGATTGATCGTCGGCATCAAAACCGCGCACTATGCGGGCCCGGAATGGACACCAGTCGAGCGGGCTGCCGAAGCGGGTAACCTGGCGAATATTCCTGTGATGGTCGACTTTGGAAGCAATCGCGTGGAGCGGCCCATGAGTGAACTGGTAACCAGGAAGCTCCGTCCTGGCGATATTTATACTCACGTCTATTCCGGGCTCCGAAATGAACAGGTAGAGTCGGGAAAGGTGAATCCCGCTCTTTGGGAAGCCAGGAAGCGCGGAGTGATCTTTGATGTAGGCCACGGCGGCGGCAGCTTCCTGTGGCGGATTGCAGTGCCGGCTCTGAAGGAAGGGTTTCTGCCCGATTCTATCTCCACTGATTTGCACATAGGCAGCATGAACGCCGGCATGAAAGATATGCTGAACGTGATGGATAAGTTCCTCGCCATGCGTATGTCTCTGGAGGATGTGATTCTTCGCTCTACCTGGAACCCTGCCCGCGAGATCAAGCACGATGAGCTGGGTCATTTGTCGGTGGGCGCTTTGGCAGACATCACCGTGTTGCGGCTGGAGAAGGACAACTACGGCTTTGTGGACATGTACGGTGCACGGCTGCGCGGGACGCAGAAGCTCACCTGCGAGTTAACGCTCCGGGATGGGAAAGTGGTCTACGACCTCAACGGGATCACCCGTCCGGAATGGGACACGCTGCCTCGGGATTACAGGCAAACCGGGGATGCCCGCTGGGACGGAATTTCGGCTCGCCCTCAGGGCCAAGGGCCGCGCTAGTGTAGTGCGTCAATCAAGTGTTTACTAATGTGGCGTGTGTTCTTCTGCCGAAAGCTATGCTGAGGACGGTAGGGGCACGCGGCCGCGTGCCGCTACGGGCTTTGTGCATCAAGCATGGCCTGAAAATGGGAAGGCGTTTTTTAATAAGAAACTTGCGATGCACTACACTGGTAGATTTCCGAACAGCTTCGTTTAACCGACGGGCAACTCCTCCGCTTGAAGGCCATAGCCCCGTGCGGCTGCACACTGCCTCTCGTCGGCAGAAACGAACAATTCTGCGGACCACTCGGCTGCAGAGGCTATGTGGAGCGAATCGGACGGCCGCGGCGGCCACCGCTCAAGGAGTTCGACGGCACGCGCGACAACGTTGTCCGTGACGTTGACAACGCTGGCGTCTTCGATGTCCTCGAACAGCGCCTGCTTGGCCTTTGAATATTGTTGCTGCGACACCTTCCCCTCGCGGCGGCGCCTGCAGAGCGCAGAAACAACTTCCGGCACGCAAATCACGGAAACGCATAAAGACGACGCCGAGGACAAAATCTCTTCGACGCGATCACTCCCGGGCTCTTGAACATACCGCTTGGCAAGCGCCGAGGAATCGAGAAAAATGTTCATGGTGACGGCCGCCTTTCCTCCAGCACGGCCCTGGTGAGTGACGCCCCGGGCGCGACCAAACGCAGTCCAGGACGCTTCCATGCGGGTTTGGCCTCGCGCGACTCGGCCGGAACTATCTTGGCAATCGCTTTGCCGTGGCGAAGGATCCGAAAGGTCTCGCCCTTCTAGGCGAGAGATCGCTGCGCAACGCCGCCTACCCAAGCGCATGAAAATGGAGCCTGTGGCGGCAACCGGAAGGTCGCCCGTTGTGCCGGTCACGAGGGCGTCATAGGGCGAGCTGCCGCTCGCCCCTACGGACTGTGGCCGGCGGATGATCGTAGCATTTTCGGAACAGCAGCTAACTTTTCCCGGCTAAGCAGATCCTCAGAGCCTGGCTGATATCATCCACTTCCTCATCAGCCAATCCTGAGTAAGTCGGCAAGAGGAAGCCGTGATCTCCCAGGAATTCAGCGTTCGGAAGTTGGATGTCCCGCTTATAGAGAGGGATCTTGTGCATTGGCACATAGAATGGCCGGGTTTGAATGCCGAATTCCTTCAGCGCCCTATCACGGACGCGTTCCCTGGTCTCCCTGCCGCCCTGGCACAGCACAACGCTGTACAGCCAATAAACACGCCGTGTGCCGGCCGGTTCGACCGGAAGTCGCACGATACCACTCTCCTCGAGAGATCGGAGGTTTCGCCGATACCGGCTTGCGACTCGGATGCGTTCGGCAATGTGGTAGTCGGCCATTTCCACCTGCCCGCAGCCAATCGCCGCGGCCAGGTTGTGCATGCGGTAGTTGTAGCCATGGAGAACGTGCCAGTGGTCTCGGCCCGGCTCCAATCCTTGCTCTCGGAGACAACGCGCGAAGTGCCGTTTTTGCGGATCGCTGGCAAAAAACATGCCTCCTTCGCCAGTAGAAATGATCTTATTCCCGTAGAAACTGAAGATGGCGGCATCGCCGAAGGAACCGGCGCTCCGACCATGCACCAAGGCGCCAAAGCTGTGTGCACAATCCTCGACGAGCCAGAGGCCCTTCTGCCGGCAGTATTGTCGGACAGCCTCAACGGGATTTGGCAGCCCGAACATGTGCACGACCAGCACTCCGCGCGTCCGCGGCGTCACGACTGCTTCAATGTTCTCCGCGGTGAGGTTCCCGGTGATCGGGTCGCAATCGGCAAAAACCGGGTTCCCCCCGCAGTAGTGCACCGCATTCGCGCAGGCGACGAAAGACAAGGCAGGAACGATGACATCGTCACCGGGACCAACTCCCATGCTCCGCATAGCCAGTTGGAGTGCGGCCGTTCCGCTGCAGACCGCAATACCTTCCTCTAGATTGAGGAAGCTGGATACCTTCTGCTCGAACATTGTGACAAACGAACCATGGCCGCAAATCCAGCCGCTGGTAAGAGCTTCCTGGACATACTTTGCTTCATTCCCCGCGAGGACCGGCCTGGATGCCTGAAATCGCATATCGTTAAACCCGGCTGTTATGGGCGGCAACGCTTTCAAGCCGGATGACCCTCTCATTGAAACTTGGGCTGTGCCCATTGGCCCATCGTCCGTATATCGTCAGCTCTCGTCGAGGAGTTCCCTCTCCGAATTGGGGAGCCCGGAACGGGCCCGCGTGCGACGAGCCCGAATACTCATCTGAGGTCGCCCACGCCTGGATCTTCGAGTTTACTCCAATCTTGGATCTTGATCACCGGTTTGAACCAGGAATCCCGGACGGCCACGGTCCCGCCACATCCAGTAAGCGCTGCAATTGCCCGACCTTTCGGCTTTTGAATTGCTCCCCGACAACCTTCGGCGATATAAATCACACATATCAAGCAGGGTTCCGGCTCGAGTTCGCGAGCAGAAGGGAAACGCTGCGATTAATTCAGGAGCGCGTCAATGACTGCCGAGGAAGAACTCTATTTGTCCAATCTGCGTCTGAATCGCGCCGAGTTTGCCCAGAGGCGCATTTATCTCACGTCGATGCCGCGGTACTTGAGCGTCGTCCTGGGCACCCGATGCAACATAGACTGCCCATATTGCTACCAGACCAGGACCGGCGAGGATCTCCTGGCGCCGGACTGTTTCGGCGACAATCTGCGGCGCGAGTTGGCCGCCTTTTATCCGTACCTCTCCACATTCAGGATTGGAGGCGGAGAGGTTTTTCTGATTTCCGGCTTTGAAGAACTGGTTGCGGAAGTGTCTGCTTCTGTTACCCGGCCAATCATAAGCATCAGTACTAACGGGACCCTCATCGATGAGGCATGGGCCGAGAAAATCGTTCGGATTCCCTTTCAGGAGGTAACCGTCTCGATCGATGGTGCAACGCCTGAGACATACGCACGCCTGCGCCGCGGCGCTTCTCTGAACAAGGTCCTTACAAACGTGCAGAGGATCCAAGACTTCAAAGGCCGCTTCAACAGCAGTCTCCCGGATGTCAACTTCTTCTTTCTGGTGATGCGGTCGAATTACCGCGAAATCCCTCTGTTTCTGCAAATTGCCGAGGAACATGGCATCGAGCGAATCTCCTTCCAGATGCTCCAGGTCGATTCTCGCAATCTCAGCCGCGAGCCTGGGCTTACGGACGAGGTTGACTTCAAGAATTCGGAGGTCAGAGAACTCCATGCTCTGACTCGTAACGCGCTTGAAGGACGAAGGCGGGGAAACAGGACCATCAACGTCTGCGGATTTCATTCTCTCTTTGAACGGCACAACCTGGAAACCGATTTCCTCGATGAAGGCCGGTTTTCACTCTATCCGGACAACACGGGCATGGACGCAGACCAGGTATCCTCTGAGTCCCAGGAGGCCGAGACGGTAATCGGGAATGACCCGGAAACCGGCAAAGCCAGCCGAGCCACTGCATCGCAGGTCCACCTCTGCCCAAATCCGTGGACCCTCCTGTATGTCACGGAAACCGGTGACGTCCACATTTGCTTCATGGAAAGGTCCATCGGGAACCTGTATGAAACACCGCTGATGCGCTTGTGGAATTCCCCCGCAGCCATTGCTGCGCGAGCTGACATCATCAATGGACATTATGAGGCGGCAGGGTGCTCAAAGCTGTGGTGCTCCTGGCGGGAGGGAAAGAGGAATGATCAGCCTAGCCGTGTTGCGGTTCGCGAACTGACGGAGGAATTCAGAAGGTCTTCGCAACAAGCCCTTGGAACACCAATGCCCCCACCGGAACTAACCGACTCCGGCCGGGCGCTCACATCTGTCCGGCGCATGCTCACGGAACGCAGTCAGAGAATCGCCGAGCTTGAATGGAATCTCGTCAGCCTGTGCGAGAAAAATCGCGTGATGCTGGAGACTGCCGACAAACAGAATCAACTCCTCGCCGCGCGAATAAATCAGCTCGAACACGTGGCGCACCTCGTGCCGGGAGACAAAGTGGAGGTGGCAAGCGATGTCAGGTTTGGCCGTAGTATCTTGACCAGAATCCTGAAAAAGGCGGCAATAGGAGGCGCAATCCGATCCATCCAGACTCTCGAATGGGCCAGCAACAATCTGAGGAAATTCGTGAACTGGACGTGTTTCCGGTAGGATCGCAGCAGGGAGTCTGCGGCGGGCAGCAATCAAGCGGATGCGCGGAGAAACGCTCAGCGACCCTCCGCTAATTTGAACGAGACCGCGATTCCCTGGGGGTATCGGCATCTGATGGCGTTTTTTTGTGTCCCGGGTCTCCTGCATTCCTGGAAATCACCCGGACGAGCCGACATCTCCCGCCGCACAGCCAACAAAGCCGTGTTGGCTGCAGCCGCCCTATCGATTCTCCCAATCGCTCTTTTCCAGTTTCCTCTCCAACGTAGAGTAGAGATCCAGAATCCTCTGCTGAAAGCATTCCCAGCTCAACGCATGTAGGTGTCTCTCGTCCAGCTTCTCCAGACTCCTTCTGTAGGCTACGTCATGCAGCAGCCTGCGCAAAGGTGCGGCAAACTCCTGCACCTCTTCGCAGGTCACCAAGGAAGGGAAACCAGACTCCAGATACCCGCGAGCTCCCTCGCGAGTCGAGACGCACACCCGCCCGGCGGCAATGCTTTCAACGACCTTGCGGCAAGAGCCGCGGTTTCCGCGAATGGGATTGATCGTCAGAGCGCATTGCCGCAGGAGTGGCTGAACGCTCTCCACATACTCGAAAAGCCGAACGCCGCGTTGTCTGAAACTGGGAAAGTCACGAGCCCATTCCAGGGCACCTTTTCCGCCGACAATCCACAACTCCAGATCGTGGAATTCGCGAAGAAGGAGAGAGTAAACCTGATCGAGAAAGTCCGTGATCCCGGGAACATTTTGAGGCGATCTCGAAGGTCCGATAAAAAGAATCCTGGGAACGGCCGGAGAGGGTTCATAGGCAACGGCTGACAGGTCGACAGCATTTGGCACGATTGTCACATCAGACCGCCCAAGCAAGGAAGCATCCTCAGAAGAACAGCAGATCAGAGCGTCGTAGCGATTGATCATATCAAGTTCGTAGCGATCCTCCTCACTCTGGCCGGGAGCCGCGCCGGACAAGAATACATCGTGCAGGTTCAATATCCAGAGGGGCGGCGGGTCTTTCCTGACCTCGATGAGCTTGGCCAGCTCAACGTGTTCTATTTCAACAAACCTGGGTCGATGCATCGTTACCAACATGCGCAGCGTTTCTCGCAGCGCGGAGTGCGAATGACTCTCGATCCGCGCAATCCTCTGGTTTCGCTTTTGGAGATCTTCCCTGCGCCCCGATAACAAACGGACGGTGGTGAATTCCGAGAAAAAGGCCAGACTCTCAGAGCTGTACGCACCCGCCTCGTCTGATATCAGATGCACCGAGTAATGCCGCCTGAGCGCGCGCAGAAGGTAACTCGTGCCCACGGCGCTGCCGTGAGATGGAGGAAATAGCACATAAGGGGATACAAAGATGAGATTTGGCTTGGATTGAGCACGATAGGGATTGATGTAGTAGGATTCGGTTATTTGAGCCAGGGGCAGTTCTTTAAACGGATACGCGGCCTCCCTCCATCGAGTCGCGTAGTAGGGGAGGAACATCCGCAGATTCGAAAGATTTGTGCGACTCTTTCTCGCTGAGCGGCGGGCTTTGCCTGCCAGGCCTCTCAGATTCGCGGTATTGGGGAAAGAATTCCGCACAAGAAATCGCACGGCATCAATGTCAAGGCAGCCCGGATCTGAAACCGGTTTCGTGCGGCAGTCGGTCAAACGCGAAGCGGGACAAAAGATGGTCTCGAAGCCCATTTTCCAGGATCGAACGCTCCATTCCAGGTTTCTCCAACGCCACGAGCTGTAGGGATCGTTCCCGCGCCAGATCCGGCGCAGAAGCACGCGGTTGTACAGGGCGGCATCCTCGCTGACGCCCAGGGCACCACGGGCAAATGCATTCGCGTCGAGTTCGTGATCATACGGCTGAAGCAGCCCTTTTTGAGTGCGCACGCCGAGCCAGCCGCGTCCGGCCGTGGCCATGGCCGAGCCGACGGCAAACACCTGCGGCGCGCGCCACTTGAGGGCCTCCTGAAGGGTCGAGCAGTCCAGGGTGTAGTGGCTCCCGACCACATAGACCCAGTTGTAGCCGGCCGAGTCCACTCCGGTGCGAAAGGCTCGAGTCTGAAATCCGTTGCCTCCGGCTTGAATCCACCGCCTGCCTATGTTCGAGGGATAAGACAAGAAAGCCGGCCGCGGTTGACGGTTGGAGACTACGATGACTTCAATCGGCTCCGGAAATTCTTTAACGGCAGTCCCGATGCTGGACAGACAGGCATCGAGCGCGGATTCTTCCTGAATGTCGGTAACAAGGATGGAAAGGCCAGGAGCACATGTCGAGCGGCAATCCGATTTCCGAAAGGAGAAACCGTTCTCGGCCAGTTTCCGGCTGCACACCTCAATCCACCAGGGCAAGGAATCTAACAACCATGCGCCGAGCGCTGATTTGCAGCGCCTGAGGGCATCCGCGATTCCGGCTTTGATCCATTCCGCCACGCCGGCCGCCTCGGCCGAGATGTCGAAAAGGGCGAATCCCAGGGCACGCTTGTCGCGGCTGTCCGCCGTTTCCGCCGGGTGATAGAGACTCTCGACAGAGAACCTTATGTGCAGCAGGGATCTTGAGGAGGGGGGAATCATCGCCCGCAGCCCAAAACTCAGGAGTCCATCCGAATAATTGCGAATCAGCCCCAGCGGATGCCCGTCGCACTCGATCCGGAGTGTGTTCTGGCCGCGCTGAACCGATGGAGGCAAGAGCCCTGAGACGGCCAAGCCCAATCTCGATCCGGGATTGCGGAGGAGCATGACCGCATTTTGCATGCTCCAGAGGCTCTTGCCGGTGTCATCCTGATGCCAGCCGCTGAGCAGTTGAGAGCTTGATCCATCCGCGCCGCTGAGTAAGGCTCTGGCGTTTACCGCCGGGCATGTGTCCCGCCACCGGCACTCGGCGGGAACTGAACCGGTAAGCGACATGCAGTTGTCCGAGAGTCCGGATTGTGCGCGCCGGGTTCGACGCAACGAAAGGCTCATCATGAGCGAAAACCCTCAAAACACTCCTCTCGCCTGAAGGAGCTGGCGAGCCGGTTCTCATCATAGACTGCGTCGCATAAGGTTGACACTCGATATTCCAGGGGAACGCGCTGCGGTGAGAACATGTTCTGCCTGAGCGATTGGGCCAGGGGAGAGTCCAGTCAGGATGATTTGCTGAAGATCTTTGATCCGAAGCTGATCAAGCTGCAGTTCCAGGTGGCGGTCATCAGCCTCGGCTATGAGGCGGACAAGCACTTCACCAACTATCCTGGACGGTTCATTTCGATGCATCTCATCGACTGGGCGCCCGGCGAGAAGAAGCAGGTGGCGGTGGGTCAGGGCGCAATCGATATGAAGAAGTTGTTTGCGGCGGCAAAGACGGGAGGCATCCAGAACTACTTCGTGGAGATGCCGCTCGACCTCACGAAACCAAGCGCGCCGTACCTGAAAGATCTGAAGATGTAGCAAAGAAGTGCGGCATAACGACCTGCCAACGACGCGCACGGAAGCCTGCCAGTGTCGTGGCTGCCATTCCGAGCTTTGACCGCCTTTGGCTCCGGTGTGTGAGCGAACACGAGGGCTCCCTTGGACCGCGTTCGCGACTCCGCAATCGCTGAAGCGGCCGCAGAGCGGGGTAAGAACGGGAACGCTGCCCTATGCCCTGAGATGAGGATCTATCCCGATCGTCGTGTTGCATCAGTAATTATGGTGAATGAAAGCAGCCGGTGGACACTTTAAAAGCCAGCTGGGCTTTCGTCAGTAAGGCCACTTTCCGACCCAATTTCCGGGCGGATCGTAATTGCAGACCCAGACCTCGCGCCCCCCGCCACGGGCCACGGCGCACCCCAGTTTCCTGGTAGAGCGCCACACAATCTGAGTATAGTGGCCACACACGCCGCGGCAAGAATTGGTCCCGTAGTTGTAATTCCGTTCCTCGGAGGCCCAAGCCCTAACGACTTCTGCAGGCTGAGCGGAGGCGCCCCTGATCTCGAAAAGATTCTCTCCATATCGCGAGTCCGGACGGTGGAAGAACTCACGCCGGGACAGGAGAGTGTTGGCCCACTCCTGAGCGTGGGCGGCCAACTTGTCCGACCACTCTAGCGGAGGGTCCTTCACCTTTGTCCGCACATTATTGTGGGCCGTCAGCATACTGCGAGCCAGGGAAAATGGTGTGCCGGCTTCGCACGGTATTGGAAAGTAATGCAATCCTACGCCGGCCGCTGACGCCAGCAGAAATGCATGACACAACACCCTTCCGATACTTTTTTGAACACTTGCCATGGCTGAGGTATTCAATCCTCATAATATGCCAGGCGGCGATACGCGCGTCAAGTGAGCCTGCCCCCAGTCAGCAGTTTCGGAACTGCGTGATCAGGGCTACACTTGAATCCTGCGAGTGACGCCAAGGCAGGGTGGACTTTTGTATTGTCTGGAAGATGGGGGTGTTTTCGCAGCGCGAGGCCGTCGGCGCCCGGATCCATCCCAGCAGCGGAATCGCTTATGCGAATCCGTGACCGTGCTTTGGTTCTCTCTGGGGAGAATAACGGCAAAGAATGCCGGAGGCATCCCTGCCGCTTTGTTGAGGTTTTATTGCGCAGCACAAGAGTATTCACTCGGACCTCAACGCCAGAATCGGTTCGAGGCGGGAAGCGCGCAGGGCGGGATAGATGCCGAAGATGACGCCCACCGTGATCGAGAAGGCAAAGGCGATGGCCGCCGCCAGCCAGGAAATCATCGCCTCCGGAAAACCAACAACCGCTGCGGCACGCGTGGAGGCGATGCCGGCCATGACGCCGAGGATGCCTCCCGCCCCGGCCAGCAGGGCGGCTTCAACGACGAATTGAATCCTGATGTCGCGAGGCCTTGCGCCCAGGGCGCGGCGCAAGCCGATCTCGTGCGTGCGTTCCCGGACGGAAATAAGCATGACCGCCAGAATGCCCACGCCGCCCACCAACAGCGCAATGCCCGCCACGCTGCCGATCAGCAGAGTCATCGAGTGCGCAGTATCCCGCTCGGTTTTCAGCAGGGTTGTTTGGTTCTGGATGGTGAAGGTGTCCTGGCGCTCCTCCGTCAAGCGGAGGCGCTCGCGCAAAAGCGCCCGCACTTCCCGCTCCACCTGATCCATCCACTGGCTGCCGCGCGCCTGGATGTAGATGGTCTGGATGTAGGGAACGTTCAACAGGCGGCGCATGGCGGTCTCCAGAGGCACAAGAACGATGTCATCCTGGTCCATGCCATTGGCGTCAATGCCGCGGGGCCGGGTTACGCCGATCACTTCAAACGGCACGCGCCCGATGCGGATCTGCTGCCCGCAAGGATCGGAGGCGCCGAAGATGTTCTTCACGACCGTCGGCCCGATCACTGCCACACGGCGGCGCGTGCGGTCCTCGTCAGCATCGAACGGGCGCCCTCTCGCAAAAGGAATTTTGCGGATGCGGAAGCCCTCGGCAGCCATCCCGATCACGGCGGTGGTGGTATTGTTGCTCTCCCAATGGACAACGAGCGACTTGCTGACGGCCGGAGCCGCGGCGATGACGTGCGGACATTCCTCGGCTATGGCACGGCCATCCGCGGCAGTCAGGGTTGTAACGGTGGCAACCGTCCGCTGCCGTCCGATCATGAGGCGGGCAGGCGCGGCGTTGACGATAACCAAGTCCATACCCAGCTTGCCGAGGCGGTCGAGGATGCGCTTCTCAGCTCCGCGTCCGGCGGAAACCATCAGGATGACTGCGCCGACACCCACGACGATGCCGGTGATGCTGAGGAGTGTCCGCAGCTTGTGCGCCGCCAGGAGCTGGCACGAGAGCATTGCATTGCGGGAGAAATGCATGGCGCGGTTCCGCTTAACCAGGTCCGGCGCCGGGGGTGTCCTGTGCCAGCAGGCGCAGTTCCGTTTCCGCATCGCGTGGCTGCTGAACGGGATGGTCGCCGGCGATGCGGCCGTCCCTCAGCACGATGAGGCGGCGGGCATGTTCCGCCACGGCGTGGTCGTGGGTAATCATGACGAGGGTACGGCCCTCGCGATGCAGACGCTGGAAGATGGCCAGCACTTCCAGGCCGTTGCGTGTGTCGAGGTTACCCGTCGGCTCGTCAGCCAGGAGGATCAGAGGGTCGGTGACGAGCGCGCGGGCGATGGCCACGCGCTGCTGTTCGCCGCCCGAAAGCTCCGCCGGAAGATGATGCTTGCGCGCCGCCAAGCCCACGGCTGCGAGGGTCATCTCGGCGCGAGTGGCGCCGTCAACGTCACCGTCGGCATAGATGAGCGGAAGCATAACGTTCTTCATCGCGTCGGCGCGATCGAGCAGGTAGAACTGCTGAAAGACAAAACCGACTTTGCGGTTGCGGATGCGGGACAGCTCATCCTCGCCGGCTCGCGCCATGTCCACGCCATCGAGCCGATACACACCACTTGTGGGTTTGTCGAGACCGCCCAGGATGTTCATGAGGGTGGTCTTGCCGGCGCCGGAGGAGCCCATGATGGCGACGAACTCACCTTTCTCCACGTGGAAGGAAACGCCCTTGAGCACTTCGGTGACGGCCGTGCCCTTGGTGTAGTTCTTGCTCAGGTTTTCAAGCTCAATCATGGAAGCCCCCCTACATTCGTTTCTCCCGGAGTGCCGCCACCGGATCGAGGCGCGACGCCTTGTGGGCCGGATAGAGGCCGAAAACAAACGCCACCAGGCTGCAGGACACGATCGAAACCGCAAACGGGATCCAAGTGATTTTGCTGACGGCCACACCAGCCCATGCCAGGAGCGAGGCGATGCCGGCACCCGCGGCGGCGCCGAGCAGGCCGCCGGCCAGGGCTATGCAGAGCGATTCAAGGAGGAATTGGCCAAGGATGTCCCGCGGGCGTGCGCCGACGGTCAGGCGCAGTCCAATCTCGTGGACACGCTGGGATACGGAGATGAGCATGAGGTTCATGATCACCACGCCGCCCACAAGCATGGAGATGCATGAAATCGCAATCAGCAGCGTAGTGAGCGTGGAGGATGTGGCAAGCGCGGTCTCTTTGACATCCTGCGGCTCGCGGACAAAGAAGTCGTCCTCTGCTCCGGCGCGGAGCTGGTGGCGTTCGCGCAGGAGTTTACGGATCTGCTCGGCAGTTTGGGGCAGCTTGCGGGCATCACGGACCTGGACGACGATCTGCTCCAGGTACAGGCGGCCGAAGAGCCGTTTGGAGGAGGTCGTGAACGGGATGACGACCCGGTCATCCCAGTCGTCTCCCCCGGGTGTGATGCCGGCCTCGACGAAGACGCCCTTTACCTGAAAGGCCTCGCTGCCGATGCGGATGGTCTGACCGACCGGGCCGGCGGCGCCGAACAGCATCTTTGCGGTGCGGAATCCGAGAATGGCCACACGGGTCATGTTCACCATGTCGGCCTGGGTGAGGAATTCGCCGCGTTCCACCGGGCGGCGGCGGATGTGATGCCAGGTGGGACCGACGCCAAAGATGCGGGTTTTAACCGACTGGCCGCCATAGATGACCTCCCAGCCGCGCTGGTTTTGCACCGGAGAGATATAGCGGATGTTGCCGAGGCTGGTTTCAATGGCCTGGACGTCCGCCTCCATCAACGAGGCGACCGTGCGGTCAGTGGTAGGTGCGAAAACCTGCTTGGCGGAGCCGGCGCGGATCATTATCAGGTCCCATCCCTGCTTGGCGACCATCTCCATGACCTGGGCGCGTGTCCCCTGGCCGATGCAGATGACCGCCGTGAGGGATGCGATGCCGATGATGAGGCCAAGCATCATGAGAAACGAGCGCAGCCGGTTTGACAGCAAGGAGTCTCCGGCCTGCAGCAGCAGTCCCCGGGTTCGATTCATTTATTCCCCTTCTCCGTCTCGGGCAGATCGAGGAAGATCTCCTGCCCTTCGGTAAGGCCGGCGGCCACCTCCGTCCAAGGGCCGTCTTTCCAACCGAGCCTGACCTCGCGCGGCTCCGGCCGGCCATTTACGGACAGAAGCACGAAATGCTTACCCCCCTCGCGCCGGACAGCACTGGAGGGGATAGCCAGAACCTGGCGGGATTCGAGTTCGAGACTGACACTCGCGGTCATCTCGGGCCGCAGGCGGCCTTCGTAGGGCGTAACGATTTCAACCGCGACCACGTATTTCACGACGTTGTCCTGGATGGTGGCTTTGGGATAAATCGCCACCGCCTTGCCCGAGAAGTCGTCGGCGGGAAATGCATCCACGGTAAACACCACCCGTTGGCCTACTTTGACCTTCCCGATGTCCACCTCATCCACATAGGCTTCGACCTGCAGCCGCGCCAGGTCGATGATCGTGACAAAAGTTGGTGCGTTCAGGCCGGCCGCGACCGTCTCGCCCTCCTGGGTGGAGACCGAGCCGATAACGCCGGAAATGGGCGCAGTGATGACGGCATACGAGAGCTGGACTTGCGCGTTGTTCAGCGCCGCCCGGTCGCGGTCCCTTTCCGCCCGGGCCTGTTTAAGGTTTTCTGCGTGCTGGGTGCGCACCAGATCCAGAGCCCTGCGCGCCGCTGCCAGCTGGGCCTCCGATACCGCAAGCTGCTCCTGTGCCTGATCGACAGATACCTGCATCGCAAGTTTCTGCTCCATCAGGTACTGCTGCCGCTCAAGGTCTTTGCGCGCCAGGATCACCGTGGCATCCCAGCGGGCCACGTCCGTTTCGGCCCGGGCCACTTCCCTGGGAAATAGCTCGTCCAAAGCCGCCAGCTTCGCTTCAGCTAACCGCGCCTCGGCCTGGCTTTGCGCCACGACGGCCTCCAGATCAGCCTTCTCCAGCTCCGCGATCACCTGCCCCTTGCGAACCAGGTCCTTGATGTTGGCATGCAGGCGCATGACCCGGCCCGAGATGCGCGACCCCACCTTGACTTCCGCCCCGACCTGCGGCTTCACAGCGCCGATGGCAGTTACGCTCGCAGAGAATTGCCGGTGGGTCACCTTAACTGTCTCTGCTGCAGGATCAGTGGTTGCGGAGGTCTCTCTCCGCAGGCAGGCAGACGCGCCGAGGAGCAGGGCCATCGCCAGCGCCGGCGACAAGAGTCCCCGCTGCCAGGAGGCCTTCCGGTCCGGGCATTTGGAATCTATCATGAGATTGTTATCCCCTATTGCAGGAATAGGAATTTGCTTCTGGGGCCGGCATAATATCCATCGCATCGATACTGTCGCCGCTCGGGCTGATACGGGTAAAGTAGAAAGATCGTCTACTCTTCGTCGCTGGAAGGCAAGATAGCATAGGTCCACGCGGAACACTCGCAGAATTCCCGGGATGCCAAAGAACTCATCCCGCTGGTTGCGCAGCTCAACCAGATCATCGGTGAACAGGACGAGAAGATCTCCGGAACGAACGCGACCCTCGCCGAGGTCATACGTGGAGCCTTGCAACATGCCAAGCGGATAGGAAGGACGCGCCGCGTTTCCGATCGAAGTCCGCGCCAAGGCCTCCGCTCGTCTGCCCTCCTCCCGGGTCCTCAAATCTCACTACTCAGTGAAGGCAGAGCGTGAGAGCCGCGCGCTCGCAGGCCTGTCCATGGGCGGGGGACAGTCGCTGAATATCGGTCTGAAACATGTCGAAGCCTTTGCCTGGGTTGGCGGGTTCTCCTCGGCCCCGAACACCAAATCCGCTTCGGAGCTCATCGTCAATCCCGAGGAGATCAGCGGGAAGATCAAGCTTCTGTGGATTTCCTGTGGCGACCAGGACGGGCTGATGAACGTCAGCGGGGATTTTCACTCTTTCCTGAAAGGCAAAGCGATCTCACATATCTGGCATGTGGATTCCGGCGGCCACACCTGGCCGGTTTGGAAGAACGACCTGTACCTCCTATCACAACGGCTGTTTCGTTGATCCGATTCGGCGCCGGCTGCGATCGGGCGCCTGACTGCCGTGCCGGATTTGTTGCCTTACGGTGACAACTCCAATAGACCCATCCTGGTAGAATTCTGCAGCTGCAAGCCGATCCTACCGCCTCATGGGAAACCGAATCAGCCTTCTCCTTAACGCGGCCGCGGCCGCAACGGTTTGCTAAAACAGCACCTTCAGTCCAAACTGGATCTGTCTAGGAGCGTTCGCTTGCGAAGTGATGACGCCGAAGCTGCTCGAGGTAACACTGGTGTTCGGACCCGAGAATCGCGGCGTGTTGAATGCGTTCAGCGCCTCAGCCCGGAACTGCAGTCTAATGCGTTCAATCACCTGGAAATTCTTGAACACCGACAAGTCCCAGTTGCGTACGCCGTCGTTGCGGATATCCGGCAGCCGCGGACCCAGGTTACCGAACGTGAAAGCGGCCGGCAGGGCGTAGGCGGTCTTGTCGAAGTAGGCGTTCAAGCGGTCTTGCACCAGACCCGTAAGCTTGCCGCTCTTTCCCGTACTGTTGGCGCGAATCGCCTGGTTGAAAATCCCGGCGTTGTTCGAGGCTGAGATGCCAATCGGCGTGCCCGCTGATAGTGTCACGATGCCGTTCACCTGCCAGCCCCCTGCAACGAGATCTGCAAGCTTCGACCAGTTTGATCCCCAGTGCCGGCACTGAACTGGGTACGAGGCACCCCGTTGATTCCTACGAAGACGAGGCCGCCCGTAACACCGGGGATCACCTGGGAGACAGGCGTAGCTACCTTGGGATCAAAGTAGTTGGTGCGGTTGAATCTCTCCGTGCGCGGAAGGTCGATGTCGTACCGGAGACCGAGGCTCAGGCTGAGCGTCTTGGTGACGCGCCAGTCGTCCTGGAAGTATCCGGCGGCGTAAATACTGTGGGTTGCGACATTCTTATAGTTGGCCTGCAGGTTTCCGCTACTGCCCGTCCCAAGCAGCAGCGACGCAAAGCCATTGCCCGCGGTACTGCTGGATTGGCTGGGATTCGGTCCCTGTGTCATGCCTCGACTGAAGCTGAAGGCGCCGGCACTGCGTCCTTCGAACACGTTCACCCGCATCATGCGGAGGTCCACGCCGGTCTTGAACGTATGCTTGCCGTGCGTTTTGGTGATGCCGGCGACCGCGGTGTAGGTCATAAATGCGTTTCTTCGGTGGTCTGATGTCCCCAGCCCGCGATAATCGCTGACCGAGAAAGTCGGGAACTGGAGGTTATCAACGGCCGCATCGATGTACGACGGCAGCCCGAGACTCGACGGCACGAATCCCAGGCCCTGGTTCGCATAAATGAACAAGGTTCGCGCAAAACCGAGCCGGGCATTCAGGATGGTGGTCGGCGACAGAGTGTTTGTATAGTCGACTACCCCTCCATGTACATGGTCTTCCTGGTTGATTCGACCTTCGGCGAGTTTGATGTCGTCCGGGAAAAAGATGGTGGCCTTATCGTCATTCAGTCGCGTCA
>Ga0315277_10000774_pt1 | contig 49365 bp, 40 predicted proteins | sample YL17G05_15_MG_FD_203695 | JGI IMG/M metagenome (GOLD analysis project Ga0315277, IMG submission 203695) | Sediment microbial communities from Yellowstone Lake, YNP, Wyoming, USA - YL17G05_15 | ecosystem: Environmental > Aquatic > Freshwater > Lake > Sediment | place: USA: Wyoming | collected... | reverse complement strand
TCAGAGAGGCCCTCGCCCACCTCGCGCAACTCTGCGACTCCACCGCCCAAACCACAAAGGCCGCCGAGTGGAAACAGCAGCGGAATCATCCCGTTCATCAGCGAATTCCCCGCATGGCGATCCACTTTGAATCTGCTAACGTCCGAACACTTCGCGGACCTTGCCGCTGCGGAGCTTTTTGATGCCCGGGGGATCGAGTTGGAGAATGGGTTCGTTCATTGCGTTCCCCATGCGGCGAAGTATGCGGGGTGAAGTTCAAAGTTCAAGAATCAAGGCGTGCCGCGGTGCTGGTAAACCTGATCCCGGCGAGCTGACAGGGAAAGCGCCAGAGGACTGGCGCACTCCAGAACGCGTCGCCGGGTCTGAATCCAGGAGAAGACCTCGCGCCAGCCGCTTGGATTTTTTCCTGTGCCTTTTGCGTCGCTCAGTGACTAAACTCTCCCCATGCTGAAAGCCGGAATCGTCGGTCTGCCCAACGTCGGCAAATCCACGTTGTTCAACGCGCTCATCCGGTCGCACAAGGCGGCGGCGGCCAATTACCCCTTCTGCACCATCGAACCCAACCTCGGCGTCGTCACCGTCCCCGACGCGCGCCTTGATGCCATCGCGCAACTCGTGAAGGTCAACGCGCGCATTCCCACGACCATCGAGTTCCTCGACATCGCGGGCCTCGTAAAAGGCGCGTCGCACGGCGAGGGCCTCGGCAACAAGTTCCTCAGCCACATCCGGGAGGTGGACGCCATCATTCACGTGGTGCGCTGTTTCGAAGACCCGGATGTCATCCACGTCACCGGGGGCGTTGATCCGGTGCGCGATATTGAAATCGTGACCACGGAACTTGTGCTGGCCGACCTCGAAGCCGTCCAGCGTCGCCGCGAAAAGTTCATCAAGGAGCTCAAGGGCGGCGAGAAGCACGCCGTCGCCGAAAACCACGTCCTCGACAAACTGGAAGCCCACTTGAACGCCGGCAAACCCGCCAACACCGCCGGTTTGGTCAAAGAGGAGCACGAGTTGATCACCGCCTGCCCACTGTTGACCGACAAGCCGACGATTTTCGCCGCCAACGTGAAGGAAGGCCAGCTTGCCGCAGTGGCAAGCGATCCGCAGGTGGGGAAGGTCCGCCACTACGCGCGCATGCATCATGCCTGCGAAACCGTCGTCGTCTGCGCTCAACTCGAAAGCGACCTCGCGGACCTTTCGCCGGAGGAAGCAGTGCAGTATCTCACGGAGCTTGGCGTGAAGGAAACCGGCGCCGACGCATTGATTCGCGCCACCTACGAACTGTTGAGCCTGCGGACGTTTTTCACGTTCAACGAGAAGGAGGTTCGCGCGTGGACGGTACCGGCGGGCACCGGCGCGGCGCGGGCGGCGGGGCGGATTCATACCGACTTCGAGCGCGGTTTCATCAAGGCCGAGTGCGTGAACTGGAAAGACTTGGTGGATGCCGGCTCGGTGGGGCACGCTCGAGAAACCGGCCACTACCGCATCGAAGGTCGCGACTACCAGGTGCGCGACGGCGACGTACTGCTCTTCAAGTTCAACGTCTGAGCCGTGAGGCTTTGGGCCGATGAGCGCGACAGAGTTTGCCCTCGCCAACGCCTGCCAAATCGCTGAAAGTTTTTTTTCCGACAACCGGCAATTCATCTGGACACCAACATGAAAACGACGACTTCCTCCTCGCAGTTCACCCGGCGGGATTTTCTCCGCACCTCGGCCCTGGCCGCTGCGGGCACAGCCTTGCCACAGGTTTTGCCTTCCGGTGTGCTGGCCGCTCCGGGCCAAGGCGGCGCCAACGAGCGCATCGGCGTGGGCATCATCGGCATGGGCCGGCAGATGGGCGGCTTGCTGCAAGCGCTCATCAAGCTGCCGCAGGCAAGGCCCGTCGCGGTGGCGGACGTGAACCTGAATCGCGCCAAGGAAGTCACGGCCAAACACGGCGGCGAAGCGATGCAAGATTTCCGCCGGTTGCTCGAACGCAAGGACGTGGACGCGGTTCTTACAGCGACGCCGGACCACTGGCGGGCGCTGGTTTGCATCGCGGCGTGCCAGGCAGGCAAGGACATTTACGCCGAGAAGCCGCTCACGCTCACCATCCGCGAGGGGCAGCGACTCGTGGAGGCCGCGCGTAAATACAAACGCGTGTTCCAGGTCGGCAGCCAGCAGCGCTCGATGTGGGTGGACATCGAGGCGTGCGCGTTCTTGCGCAAGGGCGGCATCGGCAAGATAACCAAGGTGCTCTACCAGAACTACCCGTCGCCGTGGGAGTGCGCGTTGCCGGAACAGAAAATCCCCGATGGCCTCGACTGGGACATGTGGTGCGGGCCGACGCCGCGCGTGCCGTTCAACGAAGACCTCTATCTGCCGCGCGCAAATCCGGGCTGGATTTCCTTCCGGCCGTACTCCGGCGGCGAAGTGACCGGTTGGGGCACGCACGGTTTCGACATGGTCCAAGCCGCGCTCGGTATGGACGAGAGCGGGCCCGTCGAAATCTGGGTCGAGGGTGGGAAGTTCAATCCGCCGACCTACTCGGCGTCGGAGAAGAAGGAGCGAGGCGACAAGATTTGCGGCGAGCCGAAGGTGTTCTACCGCTACGCCAACAGCATCACGCTCGAACCCGGCGGCGCCGACGCCAAGCCGCCAGCGTTCGGTGGCACGTTCGTCAGCGACAAGGTGAGTTTCCGGCTCGACCGGGGCCGCTGCGAGTCCGACCCGGAGGACGTGGCGATTGACCTGATGCGCAAGCGCCCGCGCGATTTCGACGACAACCACATCATGAACTGGCTGAATTGCGTCAAGACCCGCGCCAGACCGAACGCGGATGTTGAACTGGGCCATCGGTCGGCAACGGTTTGCCATCTCGGCAACATCGCGCGCTGGGTTGGCCGCAAGCTGCGCTGGGATCCGGTGAAGGAAGAATTCCCCGGCGACAAGGAGGCGAACCAATACCTCGACCGCGAGCGCCGCAAGCCGTGGACGTTGCCGGAGAAAGTCTGAGCGGCGGCAAGGTTATGAAACTCAGTGTGCCCGCGCTCGCCATTGGCGCTGTCGGAGTGCTTCTTTGTCTGCCGCCCAGACTGGTGGGCGCGGAAAGCGCCCAGCCGCCGGCCATAGATTTCAAGCAGGACGACAGCAAGGGGCAGATGCAGGTGCTCATCGGCGGCAAGGAGGCGTTGGTTTATGTTTACGCCAAGGATTGGGACTTGCCGCACCTTTACCCCGTCCGCAGTCCGTCCGGAAAATCCATGACCGTCGAGCGCACCGAGCCGTATCCGCACCACCGCTCGTTCTGGTTTGCCGACACGGTTCAACTCGCGGGGCAGCGGCAGGCGTCGTTCTACTTCGCGCTCGAGTCCGGCACTGGCGACAAGAAGAACCTGCAACCGCCGTTCCGGGACCACGTCCGGCACGTCGCGTTCACCGAGCGACAGCCCGGCGCGGGCAAGGCGCAACTCGGCCTGAAGCTGGTTTGGGAAATGGACGACGGCAAAACGCCAGTGCTCAATGAAGCGCGACAAATGCGCATCGTGGCGCTGGGCGAAGGCGAGTATTTCCTCGACATCACCTTCACGCTCAAAGCCAGCTACGGCGAGGTGACGTTCAAGAGCGACGGCGCGCATTACGCATGGCCGTACGTCCGGATGAACAGCGACTTCAACACGAACAGCAGCGGGCTGCTCGTGAATTCGGAAGGCGGCACCGGCCAGGCGGGCACGCACGACAAACCGGCGCGTTGGGTGGATTTCTCGCGCACCGGCGTGCCGGACGCGGAAGGACTGGCGCTGTTCAGCCATCCGTCGAACCCGCAGCCGCACTCCTGGCTGACGCGCGACTACGGCACGTTTGGCCCGCGCCGCGAGGCCGCGCGCAACGGCAAACCCTTCACATTGAAAACCGGCGAGACCATCTCCACGCGTTGCGGTGTGCTGGTCCACAAGGGCGATGTGAAATCCAGTCGCGTGGCGGAGCGGTTCCAAGCGTACGCAGATGGGAAGTTGTGACCGGGCGCACCTAACGGCGGACAACGGCTTTCCAATTCGCAGCATGAAACTGCTTCTACCGGTTTTTTGGGCTGCCGCCACGATGTCATCGTTTGCTGAATCTCTCGAAGGAGCTTACGGGAACTTCGGCCGGCTCATCGTCACGCAATTCGTGACCGCGCCGTTCCCGCATTCCAGCCGCGCCGACGGCCACAAATACCAGGACAAGTTCTTTCCGGCGGACCAGCACTACAGCGACAGCACCGTCGCCATTTTCATCCCGAAGGGTTTTCGCGAAGGGAAGCGCGTGGACGTGGTCGTGCATTTCCACGGCTGGGGCAACAGCGTCGAAGGCACGCTGCGGCAGTTCAAACTCATCGAGCAATTCGTCGAAAGCCGGAAGAACGCCGTGCTGGTCGTGCCGGAAGGACCGAAGAACGCGTCCGATTCCTCCGGCGGAAAACTCGAAGACCCCGATGGATTCAAGCGCTTCGCGGAAGAACTGACCGTCGCGTTACGCCTGCATGGCGGCTTCCGCAAAACGAACTTCGCCCTTGGCAGCATCGTCCTCTCCGGGCACAGCGGCGGCTACCGCGTCATCTCCGCGATTCTCGACCGTGGCGGCCTGTCAAAGCAGATTCGCGAAGTCTGGCTGTTCGACGCACTTTATGCTGGCACGGAGAATTTCCTCGCTTGGTGGGACCGGCAACATGGGCGACTGCTCAACATCTACACCGGGCACGGCGGCACGAAAGACGACACGGAGGCGATGATGGCCTTGCTGAGGCAGCGCGGAACACCGTTCCTCGCGCGGACTGACACTGGAGTTTCACCGAAGGAGTTGAAATCCGGCAAGCTGGTGTTTCTCTCGACCGACCTCGGGCACAACGACGTGCTGGAGAAGCGGAAGACGTTTCGTAGTTTCCTGGAGACGAGCTGCCTCCGTGATTTGAAATGATGCGGTGCCGGGATTGTCCGAGCGGACCACTCGCACCTCTCCTCTCGAACCTCGCGCTTCTTTACGGCTGGCTCGTGATGCGCGCCCACTCCACGTCCTGCGTGGCGGCGTAAATGGCGAACGCCTTTTCGTTCTGGATCAACACGGCTCGGACCACCGAGGAATCGTCCGCGCGGCCCAGGTTGAGGAATGAGTCGGGAATGATGCCAACCTTTTTGTGCGAGTAGATCAGGGCGAAGACCGCTTGCGCGAAAGCTTGATACGGAAGGTCCTTGTAAGCGCCCTCAGCGAAATCCTCCACGGCGTTGGCCAGGAACTCCAGTTGATCCGCAAGGTGCGGGAACAGCGGTTCGCGAATCTGCGTGAACTCCAGCTTCCACTGCGGCAGGTGACGGAGGACTTTCTCCACCACTGCCGGTGTGATTTCCGTCGCGCCGCGGTTTACAAACGAAGCAATCTCTGGCATGGCGGGACTCTACCGCAGCCGTCTGCGTGGACAAGACGAAATCTTGAACCCCCGCGCCGGCGGACGCGCCCGTCCCGCGCCACCGTAAATGCGTTGGTGTGTCACGCGTAGCAGCGGATTTCATAGACGCGCGCCGTGTCCGCGCCGTTGGTGGCGAGGATGCGCAGGCGAAGCGACTTCATCTCGACGGGTGCGAAAGTGTGCCGGTTCAGGCGCTGGTGGTTGCCGGAAACCTTCGCCAACGTGCGCTGCTGCCCGGCGACGTCCGTGCATAGCAACTCGTAGTCGCGCACCGTTTCCGGCTGCGGGCCACGCTTCATGCGCGCGTTGTAGTCGTCTTGCGCCGTGAGAGTGAGCGGGCGCTGAAAGCCAGAGTCAAAAGTGATTTGCACGTGGCTGATCTTCTGCGGCTGCGGCCAGGTCAGCTCAATCCAGACGCCGCCCGGTGTCATCCTGGCCGCCCACAGGTTTTCCGTCTTGCCGGGCAGGTCGCGCACGTAACCGTTGATGACGTGCTCCGCCTCGGCGCCGTCCAGTTCGCCGGAAGCCGTGACTTCCGCGCGGCGCGCCAAATCCTGCGGGTCGCCATTTCGCGCGCGATAAACCGTCTGATCATCGCGCAGCAAACGCTGTTGAAGCTCCGTGAGGCGCGGCTTGTCCTGCGCCAGTTGTCGCGGGGTGATGCCTGCCCGGGCGCAGACCGCCGCCGCTGTGCCCACCGCTTGCCCGATGACAGCGCACGTGGCCATCACGCGCGTCGAGGTGAAGGCGACGTGGCTGGCGCTGATGTTGCGCCCCGCCATCATCAAGTTGTGGACGTTTCGGCTATAGAGGCACCGGAGCGGGACGGCATAGGGTTCGGGCGGGCGGATTTGCGTAGCCGGCTTTTCGCCCCATTTGTCGAACCCGCTCGGCGGATGATCATCCATCGGCCAGCCGCCAATGCACACCGCGTCTTCAAACACCGGGCCTTTGCCTTCCAGATCATGCTGCGTGAGGATGTGGTCGCCCACAATGCGGCGCGACTCGCGTTTGCCCGGCAACATGCCCACCCAGTCCATGCCCCAGTTTGCGCTGGCGGGCTTGTCGCCGCTGTTCTTGATGTAATCCCACACACCCATCACGATGGCGAGCAGCTCGAAGCGGATGCGCTCGTTGTCGCGGATGGTGTCAAGCTGCCCGCCCCACTCGATCCACCAGTAGCCGTATTCCCAGGAGTTCACGCCGCGAAATCGGAGCTGCGCTTTGGAAACCTTGCGCGTCCACTTCGGCGGCGTGAAGGGAACGGGCTTCCCGTAATCGCGCGCGGTGAACAGGAGGCTTGAACCCAGCGTCTGCCGGTCGGATTGGTCCAAAGCCAACGATTCGTCGAATTCGCTCTTCGCCTCGCGGCCCCAGCGCATCTCGGCGCCCGCCTCCAAGGCGAGCCGACTGTCACCCGTGCAATCGAGAAACAGCTTTGCCTGAATGCGGTAGAGATGCTCCGTCCTGTCGCAGCGCACCATGACGCGTTGGACTTTGCCGTCCTTCACCTCCGCGGCAAACAACGGCGCGTCGAGCAACAACGTGATGTTCGGTTCGCTCTTGAGCTTGTCGTAGAGCAACAAATCCCAAAGCTCGAAACTGCGGTGCGGATTGTTCGCCGCGTCGTCGAGACGAATTTCCTCGATCAACCCGCCTTCGCGCCAGCCGGGCCGCCCGCCGCTGCAATCCGCGCCCACCACGTGCATCTTGACCTCGCTCGACGCGTTCCCGCCCAGCCGCGACCGGTCTTGAGCCAAGACCACCCTCGCCCCATGCCGCCCCGCCGCCAGTGCCGCGCAGACGCCCGCCATGCCGCCGCCTGCCACGAGGACGTCGCAAGCCAACTCCACTAGCGTCATATGCGGCTCGCCGGCAAGGCGCGCAGACGATGGCGACGGCGGAGCGATGATGTCGAACTGCCGCGAGATCCCTTCCCGCGTGGGCGGAGCGGCGTGGGATTCGGAAAGGCCATCCGCCCGAACGAGGACCGAGTAGCTCGTCGCCGCGCCGGCCAAGGAAAGGAACTTGCGTCGGTTCATGGTGCATTCGGGCTAGGCGGGCATTGCCCCGCCTCGGCCCGACGGTAACGCGACCACCGGGCGGGGCAAGTGCCGATTTGCCGGGTTCGGGCGGGTTTTGCCGGTTGACACAACCCGGCGGCAAAATAGACTTCCGTCCCTGACCCAAGCGGGCCCGCGCCCAGCCGCGCCCCGCCGGCGGTCGCTGGAGAGGAAGTGAACTGATTGACCGAGATCAAACTGAAAAAAGGCGAACCGATCGAGAAGGCCCTGCGCCGGTTGAAGAAGAAAGTTGACCGCGAAGGCACGTTGCGGACGGTCCGCAGCCACCGGCATTACGAGAAGCCGAGCGAGAAGCGTCGCCGCAAAGAAAAGGCGGCCGTCTTCACCGCCATGCTCCGCGCACGCTACGCGGACATGTGACCGCTGGTATTGCTGGCGGGCGCCGTCCGCCGGGGGCGGTGCCCGCAACTTCTCGAACATGGTTGGAGCTTTGAACGGCTTTCCCGGCACGACGCTCCAACAACTCAACGATTCAATAGTTCACCGTCCGCGCTGATGTATTCGCTCTCCACCTGCTGGAATTCCCATCGCCACACCGACGGACGCGCCATGCTGCGCGAAATCCGCGACCTGGGTTTTGCTTCCGCCGAACTGAGCCACGGCATCCGCATCAGCTTGGTCGAGGGCATGCTGCAAGCGGTGGACGCCGAGGAAATCAAGATTTCCAGCCTGCACAACTTCTGCCCGCTGCCGATGGGTGTGTCGCGCCCCTCCCCGAACCTGTTCCAGTTTTCCGCCGAAGACCCGCGCGAGCGCGACATGGCGGTGAAATGCACGCTCAAGACGCTCGAGTTCGCCGTCCGCGTCCGCGCGCCGCTGGTCGTCCTCCACCTCGGCAGCGTGGAGATGAAGGACTACACGACGAAGCTGAAAGAGTTGCTGGCCGACGGCCGCATGGACTCGGCGAGATACGAGAAGCTCGCGACGGAGGCCGCGGAGAAGCGCGAGGCCCGGAAGGAGCGATTCCTGGAACGCACCTACGACACCCTGCGCAAAATCATTCCAGAAGCCGAAGCCCGCGGCCTCAAGCTCGGCGTCGAGAACCGCGAGGCGCTGGAGGAAATCCCGTTCGAGAGCGACTTCCAGTTTTTCTTCAACGAATTCAAGAGCCAAGCGGTGACCTATTGGCACGACACCGGCCACGCGCAGATCAAGGAGAACCTTGGCTTCATTCAGCACGTCATGCACCTCGAATCGCTGGCCGACCGGTTGGCGGGTTTTCACATCCACGACGTGCAACCCCCCTGCCGCGACCACTGCGCGCCTGGCTCGGGCATGCTGAACTTCGCCGCGCTGAAACCGTTTGTGAAGGCGGAACACGTGAGGGTCTTCGAATTCAGCCCCACGCTTTCGGTGGACGAGGTCCGCGGTGGTATGGAACATATGAAGCAGCTTTGGGGTTGAGACTGTGGCGTTACGCGTTACGAGTTACGAGTTGCGGGTTGCGAGATGGCTGGCCTTCCGCTCGCAATTCGTAAATCGTGCTTCGTAAATCGTAAATGGCCGCCCCAAGTAAATCTCTCATGCGCGACCTGGCCACGGCAATTGTCCGCCACCTCCAGGACGCCGGCTTCTCCGCCTTCTGGGTCGGCGGTTGCGTGCGGGATTTTCTGCTGGGCCGCGAGCCGGGCGATTACGACGTGGCCACCTCCGCGCTGCCGGAACAAATCGAGGCGTTGTTCAAACGCACTGTCGCCGTCGGGCGCAAGTTCGGCGTGATCGTCGTGATCGAGCAGAAGCAGCAATTCCAAGTCGCCACGTTCCGGGCGGAAGCCGACTACCACGATGGCCGGCATCCGGAAAAAGTCTCCTTCGGCGATGCGCGGGCCGACGCCCTGCGCCGCGATTTCACCATCAACGGACTGTTCTACGATCCCGTCGCGCAGAAGCTCCACGACTGGGTGGGCGGCGAGGCGGACTTGCGGGCGCGCATCGTCCGCACCATCGGCGCGCTGGAAGAACGCTTCGCGGAGGATCATCTCCGCCTGCTGCGCGCGGTGCGGTTCGCGGCGCAACTGGGTTTCGAGATCGAGCCGAAGACTCTCACCGCGATTCAAACCCGGGCCGCCAAAATCAAGGACATCAGCGCCGAGCGCGTTCGCGACGAATTGTCGAAACTCCTTCGGCCACCGCACGCCGCGCGGGGGCTCGAGCTGCTTCGTGAAAGCCACTTGCTCGAACACGTGCTGCCGGAAGTCGCGGCGACTGTGGCTTGCAAGCAATCGCCGGATTACCACCCGGAGGGCACGGTGTTCGCGCATCTTGTGCTGATGCTGCGCCACTTGCCGGCAGACGCCGACCCGCTGCTGCCCTGGGCCGTGTTGATGCACGACATCGCCAAGCCACGGACGGCGAGCCACGACCCGGCCAGCGGCTCAATTCATTTTTACGAGCACGAAAAGCTCGGCGCGGAAATGGCGACGCAGATTCTCACCCGACTGCGTTTCCCGCGGAAGCAGATTGAAGCCGTCGCCAAGGCCGTGCGCTACCACATGCAGTTCAAGGACGCGCCACAGATGCGCAAGGCCACGCTGCGCCGCCTGCTCCTGCGCCCGACGTTTCCGCTGGAACTGGCGTTGCACCGGCTGGATTGCCTCGGCTCGCACGGGCGGCTGGACGTTTGGGAATTCCTGAAGGCGCAGGCAGAGGCGCTCAAGCATCAGCCGCAAATCCACCCGCCGCTGCTGACCGGAGACGACTTGATCAAGCTCGGCATGAAACCCGGCCCTGCGATGGGTAAGCTGTTGGCTGAGATCCGCGAGAAGCAACTGGCCGATGAATTGAGAACCAAAGCCGCGGCACGCGCTTGGGCGCGGCGGCGCATGGGTTCTGAATGAACGCGTTGTGCTTTATGCGGTCGAGCGTTCTACCCGCCGCCGCCGGTCTTGCTTCTCATTCTGGCGGGGTTCAAAACGTTGCCAGCCAGATGTCTTTCACACGCACTATTTGCCTGGCTCCTTCAGTTTGCAAAAATGGTCATAGGGCGCAACGGTCGAAAGCTCCAACGCCGGATCTGTCACCAGATGCTTCAACGCCAAAGGCTCCCATTTGGTCAAGGCCATGTAGTTCGAGCCGCTCTTGACCTGAATTCCCGGATAGTGTCCTTCCGGCAACCAGACCAAAATTTCACTCACGGGTTGCTCTCGCCGGCCTTGGTTGTCTGGCGACATAATTTGCAGTCGGCGGAGAGGCGTGAACGTGAGATGGATAAATGAATCGGAGGCAAGCGCCTCGTGCCAATTCTTACGCCACTTCTCTTGATCGCCGTCGAGTTTCATCAGATTGACCGATGCCGACTCCGCAAAAGCAACGACGTTCGTCGTAAGCGTGCCTACATCCTTTGGCGTGACTGGCTTCTTGTGTCGGACGACGCGGGCTTGAACTTCGTCCGCACTCAGACAATTGAAACTGCAAAGTAAAATCAGGAGCGCGAGTTTCATCATGGCGGTTGTCTTCGCCTTAAGACAAACGTTATCGGAAATTCGTTCAAGAAAGCGATGAATAACGGCGGTTCGGTCTGCCTACCGATAGCCCTCCCACTCCGGCTCGTTCTCGAAAATCCAGCGGTAGTATTCCTTCTCCTTGAGGTTCGCGCCGGCCTCTTCGTCCACCACCACGGTGCAGCGCGGGTGCAGTTGCAGCGCGCTGGCGGTGACCATGCTGGTGATCGGGCCTTCGACGGCTTGGGCGAGCACGGCGGCTTTGCTGTCGCCGGTGGCCAGCAACAAACAGCGGCGGGCTTCCATGATCGTGCCCACACCCATCGTGATGGCGCGGCGCGGCATCTTGTCCTCGCCCTGGAATTGCGGGGCGTTCTGCTTGATCGTCGTTGGCGTGAGCGCCTTCACGCGGGTGCGTGAGCGCAGGGCGGAGAGCGGTTCGTTGAAGCCGATGTGGCCGGCCTTGCCGATGCCGAGCAGTTGCAGGTCAATGCCGCCGCAGCGTTGAATCAGCGATTCGTAGCGCTGGCATTCCTCGTCGAGGTCGTTGGCGAGGCCGTTGGGCAGATGCGTGTTGCGCGCGTCAATGTTCACATGGCGGAACAAGTGGTGGTTCATGTAGAACCGGTAGGAGTTCGGGTCGGCCGGGAACAGGCCGACGTATTCGTCGAGGTTGAACGTGCGGCACAGGGAGAAGTCGAGGCGCTCGTCTTTGTGCATGCGCACGAGCTGGCGATAAACACGCTCCATGGTCTTGCCTGTGGCCAAACCCAGCACGAGCGAAGGGTGGGCGCGCAGTTCGCGGGCGATGATGCGGGCGGCGAGCGCGGCCGCGGCTTCGGCTGTCGGTTGAATGATGACTTCCACGGCAGAACTCTAGCGGATAAGGCAATCGCTGGAAATCTCTTTCCGTGGACGCCGCAATCGGCTACCGTGGACGCATCGCCGGTTGCCAGCACGCCGTGGCGCGAACCGCGGGGGGCCGGAGTTTATGAAGCTGCTGATATTTGCGCACACGCCTCCGCCGCACCATGGGCAAAGCTACATGGTGCAACTGCTGTTGAACGGCCTTGGCGGCGACCACCGGCGCGAAGCCGCGGGCAAAACCTCACCACTCGGCATCGAGTGCTACCACGTCAACACCCGTCTCTCGAAGCACCTCGAAGATATTGGCGACTTCCGCCCCGGCAAGCTGCTGCTGCTGATCGGCTACTGTCTCGAGGCCATTTATGTGCGCTTCCGTCACGGCGTGCGGAGTTTTTATTACGTGCCCGCACCGGGCAAACGCTCGGCCCTCTACCGCGACTGGCTCGTGATGTTCATGTGCCGGCCGTTCTTCAAGCATGTCATCCTGCACTGGCACGCCGCCGGGTTGGCCAAATGGCTCGAAACCGAGCGCCAGATGCGCACGCGTTCGTTCACCTATCGCTGGCTGAAAAACGTGGATCTCAGCATCGTGCTCTCGCGCTACAACCGCGCCGATGCCGAGAAACTCCTGCCCCGCCAGATCCGCGTCATCGGCAACGGCATCCCGGACCCGTGTCCGGACTTCGAGCGGAGCGCGCTGCCCCGCCATCGCGCCCGGGCGGCGGCGCGCCGGAAGCTGCTGGCCGGGGAACCGCTCACGCCGGCGGACCTCGCTCAAACCGGTGGCGACCCGCGGGTGTTCCGCGTGCTGTTCCTCGCCCACTGCATGCGCGAGAAGGGGTTGTTCGACGCCATCGAAGCCGTGGCGCGCGCCAATCAGCAACTCGCGCGCGATGCTTCGCCGTTTCACATGCACCTCACGGTCGCGGGCGAGTTCATCAAGGAAACCGAGCGCGTGGAATTCGAGGAACGGATCCGCCAGCCGGATCTGCAAACGCCGTCGGGCGAGCCGCGTGCGCGCTACATCGGCTTCGTTTCCGGAGTCGCCAAGAAGCAGGCTTTCGGGGAGAGCGATTGCTTTTGCTTCCCGACCTACTACTACGCCGAAAGCTTCGGGTTGGTTGTGCTCGAAGCGATGGCTTTCGGCCTGCCCATTGTGACGAGCCGCTGGCGTTCGCTGCCGGAACTGTTCCCGCCGGGTTATCGCGGCCTCGTCGGGGTCCGTGCGCCCGAGGAAATCGCCGATAGACTACAGGCGTTTCTGCTGGCCGAGGCGGGTGAGGCCTTTCGGGAGACCTTCCTCAGCCGGTTCACGCTCGAGCGACATCTCGCGGCGCTGGCCAAGGCGTTTCAAAGCTGCGAGGGCGACGGCGCGCCGGTGTCCCCGCCAGTGCCGGCGACTTTGGGGTCGCGCTGAAAACACGCCCCGGCTACGATTCGCCGCGGTGAAATTCTCGGTCGTCACGCCCAGCTACAACCAGGGCCGGTTCATCCGCGATTGCCTCGAAAGCGTCCGCACGCAGACAGGCGTGGAGGTGGAGCACATTGTCGTGGACGCCGGCTCGACCGATGGCACGCTGGAAATTCTGAAAAGCGCGCCGCAAATCCAGTGGACCTCCGAGCCAGACGCGGGCATGAGCGACGGCATCAACAAAGGCTTCCGCCGCGCGACGGGCGAATGGCTGATGTGGCTCAACACAGACGATTACCTGCTGCCCGGCGCGCTGGCGCGGGTGGACGCCTTCGCCGAAGCCCATCCGGACGCCGATGTGATTTACGGCGATTGCCTGTTTGTAGATGAAGAACGGCGCGTTCTGCGCAGCAAGCGCGAACATCGCTTCGACTTCAACACGCTGCTGTTTTACGGCTGCTTCATTCCGTCCACTTCCACGTTCATTCACCGGCGCGTGATCGCAACCGGCCAACTGCTGGACGTGGGCTGCCGCGTGTGCATGGATTTTGAGTACTACCTCCGCCTCAGCCGCGCGGGCTGCCGCTTTGCGCACCTGCCGGAGGCGCTGGCGTGCTTTCGCTGGCATGCGGCCAACACCAGCAGCGTGCAACATGCGCGACGGCGGGCGGAACGGCTGCAGATCCAGCGGCAATGCCTTCGGGCGATGAATCGCCTTTGGTTGGGCCACCCCGTGTTGCTGGACATCCTCTACCGCGTTTACCAAGTGAAACGCGGCTGGCTGCGGCTGCTTTCGACCTTTTCCAAACGATGAGCGCCCTGGCCTCAAATGCGGCTCCCCGCACGCGCGATTTGAGCGACCTCATCACCGCCCTGTTCGTGAAGTGGCGCGCAGAAGGCGTCAAGTTCCTCGTCCTGCGCAACTATGAAGGGCTCCCCGCCACCACCGGGAACGACGTGGACATCCTGGTGCGGCCCGGACAGCTCAAGCTGGCCGAGCGGGTCCTGGTTTCCGTCGCGCGCGACGCCGGCTATCACCTGCACAACCGAGCGGAGTTCTCGCCCGTCTCGCTGTTCTTCTTCCAGCCGGAAACGCTCCGCCAAATCCACGTTGACCTCTTTCACAAACTGGAGTGGCGCGGATTTGATTTCCTCAACGCCGACGCGTTGCTTGACTGGCGCGTGCACCTGGGACTCTTTGCCGTCCCTCACCGAGTCCACCAAGCTGTGAATGACTTGCTGATGCGCCAGCTTTACCACGGCTACGTGAAGGAGGACTACAAGCCGTTCATTCACGATGGCTTGCGCCAATTCCCGGTCGAGATGGAAACGGTCCTCCGGCGCATTTTCGGCGATCACGTCGGCCGGCGGCTCGCCCGCGCCATCCACGCCGAGCGCTGGGCGGATGTAGAGGCCCAAACGCGCAACATGCGCCGACATCTGGTCTTGCGGCGGCTCGTGTACCGGCCCTTCGACACCCTGGCGTCATTGTTGAAGGACGCGAAGCGCCTGTTCAGCCGGTTTTGCCGGCCGCCCGGCATAACCGTGGTCCTCCTCGGCGCCGATGGCAGCGGCAAGTCCAGCGTGGCGGCCCGCCTGATTCGCGCGCTGGAGTTCTCTTTCAATCCGGGCAAGGGCTTGCATGTCCACTGGAAACCGACCGTCTTCCTGCACCACCGCCGCGCCCGGCGCCCCGCCACGACCGACCCGCATGCGCAGGCGCCGCGCAACCCAGTCGCCTCTGCGTTCGCCTTGCTTTACCATTGGTTGGAATTCTGGCTGGGCGCGATGTTCCAGTTCCGGTGTGCCATGTTCCGCAACGGCATGGTGCTTGTGGAGCGCTATCACTATGACTTTGTCGTGGACCCGCGCCGGTACCGGCTCCAAGGCGTCCCCTGGCTGGCGCGGCGCTTGTTCCGTCTGTTGCCGTCGCCGGACCTCGTCTTTCTGCTCGACGCGCCGCCAGAAATCTTGCACGCGCGCAAGCCCGAAGTGCCGCTCGAAGAAACGCGCCGCCAGCGCGAAGCCTATCGCGCGCTCGTCACGAACCTGCCGCAGGGGCGGATTGTTGATTGCACCGAACCCATCGAGCTCGTGGTTAACCGCATTGCGCACCAAGTGCTGGATCACCTCGAAGCCCGCCTTGCCCGGCGACGCGGCCGGGAATGAGTTCCGCGGTCCTCGGGCGATTGGGGTTCGCCCGGCGGACTGGATGCCCGCTTGTTATTCCCGCGCGCCCCGTTTACGGTGGAACCGCGCAGCCGCGCCTGAATGCCCAGATTTGAGCGAATTCAACTCGACCCCGCCGCCTGGCACGCGGTGTGGAGCGCTTTCCCTGACCGGATCGTCTTCCAAAGTCCGGCCTGGATCGCCTTTCTGGCCGAAACCCAGCGCGCCGAACCGGTCCTCGCCGCCTTGAGAGAGGGGGACGAGACGCTTGGCCATTTCACCGGCCTGATCGTGCGGCAGTTTGGTTTGCGAATCCTCGGCAGCCCGTTTCGCGGTTGGTCCACGCCGTACATGGGCTTCAACCTCCGGCCCGGCGTGCCGCGCCGCCGGGCCGCTGAAGCTTTACCCGACTTCGCCTTCCGCCAACTCGGCTGCATTCACTTCGAGGTTACGGACGCGCACATGACGGACGCGGACGTGGCGGGGCTGGGGTTCACTCAAGTGAACCATCCCACGCTGGAGGTGGACCTCACGCAAAGCGAGACGGCGCTGTTCGATCACATGACCAAGTCCTGCCGCTGGACCCTGCGCAGGGCCGAGAAAAACGGCCTCGTCATCGAGGAGGCGCACGACGCGCGGTTCGCCGAGGAGTTCAGCGAGCAGCTCGCCGATGTTTTCGCCAAGCAACGTTTGATGCCGCCGTTCGGTCTCGCGCGGGTGCAGCCGATGATTCGACACCTCCATCCGACCGGGATGCTCCTCCTCCTGCGGGCCCGCGACCCACAGCGCCGCTGCATTGCGAGCGGCATTTTCCCCGCGGCAAACCTGACGGCGTTTTATCTCTGCGGCGCAAGCTGGCGCCAATACCAGCGGCTCTATCCCAACGAGCTGTTGCAGTGGCACGCCATGCAGCGTTGGAAGAAGCGCGGCATTGCGGCCTACAACATGGTTGGCAACAAAGACTTCAAACAGAAGTTCGGCGGACGCGAAACCTCCGTGCCGATGTTTTACCAGTCCAAGTACCGCTGGCTCGGCCGCTTGCGCGCCTCCGCCATCCCGCTCGGCCGGACCGTCCTGCGCCTGGCGTGGCGATTGAAATCGCTAGCCCGCGCCCGTCCGGCAACTCCGTCCGCCCCCCAATGATTGACGCATGAGCCTTCTGAAACGCGCTGTGACGTCGCTGCGCAGCCAGGGCTTGGGCGCGACACTGCTCAAACTTTGGGGCCCGGTCGTGGACCGCCAGTTCGACCGCCAATATGGTGTTGACACCTGCGCCATCTCGCCGCTGGCTGAACTTACGATTGACAGCCCGAACAAGGAACACGGGGCGCGCTACCAACCGACCCGCGTGCTCCCCTTGCGCAAGATGTTCCCCGTCCTCCGCACCCTCGTGCCTGCGGACAGTGTGTTCGTGGATCTGGGTTGCGGCAAGGGCCGCGTCCTGCTGCTCGCGGCGCAGCATGGCTTCCGTGAAGTCCGCGGCCTCGAATTCGCCCGGGAACTTTGCCAGATCGCCCAACGAAACTGGGCCAGCTTCGAAGCCAAAACGGCGACGCGGACCAAATGTCACATCATTCAAACGGATGTCACGGCGTACACCATCCACCCGGAGGAAAACGTCTTTTTCCTTTTCAATCCCTTTGACGAAATCATCCTTGGGAAGGTCCTGGTGAACTTGGCCGCGTCGCTCCGCGCCACGCCAAGAAAAGTCATGGTCCTCTTTTACTTTCCAAGTCCGGCCTGCCGCGAGGTCATCGCGCGGCACCCCGAATTCCTGCTCGTGCGGGAGCAGCGCTTCTGGGGCTGCAACTTCGCGCTGTACTCGAACCGAACCTGACGCGATCGCACAATCCGCGTGACCACCGGTGTCCCAACGATGAAGGCCAGCCAGACCCGCCCGTGGGAACTGTTGTTTCCGCCGCCCACTGAAGGCGCGTCTGCCACGACGCGGACCTTCCGGCTCGTGCTCAAGCGCGGCGAACCGTTGCTGTTGGTGCCGGACTCCCCCCGCGTCGCCCGGCACGCCCTCGCCCTCTACCCATCTCAAACTCCGACCGCACGAATCGCGCGGCGCTTGCAGGCGGCCGCTCTGCGGTTCGGGCTGCCCCTCGGCACAAACGCCGCGCACATTTACGTGGACCCGCAATCGCCGTTCGTGCGCTTTCTGGGCGCGCCCGCCGCCGGGCCGCAGCCCGCCAACTTCGCCATGCTCCTCGGCAATCCCCGCGCCCCTGGGCGGCGTTTCGTCCTGCTCGTCTTTGACCCCTCCGACCGACCGGCACGCATCGTGAAAGCCGGGGTGGGACAAGCAGCGACCGCTTTGATTCGCCGCGAAGCCGCGTTTCTCAAATCCGCAGACCGCCATTTGCTTCACGCACCTGCCATCACCGGTGAATTTGCCTGGCGCGAGACTGAGGCGTTCGCGTTGGAATACGCCGCCGGGCCGACGCCCCAAGTGCGGGACGTTGCGCCACTAGCTTGCCTGCTCGAATCGTGGCTCGCTCTTCAGGTCACTATGCGCTTCGCGGATCTTGCGATCACGCAACGCCTCGTCGCCTGCGCACCCGCCGACCCGCGGGTGCGTTGCGTGCTGGCGAAACTCGACGCCGTGCGGTTTCATCCGCCCGTTTTCCACGGTGACTTCGCGCCCTGGAACATTCGCCTCCGCCCTCACGAGCGGCGCTGGGTTGTGCTCGACTGGGAGCATGCTGAACCAACTGGTCCGCCGGCATGGGATTGGTTCCATTTCTTCATCCAGAATGAAATCCTCGTCCGCCGCGCCCGGGCCGAAGACCTCGTAAGGCGTCTGAACGAGCTGGTTCACTCCCCGCACTTCGCGCATTACGCCGCGCTCGCCGGCATCGCCGATTGCGTTCGTCCGCTCTTGCTGGGATACCTGCTCTACTGCTGTCACCTCCAGCGTCAGGCCGAAGGAATGCCGCAGCTTGAAGAATTGTTGGAAGCGCTTTCCGCGGCGTGAACTGCGCAGGCGATTTGAACGCGATATCCGTCTCCCTCTGAAGCCTGGTCGCCACGAGGCCTCCCGTGCCCACTATGGTCGAACCCGAAATTGCGGGCTGGTCAAGAGGTACATCACCCCGGCGACGAGAAGGAGGATACAGAGCACAGCGAAGCACAAGAACATCAGACCCCGGTACTTGTGCTTGAACCGTCGCCAGCGTCTTCCGCGGTGCGAGTCCGCTTGCATGGTTCTATGATAGAAGCCCTTCTGCCCGGCGCAAGTGGTTGTTTCCAAGTCCACGTTTCTGTGGCGCGCAGCCCGACCCCGACTCCCGTTCGCGACCGTCAACTCAAGCGCATGGGCATCACAACGTAGAGGAACGGACCGTTGATCTTCAGCACGCCAGGGCTGAGTTCATCGGTCAATTCAAAGAACACCTCGTCTTGCGGGAGTGCGGCCAGAGCCTCGATCAGATAGCGTGGATTGAATGCAATGGCGAGGTCCTTGCCTTTGTAGTTCACGGCAATGCTCTCGCGGGCTTCGCCGATTTCCGGCGAGTTGGCCGTGATCGCCAAGTTGTTCTTCGTAAACGTCATCTTCACCGAGTTCGCCTTGTCCGTGGTCATGATTTCCGCGCGGCGCAGGGCGTGCAGGAACTCCTCCCGCACCAGCGGGATGCGCTCTTTCGTCTCGGACGGGATGACTTGGCGGTAATTCGGATAGTTGCCCTCAATGAGTTTCGTAATGATCAGCACCGTGGACCCCTTTTCATCCTTGAGGGTGAAGGCCGCCTGGTTTTCGCTGTACTTGATTTCCACCTCGCCCTTGGCCTGCAAGAGGCGCGTCAATTCGTTGACCGCCTTGGCCGGCACGATGAATTCGCCTTGGCTTTTCTCGCTCACGTCCAGTTCCTCGTCCGCGAGCGCCAAGCGCCGTCCGTCCGTGGCGACCATCGTGAGCTTATGGTCCTTGAGGCTAAAAAAAATGCCGTTCAGCACATAGCGCGATTCGTCCGTCGAGATGGCGAAGGACGTTTTCTTGAGCATTCCTGCGACCGTCTCCTGTGACAGGGCAACCTTCTTGTCCTCCTTGAACTTTGGCAGCGGCGGAAACTCATCCGCGGCCAAGCCGTTGATGCGGTAGTACGAGGACGCCGCGCGTACGCTGCACACGTGTTTCTCGTCCACCTCCATCTCAATGTCCGCGCCGTTCAATTCCCGCACGATACCAAAAAGCTTCTTCACGGGCACGGTGGACGCGCCGGCCTTCTTGACCTTGGCTTCCACACTACAACAAACCGTAACGTCCAAATCGGTGGCGGTCAGTTCCAAGCGCTCCCCTTCGCCACACAGCAGCACATTGGAGAGAATCGGTAACGTCGTGCGTGCCCCCACGACATTTTGAACCGCTTGCAGGCCGTTGATGAGTTGTTCCTTTGAGATCGTCAGGTTCATGCGAGCCTTAATAGCTGTACTGTTTTTCGTTGGAGTACTCGTATTATTATGCCGTGTGAATAAGGGAAAGAAGTTGAAGTGTCAAGCGCTGCGGGCAGGATTCGTGGTGTTTCTTGTTCACAAGTGGTTGTGAAATCAGGTGAGGAAGGACAGCAAGTCGGTGTTGTTTGCAGATGGTGGAATACAATTCACCGGCGCTTGGCAGGTTGTTGGCCACTTTGTACACGCCGAATGATTGCCCGCAGGGCGGTGGTGGCGAGTTCCACCTCTGCCGGCGTGGAGTCGCGACCGAGCGAGAAGCGCAAAAGAGCTTGGTCACCTGCCTCCTCCAAGCCGAGGGCCCGCACGACATGTGAGGGTGCGACGGATCCTGCAGAACAGGCGGAGCCTGCAGAAGCGCAAATCCCCTCCAAGTCCAATGCTGCCAGCAGGCTGATGCTGTCGGTGCCGCTGACTAAGAAGGCGGTCGTGTTCGCGAGGCGCTGGGTTTGGGATCCGGTAAACCGCAAGCTTGGGATTTGGCGGGCGGCCTCAATCAGGTCCCGCGTGAGATTCCAGAGATGGTCAGGCGGGAACACCGGCTTGGGCACGAAGCGCTCCAAGGCGGCGGCGAGGCCGATGATGCCTGCGAGGTTCTCGGTACCAGCGCGGCGCTCATTTTCATGCGAGCCGCCAAAGATAATTGAGTCCGGTAGCAATGGGGAACGGACGTAGAGGACGCCGACCCCTTTGGGGCCGTGGAATTTGTGGGGGCAAAGTGAAACCAAGTCGGCGTTGAATTGGGCAATGTTGTGGAACGGTTCCTTTCCGAACCATTGGACAGCGTCAGTGTGGAACGAAACACCGCGCACACGGCAAATTGCGCCTGATTCGGCCACCGGCTGAACGGTACCAATTTCGTTGTTCGCGGCCATGAGCGAAACGAGAACTGTGTCGGGTCGTAGCGCCCGCTGTAGATCCTCCGGTGAAACACGCCCTTCCGCGTCCACCGGGAGATGCGTGACGCTGAAGCCTTCATTCTTGGCCAGGTAATCACAGGCGTGCAGGACGGCATGGTGCTCGATGGCGGAGGTGATTAGGTGACGGCCCTTGTCCTTGAGCGCGCGTGCTGTGCCCAAGATGGCGAGGTTCACGCTTTCAGTGCCGCCACTGGTGAAGACAACTTCGCTTGGCTTGCACTGGAAAACGTTGGCGACCCGGTCGCGGGCATCGTCCAAGGCCGCACGCGCGTGGCGGCCGATGTGATGGACGCTGGAGGGATTGCCCCAGATGTCTTCCAGAAACGGCAGCATGGACGCGCGAACGCCTGGGTCGAGCGGCGTCGTGGCGTTGTAGTCGAAATAGACCGTTCGCATCGGTGTCCCAGCGTAAGGGAAGCGGCGTGACAAGGCGAGCGCGGACAAGAAAGGCGTTGCCGCGGGGCAGCATTGGCCTAAGTTGACACGATGTTCGAGCCTGTGAATTTGTTCGACCTCAGCCAGACGGAGCACGCGGCGCTCTTCGAGGGCTGTCAGTTTGCTTGGGACGCGCTGAAGCGCTTGAAAGACTACGTGGCGGCCAACGTGACGCCGTTGCTGCACAACCGCTGCGACGGGGTGGCCTACATTGGCGAGCAGGTGTTCATTGGCGAAGGGACAGTGGTCGAGGACGGCGCGATGATCAAGGGGCCGGCGATCATCGGGCGCAATTGCGAAATCCGCCATAACGCTTACATCCGCGAGTTCGTCGTCATCGGTGATGACTGCACCGTCGGCAACGCCTGCGAAGTCCGGCACTCGCTGCTGTTGAACCACGCCGTTGTGCCGCACCTGAATTACGTCGGAGATTCAATCCTCGGCCACCGGGCGCATCTCGGCGCGGGCACGAAGCTGTCCAACTACAAACTGACGGGCGAAGCGGTGTCAGTGTCGGTGGATGGGAAACGTGTGGACACGGGCTTACGAAAGTTCGGTGCTCTGGTGGGGGACGGGGCGGAGATCGGCTGCAACGCGGTGTTGAACCCCGGCAGCATCATCGGTCGGGGCGCAGTGATTTATCCAGGCGTCAACTGGCGTGGGGTTCTGGGCCCGAACATGATTGTGAAGAACAAGGCGGCGGTGGGAGTCGTGGAGAAACGGTAGCGCACGCGTCGTAACTGCTGGTCTTCGCCTGAGCAGGCGTCGTTTGTGATTGGTCCCTTGGTTGTCGATTCCGAGACTGTAGCGTAGCAGTGACAAGGTCGCTATGTCGGCAACCATTTGAACAACCAGTTACAGCGCAACGGGGCGAGCCGGATCTAGGGCACCTTGGCTGTGGACGGGGTTCCGTAGCCCCACGGCACCAAGAAACGGACGACAGCGGCAGCTTCAGGAGACCGGAGAAGGGGATAAACTGACACGCGTGAGGGGAGAATCAGGAGTGCAGATTCGTCTGCGGGCTTGTACGCAACCACCACAAAAGCGACCCGCCGGTTCACTGCGATTGAATATCGCCGCGCCTGCCAAGCTGCTTCCGGTTTCACCTCTTGTGGCCGCCGCGTTTCACCCACAACCTTGTTTTCAAGGATGAGGTCCCCAGGCAAGAGAAGGTCGGATTCGCCGCCAGCGATCTCCGTTCCCTCTTTAACACCCAGCCCTCGCGCGCGGAGAATCTTCAACAACTCGGCTTGGAGATGCCGTTTCTCGTCAGGTTTTTCTGCACTGACGAAAGCCCCACATTTCTCCAATACATCCAAGGCGTGACAAAGATGGTTGAAGGAGTTGATAACGGCGCTGTGCAATGACGCAACAAGGCCAGCAGGAAGTGCGACTCCGAACTCCGCAGCGATACGAGCCTTAAAGCGAGTGTCCAGCGTGAGCCAGTCTGCAGGCGCGTCAATTTGGGCCGCATTGACGAGCAGTAGACGTGGGCACGTTTCAGTGAGCGCATCATGGCATTCCTGGGTGCAAAGCTTGGCATCGAGCGCCTGCTTCATCCAGTTCTGCCACTTCTCGTTGATCAGATGGTCCGTCTTGCACAGGTGGTTGGCTTCCCTGCGCATGATCAGGCCGAACTTCTGGAAGAAAAGAATCTGGCACGCCAACGCCACTAGGCGAACGTGCGAAGGAGGGCAGAATACAAAGCCACACTGTTTCTGGTTTTTATAGGCGTCTGACCATTTGTCGGCGTTGAAATACAGATTGGCATCGGTCAATCCGCCGCCTTCCGTTCTCAGGAAAACCCCACCGCCTTGATCTGCTTCCTCGGCAACTGCTACACGATTTTCAGGCAGATCCAGCAGAATATGCTCAGGCTTAAGTTGGCCGCGTGACGCCGAGAATTCTTCGATCATATCCGCCAGCTTGAGGGCGAGAGCGTGGATTTCCTCGGCCAACTTTCCGGGAGCCAGCGGATCAACGAACTCGTGAAGCACTCCGTCCCAGAGTTTCGCTCGCGTGTCTGTCTGTTCTTGGGCGCTCAGGCCGTCCAAGCCGGCCAAGAAGCGTTCCGCGAAAGCGAAGGCTCGATAATAAAAATGGCGGGTTCGAATATCAGTGCCGAGGTTTCTGGAGCGCTGCCCGCCCCCCTCCTCCCCTTCGGCCTTCATTTCGCCGCTGAGGAGGTAGATCATGCCATCGTCCGTGACATTCGCAAATAGCTCAGGCAGAGAGAACTTTCGAGCGCGTTCTTCTTCAGCCAGCGTAACGAGACGACGGATCATCGCCTCGCCGCAGCGCACTTTGTGGTGGTAATACACGCGGTCGAACAAAAGGACACGGCCGATGATCATCTGTTCGTATGCGGTCAATCCAGACATGGATATGCCGATTTCGTAAAGACGATGGTGTGGAGCTTTCTCGGCGCGCTTCCTAAGGGCTGGATCCAGGACGTTGTCCGGGGTAATGGTGACGACCTCTAACTTGCTGATGAGGCGGTCAACGTCGAGGCCGATCGGCAGCCCTGTGAAATAGCTGTCCCTGGCCATGTAGTCGAGTTTGTCCGCGTCGATCGGGCCTGAGACGATTCCTGAGAGGTATGGCGCGGTCAAGTATAGCCAAGACCCGACAATGCGTGCGCATACTGCCAGAGGGAGGGTTTCTCGGTCTGGGATGGGTATTTTGAACCGAGGATGATGGAAAACTTTCTGCAGCGACTCACTCAGCACAACCAAAGCAGCCATGGACTCAGACACCTTGATATTCTCGGCACCGGGGAATTCCTCGCGCAAGAGGTCGTGAAGGGTGCCGAACTCCTGCGAATTCCTGCCTTGTATTAGAGGTTCTGTGGCGTGGCTGAAGGGGCCGTGTCCGACATCATGGAGAAGCGCAGCCAGCCTAGCAGCCCAGCGGTCTGCATCGGAAGGCGGAGGGATGGCCTCGTCTGGGAATACGCCGTAATCTCGGTGGTGTGAGGCATTTTTCTCAAGCGAACGAATCATACGCTCGCAAGTCTCGACGACGCCGAGAGAATGGCTCAGACGGTCATGGGTGGCGCCAGTGTAAACCGCACTTGCCATGCCAAGCTGGCGGACGCCTCGCAGCCTCTGGAGCAAAGGACTGTCAAGAATGGCCACTTCCCAATCGAAGAGCTCGATTGGCCCGAGAACCGGGTCCGTGAAGATCTTGGGAAATGGTATTCGGGATCCTGACCGCCGCTCCAGATTCTCAATCACTGCGGCTGTCCAACTCTCGGAGAGTGCGTTAACGGCACTCCAAAGAGTTGGCACCCGCTTCTCTAACTGCAACCGGATTTCCTGAGCGTTCAAAATGGAACCCTAAGCCTGCGGGCGCAAGTTGGCCTGTACGAGCCACTGGATGTAGGACCAACAAAGCCTATGCAGGCTCAGGTTCAAGCACCCTTCCTTCCCAGGCGGCAACTGCCTGCCGTAGGGATCGCCCCCACTTGGCGGCCTCTTCTTCTGAAATCCCAAGGCGGGCGAGACACCTTCGAGCTACAGGCTTCCCGACTACTACATCTGACTGCGTGTAAGAGGGGTTGGGATCTTTCGTCAGCTTCGCTTGCGTCGCAAGTTGCTGAATCCTTCGCAGTTCGAGACACCGGAGACCTGTTTTGCCATCCACAAAGTGGAGTTGGTCTTTTGCCCAAGCAGGGAACGCGCCTTGCGAGATGGCGTCGCGAAGTGCGTAATCAAGCACGCCTTTAGCGGTTGGCAAAGTCTGTAACGGAGTGCCCTCTTCGTCGCTGATAATCCACGACGAATACAGAAGCTCGGTCACGGGTAGTAGCTCGTACATGGCTTTCGTCTCGCGGTGGTCCGTTCATGCGAGTGGGCAGCGTACATCGTCCCACACGAGCGAACGGACGGATTGAGTTTCATGTTCTGCCGACGCTAGCGCCTACCGGTTGTGGAGGCCCAAGCTGGGTGCACAATACCTAGCGTTGCGTGAAAGTCAAGCAGATTTTTCAAGAAATCTCTGTTCGGTTGGAGCCGTGCAAAGAAGCTTGGTTTGGCCGGCTGACCGTGGAGTCCTCAGACGAGAATTCGTTGACAATTCGGAGTGCGAGAGGGTTTGATTTACCTATGAGCGCCCTGGATGGCCCTGAACCGTTTCGAGCCTGGGTTTTGACCGTCGAGTCCCAGCACCGGATCCGCTTGCCAAAGCAAATCCTTGAAACATGCAAGTGGTTGGAGACTGCCGAGGAACCGAACAATGTTGTCGTCGGCACGATCAGCCATCTTGGCGGACTTCGGTTTTCGCCCGAAAGCGCAAGAGATGCTACAGTTCGAAAGGAATTGGCTGCCAGGTTGGAGCAGTCCCCGGCCCGCTCTGAGGAGGCTGCCGCCGCATGGATGGATCTGGTCCGATTCATGGCAACTGCGTGGCCCGTAACCATTCAAGTTGAGCGCAAGTCCGAGAGAATATCGATTAGTCTTCCAGCCGAAGCAAGGAAGCTCGGGATTGTACCAAGTGCTGGTGAAACGGCTGTTGTTTTTGCGAGTGGGGAGATCATCGAAGTCCACAAGGCGGTCGACTGGCTGAAGCACAGTCAAGCTGTTGGTGGCCGATTACAGGACTTACTTGACGAGTCTGCAGCCGCGTTCGATTCACGGAGCCAGTGACTGTCTCTGTGGTAAATTGCTGTGATCAGCATCATTGACCAGCAGCCCGTCGGGGCCGACCTCGTTGCCCAGGTGGAACAGCTCTTTGGCCCGCGGGGGTTGCTGGCGCAGGCGAAGAACTTTGAGTATCGCCCACAGCAACAGGAGATGGCCATAGCGGTGGCGCGGGCGCTGACGCAGCGCGAGCACCTGCTGGTCGAGGCGGGCACAGGCGTCGGCAAGTCACTGGCTTACCTGGTGCCGGCAATCTTCTTTGCGGTCAGCCAGCGCAAGAAAGCGGTCGTTTCCACACACACGATTAACCTGCAGGAGCAGCTTACCGAAAAGGACCTGCCGCTGCTCGAGCGCATCCTGCCGGTGAAATTCAGCTTCACGATGCTCAAGGGACGCGCCAATTACCTCTGCACGCGGCGGCTGCACAAGGCCCGGCAACAGGCGGAAAGTCTCTTCACGTCGCCAGAGCAGGTGGAGCTGGACCGCATCTTCGAGTGGTCAAAGCACACGAAGGACGGCAGCCTGTCGGATTTCGACCGCGAGCCGGACCTGAAGGTTTGGCAACACGTTTGTTCGGAGCGCGGTCTGTGCTCGCCGAAGATTTGCGGTTACCCGTCGGACTTCGGGAAGGACCACGGCGTGTGTTTCTTCCAACGCGCGCGGCAGCGGATTCTGTCGGCAGACGTGCTGGTGCTGAATCACACGCTGTTCTTCACGCTGCTCGGCGGGCTGGACGAGGAATCGGAGGGTGGCGTGCTGTTCAAGAACGACTTCGTCATCTTCGACGAGGCCCACAACGTGGAAAGCGTGGCGGCACGGCACATCGGCTTGAGCGTCTCGAATGCGCAGGTCCGCTACACCCTGCAGCGGCTCTGGAATCCGCGATCCGAGAAAGGGTTGCTGGCGACGCTGCGGAAAGGGGCAGCAGTGAAATTGGTCGCGGAGCTGTTGCACGAGGCGGAAGGATTCTTTGAAGAAGTCGAGGCGACCTGCGAAGTCGTGGCGCGGCAAAGCGGGCACGTGGTTGAGGATGGGGAGGCTGAAGCTTCCGGCGGACGCAAGCGGCGGAAGTGGTCGGAGCTGCGCATCCGGCAGGCGGACTTCGTAAAGGACCGGCTGACGTTGCCAATCCAGCGGTTGCGCGAGGCGGTGAGCGACCTCATCAAGGCGAGCGAAGATTCAGACACGGGCCAGGAGTTGATGGAGTGCAACCGGCGGCTGGCGGAATTGCGCGAGGCCGTGGCGACGTTTCTCAACCAGAGCGAAGCGGAACACGTCTATTGGGTGGAGCGCACGGGCAAGGCGCAGAAAAACCTGACTTTGAACGCCGCGCCCGTGGACGTGGCGGATTACCTGCGCCGCCGACTTTTCGAGAGCGAAACGTCAGTCATCATGACGAGCGCAACACTGGCGACGAGCGTGGGTGTCGGAGGCGTTAGACCGAGTCGGGTCGAGGCGCACGCAAACCGGAAGCCCGCACCGCTGGCGTATTTGGCGAAGCGCGTGGGCTCCGAGGCTGCGACGCAACTCCAGGTCGGCACGCCGTTCGATTACGAGCGGCAGATGAAGTTGTTCGTCGTTGGCAAGATGCCCGACCCGCGTGACGCCGGCTACCGGGAAGCACTGGAACGCTGGATCGAACACTTCGTCAAGCAGACACACGGCAAGGCGTTCGTACTGTTCACGAACTTCAAGCTGATGCAGGAACTGGGCGAGGCGATGCAGCCGTTCTTCGACAAGCTGGGGGTCGCCTGTTTCGTCCAGGGCACGGGCACGCCGCGCTCGACGATGCTCGAGAAGTTCAAGGACGATGTGGACTCGGTGCTGTTCGGCACGGACAGCTTCTGGCAGGGCGTGGACGTGCCGGGCGAGGCGCTGAGTAACGTCATCATTACACGCTTGCCGTTTGCGGTGCCGGACCATCCGCTGATCGAGGCACGCATCGAGACAATCGAAGCCCGGGGCGGCAACGCGTTCACCGACTTCTCGCTGCCGGAGGCGATCCTGAAATTCCGCCAGGGCGTTGGGAGGCTCATTCGTACCAAGACTGACACTGGCATCATCGTGGTGCTGGACAACCGGATTCTGACGAAGCGCTACGGGCAGGCATTTCTGGACGGGCTGCCGAAATGCCCGGTGGAAATCGTCTAAGGCGGAGTCGGCGACGAGGACGGGAGATTTTTCCTTGAGCGTCAGGGCGGGCGGAAATACGGTTTTCGCCGAGCACGGGCGCTGGCGCCGCTCCAGTGCTGAGGGCGCAAGCAAACCGGCTTTCCTTCCGCGCGGAAGGGGCGGGTATTGGGTATCATCGTGTGTTACCCAATGCCTGCTTGGTTTTTGTCGCGACCGTTTCGAAGCTTGTAGCGCAGAGTTGCACTCTGCTGTATCGCCGATTTGCAATCGGCAGCGCCTCGAAAACACCTGCGTTCCGGAAATTACACAAGGTCGGAGAGTCCGATTCTGCGTCCTGGGGCGGCGCAAATCCGCCCTCCCCTGCGCGAAATTCAAGCTTGACAAAACCTGCAGAATACTACTCATTTGAGTAGTATGACTGAGCTGACGCGCGCCCAACAAAAAATCTTCGATTTCATCCAGGCCGAAATCCACGCCGGGCGGCCCGTGCCGACGCACCGCGAAATTGCCGCCCGGTTTGGTTTCCGCAGCAGCCGGGCGGCGGCCTGTCATCTGGAAGCCATCCGGCGCAAAGGCCACATCGCCACCGAACACGGCAAGGCCCGCTCGCTTCGCCTCACCTCGCCGCTGCATAAGCTCCGCGGCCGGCTGGCGAACATTCCGCTGTTCGGCTCCATCCCTGCCGGTTTCGCGGAGCGGCACGAGCAGGACGTCGAGGGCTGCGTGTCCGTGGACATCGAAAGCATCGGCTTCAAGCCCACCCGCAACACCTTCGCCCTGCGCGTCACCGGCGATTCCATGATTGGCCGGCACATTCTCGATGGCGATGTCGTCGTGCTCGAACACGGCCCCGAGCCGCGCGGCGGAGACATCGTGGCGGCGTTGATTGACGGCGAGAGCACGCTGAAAACCTTTTTGCAGAAAAATGGCAAGCCGTTCCTCAAAGCCGAGAACCCGAAGTTTCCCGACCTCATTCCGGCGCAGGAACTGATGATTCAAGGCGTGTTCAAGGCGCTCATCCGGCGCGCCAAGGAGTGAGCATGACAACAAGCCCATTGCTTCGTGTTGATGAAATCGTGGCCGAGTTGTGGCGCATGGGCAGTCCCGCGAACGTTGCCGGCATGGCCCGGTATGGCGTCGCGGCTAGGGAGGCGCTGGGGATTTCGGCGGTCCCTTTGCGCGCCTTGGCCAAGCGCATCGGGCGCAATCACACATTGGCCGGCCAACTCTGGGCCACCGGCATTTTTGAAGCGCGGCTGCTGGCGGCGTTCGTGGCCGAACCGGATCGCCTGACCCGGCGGGAAGCCCGGACGTGGGCCGGGGACTTCGAAAACTGGGCCGACTGCGATGGCGTTTGCATTCACTTTTTTCGCAAAGCGCCGTTTGCTCACGCGTTCGCGGTGGAATGCAGCCGGCGGAAGCGCGAGTTTGTCAAGCGGACGGGTTTCACGCTGATGGCCACGCTGGCCGTGCATGACAAGCCGGCGGCTGACAGGGTGTTTCTGGATTATCTCCCACGCATCGCTGAGGCCGCCAGCGACGAGCGCAACGGCGTGAAGAAGGCCGTGAACTGGGCTTTGCGGCAGATCGGCAAGCGCAACCCGGAACTCCAGCGCGCTGCCATCCGGGCGGCGGAATCCATCCGCAGGCAGGGAACGCCCGCCGCGAAATGGATTGCCAGCGACGCCTTGCGCGAGCTGAAACAGTTCGTTCCCCGAAAGGCCAGAGGATGAGCGATGCACCGCACCATCGTCCATCTGGACGCCGATGCGTTCTTCGCCTCGGTGGAGCAGGCGGCCAACGTCAGCCTGCGCGGCAAGCCCGTGGCCGTCGGCGGTGAGCGGCGCGGCATCATCGCCTCCGCCTCCTACGAGGCCCGCAATTTTGGTGTCTTTACGCCGATGCCCACGGCGCGCGCGCGGAAGCTTTGCCCCAGGCTCATCGTGCTGCCCGGCGACTTCGAGCGTTACGAGCAGTTCTCGAACTGGATGTTCGGCTACGCCTACGATTTCACGCCGGACGTCGAGCAAACTTCGATTGACGAGGGCTACTTCGATCTCACCTCCAACCGGCAGAAACCGGCTGTCGAGGTGGCGCAAGCTGTCCGCAACGCCATCCGGCAATCGCTGAAGATTTCCGTCAGCGAAGGCCTCGCCTCGAACAAAGTCGTCAGCCAGATTGCTTCCAAGCTACACAAGCCTGCTGCGTTCACCGAGGTGCCCGCCGGTGGTGAAATCCCGTTCCTGCACCCGCTCCCCAACCGTTGGCTGCCTGGCATCGGCCCGAAAACCGCCACGCGCCTGAACGCTGCGGGTCTAGCGAAGATTTACCACATCGCTGCCACGCCGTTGGATTTGCTCGAACTGCTGCTCGGCAGCCAGGCGCGGCAGGTCCGCCAGTTCGCCGACGGTATTGACGAGCGCCCACTCATTCCCGCGCGCGAGCCGCAAAAATCTTTCAGCCAGCAGGAGACTTTCGCAGAGGACCAGACCGACGAGGAATACCTCGAAGCCACGCTGCGCCGCATGGCGGACCGGCTCTTCGCAAAAGTGCGCGAAGAAGGCCACAGCATCCGCACGCTCACGGTGAAGGTCCGCTACAACGACATGGCCGAGGACCAATGCAGCGAAAGTCTGCGCGAACCGACCGATTTGGAGACCGATGTTTATGGCCGGCTGGTGGGCATGTTGAAGCAAGCGTGGAAACGCCGCGTCAGTCTACGGCTCGTGTCGCTGAAGCTGGCCAATGTTTACGGCGGCGTTTTCCGCACCGAACTCGCGCTGGACCGCGACGCCGCGCAACACGACGCCCGCGAACGCCTCGCTCGCGTGGTGGATGAACTGCGCCGCGTGAAGGGCACAACCGTGCTGCTGCGCGGGCACGACTTTGTTTTGAAGGCGGAAGGCAGAAGGCAAAATGAAGAAACCAAACCCGGCCCGCCCCGCGCAAAAGTTTCATCCTTCGTCCTTCGTCCTTCTGCCTTGGCTCACGTTCCACTCCGCGCCCACAGTTACTACTCATTCCTCGATTCGACACTCTCGCCGGAAGCCATCGTTGCGCTGGCGAAGCGGCACGACTGTCCTGCCGTCGCACTGACGGACACCGGCAACCTGCACGGCGCGGTCGCGTTCGCGATCGCCGCGAAGCAGGCCGGCATCAAACCAATCTTCGGCGCCGAGCTGCGCGTCGGGCCAGACCCGCTGCTGCTCTACGTTCAAAACGCCCGCGGCTACGCGAACCTCTGCCGACTGCTCTCGCGCAAGGCGCAGGCAGGCGACGAAGCCTCAGTCGCCGCGCAACAAGCTGCGCCCGTTTCCCGCAACCCGCTCGCTGAATTGAGCGAAGGATTGCTCGCCGTCAGCAGCGACGCCTCGCTGGCTGAATTGTTTCCCGGTCGCTTCTACCAACTCGCCGCGAAGCAAAGTGCAGGTGGCAATTTTCCCGCCATCGCCTGCCCAGCTATCCGTTACGCCACGCCGCAAGACCGCCAGCGGTACGACATCGTCCAATCCATCCGCACGCGCACGCTGCTGCGCCAAGCGCATCCAGAAAAGCGGCTCGACGGTCAATTCCATTTCCGCACTCCAATTGAAATGGCCGCCGGCTGCCACGGTCATCCCGACTGGCTCGCGCACGCGCACGAGATCGCCGAGCGCTGCGAGTTCATGCTGCCGTTCGACAAACCGCAGTTTCCCGCGTTCCGCACGCCGGACGGCTCAAGCTCGCGCGAGTTCCTCCGCCGGCTGGTGCTCGAAGGCTTGCACCGCCGCTACCACGGACGCCGCATCGTTTCCGACACGGGCGCGAGCGTGCCGCTGGCAACCGTTCAGGCGCAGATCGAAACCGAGCTCAGCATCATCGCCGAGGTCGGCTACGAGGATTTGTTTCTCATCACTTGGGATTTGCTTCAGGAATGTCGCGCGCGCGGCATCGAGTGGATCACACGCGGCAGTGCGGCGGACTCGCTCGTGTGCTACTGCCTCGGCATTTCAGACGTGTGCCCCATCCGCTTCGGCCTATACTTCCGGCGTTTCCTGAACAAGGAGCGCATGGCGCTGCACAAACTGCCCGACATTGACGTGGATTTTCCGCACGACCGGAAGGACGACGTGGTGGACCTGCTCTTCGCCAAATACGGCCCGGAGCATTGCGCGGTGGTCGGCGGCTTCTCGACCTTCCAAGCCCGCAGCGCCGTCGGCGATGTGGCCAAGGTGCTCGGCGTGTCGGAACATCAAATCCGCCGCTTCACCGAACATTTCCCGTGGAGCTTCGGCGGCGGCTGGATTGCAGTGGATGAACTGCGCCCGCGCGGCAATCAACTCCTCGAAATGCTCCGCGCCAGTCCCGAGTGCCGCGATTTGCCGCTCGACGAAGAGCCGTTCAAGACCGCCGTCGAAACCGCTGCATTTCTCGACGGCTTCCCGCGGCAGCCAAAGATGCATCCGTGCGGCGTGGTGCTCTCGCGGCAGCCGATGCACGAACTGACGCCGACGTTCCTTTCGAACAAAGGCTGGCCCACGACGCACTTCGACATGGACGCCGTCGAGGCCATCGGCTTGGTGAAGATGGACATTCTCGCGCAGGGCGGCTTGGCGGTGATGCGCGACGCAAAGCAATCGCTGGCGGCGCGTGGAGTCGAAGTGGATTTGCAAGCATGCACGGTGGCACAACAACCATCGGCGCAGCCGCACACTCTGCAATTCGACAATTCGGAAATCTGGGACATGATCGCCAGCGGCAACGCCCGCGCGGTGCATCACATCGAATCGCCGGCCATGACTTCGCTCTGCCGCATGTGCAACGTGCGCGAGATTGACGGCCTCATTGCCATCGTCTCCGTCATCCGGCCCGGCGCGGCGAATGAGCAGAAGAAGGTCAAGTTCACGCGCCGCTACCAAGGCTTGGAAGCGCCGGAGTATCCGCATCCGTCGCTCGAACCATGTTTGCGCAGCACGTTCGGCTTGGTCGTTTACGAGGAGCACATCCTGCAAATCTGCGAAGCGTTCGCCGGCTTGAATCCAGGGCGCGCCGACGTGCTGCGCCGCGCGTTGGTGAAACAAAACCGGCGCGCGGTAAACGAAATGGCTGCCGAGTTTGCCGCGGCAGCGCGGGCGCGCGGGCATTCGCCGCAGAAAATTCAGGAGGTGTGGGAACTCGTCACCGGCTTCAACGGCTACGCGTTTTGCAAGGCGCACTCGACGGCTTACGGCGTGGAGGCGTATCAGGCCGCGTGGCTCAAGCGGTATTTCCCCGCCGAGTTCATGGCCGGCGTGCTGACGAACGGCAAGGGCTTCTACGACCCGCTTGTATATGTGCTCGAATGCCACCGGCTCGGCTTGAAGCTGCTGCCGCCACGCGTGAACCGGCCCGGGCCGGAGTTTAAGGCAGAAGGAAGAATGCAGAATGAAGAAATCCGAAAAGCGCCTGCGCCGGGGTGTTCTTCTGCATTCTGCATTCAACCTTCTGCCTTCATTCGCGTCCCGGCCACCCGCGCCAAAGGAATCATCGAGCGCACCACCGAGCGCTGGATCGCGGAACGGGAGCGCGGCGAGTTCCGTTCGCTCGCGGATTTTTACCGCCGCGTTTCGCCGTCGCCGGAGGAGCTGGAAATCCTCATCCGCCTCGGTGCGTTTGACGAATTCGGCGCGCGTCGCACGGCGCAGTTCTGGGAAGCGCAGCGCCTCCGAAAGGCGGAATGCAGAATGCAGAATGCAGAATTCGACTTCGGCGAAACCAGCGCCACTTCATCCTTCTGCCTTCATCCTTCTGCCTTTCTTTGCGAGCCGACGCGCCGCGAGCGGTTGGAGGCCGAGAACGAACTGCTCGGCTTCTCGGTGAGCGGCCATCCACTGGAACGCTACGGCGACATCGCGTGGGACACGTATTGCCCGGTGGCGCGGCTCGGCGAACACGTGGGCGAAGAGGTCGTGACGTGCGGGCTGGTGGTCGAGCAACGCATCCATCACCAGATCACTGGCGAGCCGATGAAGTTCCTCACGCTGGCGGACTGGACCGGCATGGTGGAGACGGAACTGTTCGCTGCGACCTACAAGAGCTACGGCTTGGCAACGGTGCGGTATCCGGTGCTGGAAGTGGCGGCGCGCGTGGAGGGATTCGAGAACGGCCGCGGCTTCACGTTGCGCGTGCTGCGGGCGGGCCGGCCGAGAACAAGGCAGCCCTGACTACATGTTCGAGAAGCCCATCCCCGTCATTCGTGCGGTAGCGCTTTCTTCAACAGCGTCCGTAGCTCTTCCCCGCTCGCGTGACTAAACTTGGAGAAATACATGACGCCGTCGTCGGTGCGCACCCAAATCCCGCCAATAATGAGCGGCAAGCTGATGACCATTTCCCGCACTTGGACTGTAACCTTCTCAATGGGCACCTCGACTTTGCGCGGGGTGGAGAACACCAAACGCAGGTGCGAGTCCTTTTGTACGTCCTCTATGCTTTTTGGATTCGCAGGAGCGCCCCATTTTGGTTTCGACTCCATGTACATACAACTCGACAGCAAATCAACGGACTTCTGGACTATTTGGGCACGAAGCTCCGGAGAAAACTCAAGTGGCCTATTTGTGACGACAGCGGTCACTTTCGTGGTGTCCTCTGCCATGACAGAACCTATGGCTAACGCCGTGAAGACAAGAATGGCAGTCGATTTCATGTGCGAAGGTGCTGCCAATTGAGTTCAGCGTCAAATCACCGCTCAACAATCTCAAACGGAACCGCCGGCAACGAGCCGAGCGACAAGCGCCGGTTGGCCATCGGACCTTTCTTGGCTGCCGCGGCCGGATTTGGCTTCGCGAGAATTTCCACGATGAGATTTCCCTTGAGGCCGGGCTTGGCTTTCTCGCTGTCGCCTTGCAGCACCAACTCCACCGCGGCGCGGCCCGGCGCGGTGGACGGGCCGTGGCAATTCCAGATCAGCGTGCGGGTGCTGGTGGTGCTTTCCTGAGCCGGACATTTTGACGGGAGAATTGACGGCAGGAAAATGTTGGCGGACCACCGCTTCATTTTCTTGTCATCGATGTTCCTGTCATTTCGACCGTGGTTTCTCATGCGCTCATCTGGAGGGCGGAAATCTCCTGGATCAAGAACGGCAGGTTGGGAGCGTTGAAAGTCAGGCCGGGCGCCGGCACGCGATTGTGTTTGAGATCAGGCGGAACGTGTTTGTGATGCGGATGCGTGCTGGCCAGGGCCGGCTCGCCGGGATGCGGTTGCGAATCGTACCAAAAGAGTTTCTCCGCGCCCCGCCAGACTTCGTAGCTGTAGCCCACGATGCGCAGCGGCCCAGCTTCCCAAGTCAGGCGTTCGTAAGCGACTAGCCGACAGCCGTTGCGATGGAGGATTTCTCCCGACAGCTCGGCCAGGAACCGTCCGCGTCGCTGAAGGATGAGAGTGGAACTGACGAGTTCCGGGAACTGCGACTGAAGCGTATAGACGAACCGCTCGTAGTCAGGCAGGGACTGGAATGGGTTCATGCCGGGCCGCCTTCTGAATCATCGCCGCCGTGCTGTGGCCTTGCGCGCGCATCGCGTTCACCGAGGCCCGGTATTGGGCCTGATGTTGACGCAACAATTCGTAGGCGCTGGCCCAGGCGGTCCAGTCCCGCACCCAGGCGTCGTCCAGCGGTTCCTCGCCCGCGACATACGACTCGTAAAACGTCTCAGACAACACGCCGTACTTACGCTCGTAGTTGCGGATTTCGTCTTCGAGCGCGTAGATGTCTTGCAGCAGATCGTCAAGTGTCATAACCGGTGTCGCAACGGGGCAACAGTACTCCCAAACGCCGTGGGCGCGCAAGCGGCGCTTCAGGCAGGAGAACGGTGGTGGACTGGCGAGCCGGAATGGCTGACAGGAAGATTGATGACAGGAAAATGTCGGCCGCGCTGCGTCAGCGCTCCACAATCTCAAACGGAATCGCCGGCAGCGAGCCGAGCGAGAAGCGCCGGTTGGCCATCGGGCCTTTCTTGGCCGCCGCGCCGGCGCCGGGCTTCGCCAGAATTTCCACGATGAGATTGCCCTTGAGGCCGGGTTTGTTCTTCGCACTGTCGCTTTGCAGCACCAACTCCACCGCGTCGCGACCCGGCGTGACGTTCTGTAGCGCGATGCCTTCCGGCGCGTCGTTCAATTCGAGTTTGATGCGGTCGGCGAACGGCCCGACCGGCGCAGCGACGCGCACCGTGGCAGTGCCGCCAGCGGGAATTTGCACCGGCGTGGCGCTGAGAATTTTCATCTGCGTCCGCACCGCGAAGCGACCCGACACGACGGCGTCCAATTCCCGCGCGGGCACGAGATGCCGGTAGGCGAACGCCTGCATCATGTCCTCCGCGGGCACGGCGGCGTGCGTGACGGCCTTGCCTTGAATCACCGCGCGGCCTTCGAGCGAGAGGCTGACCGGCTCGTCCGTCGGATGCAGCGGGCCGGTGAGCGAGACTTTCACCTGGTCCTGGCCCGCCGGGATGCGGCCACCGCTAAGCGTGAAACCGGGCGGCGCGTCGTTCAGCGCGAGCGTGATTTCGTTCGTGAAGCCGTCCTTGCGCAGGGCGTAAACCGTGACGGGCACGCTCGACCCGCCGCGAATGCTGAGGCTCGACGGCACGGCGCGCAACTCGAAGTCCGGTCGCGGCACGCTGAGGCGCAGGCGGTAGGCGTATTCCGGGCCGCCTTTGCGCTGCGTGTCGCCGAGGTGAATGAAGTAAGTGCCGTCCGCCGGCAGCGTCGTGCGGATGTAGGAATCGGCGTGATGTGTGTTCAGGCCGGAGGCCTTATCCTCGGTGTCGTCGTTGAAGGCGAGTTGTTTTCCGTCAGCGTCCGTGAGCTTGAGTACCGAATCCAGCGGCGAATCGAGCCGGCGCGCCGTGACTTCGGCGACCATCTGCTCCCCGGCACGGCCTTCGAGACTGAAAATGTCCAGCTCGCCAGGTTTGCGGATGCGCCCGTTGATGATGATGGGCAGCTCCACTTTCTGCGCGGTGGCTGGCGTCGCGTGAGCTTCTTTTTCAAAACACTCCGGAAGCGTGTCCACGCCGAACGGTACGAAATTGGAAAGCCGTTGCTCGTTGGTCACGCAGACCGACATCACGCCGAGCGACTTGGCTTCGCAAGTGAGGTTCGTCACCGGCAGATTCCAGCCCTGCACGTCGAGCTTCACAGTTTCGCCCGCCTTGCCGCCGAGCGGAAAGATGCTCGTGATGAACGGCAGTTCGCCGACCGTGATGCGGTAAACGAAATCCTCGCGCCCACGGTAGATGGCGTCCTTGATTTCAAGGACGTATTCGCCGTCGCGCGGAATTTCGTAGCGGAGCACCGGGTCGGGGTGAAAGCGGAAGTCGTCGTCGTAGGCGACCTCCTTGCCCTTCGCGTCGTAGAGCGCGAGCGTGGCTTGAAACCAGCCGGGCACGGCGTCGGCGAGATACGGAATCAACGCGCGGGCGCTGACGGCGGCGACGAGTTGCTGGCCTTTGCGCGCGGAAAAGCGGAAGCGGTCCACGCCGCCCGGACCAATCTGGCCGTTGAGCGTGGCGAGGATCGAGACGCGCAACTCGGCGTTGGTGGCCGGACTCACGGGCGCCCGGCCAAGCCGTTCCAGAAAACGTTCCAAGTCAGGATTGGCTGCCTTGGCCGGGGGCAGGGAAAACTCTGGGACTTGGCTGATGCAAAAACGGAGCGGATTCGAGAGTCCGAACGGCGTGCTTAACCGAATTTCGCGTTCGCCCGGCTCGGCATTCGTGGCCACTTTCACGCGGAGCGTGACGGTGTCGGCAATGGCTGGCGTAGCGTTCCGGTTGGGCGGATTTTTGAGAATCTGCCCGCGGATTTCATTCAGCCGTTTTTCATCAGCAGCGGTCCATTTGTTCGTTGAGGCGTGTTCGTCGTTGCCGCGGCGCTCGGCGCGGAAGAAGGCCTGTTTACGATCCTGCAAGCCGCGCATCTCGTCGCGGAGTTCGTTGAACTTGCCTTGCGGCATCGGGCGGTTGAACTCCACAAAAGAGGCATCCACGCCGCCACCGGAGGTAAACAGGTTCGTTGCATTCTCCAGGAACTGTCCGCCCACGACAATTTGAAATGTGCTCCCTTGTCGCCCGCCGGCTGGGTAAACGTAGCCGATGCGCGGCGCGGCGGGTTGGGCGAAGGCGATGGCGGCAAACGAGAGATAGGCCACCAAGGTCAGAACTGAGCGGCCAAAATCCGAAGCTCGAAATCCGAAATCCGAAGGAAACTCGAATCCCGAAACCCGAAACCCGACTTCGCCAAGCACTCCGAATTTCGGCATTCGGCATTCCTTCGAGATTCGAGCAATTCGAATTTCAGATCTCATCCCCGCTCCCGCTCAGACGATTTCCTTCAACCGCCCGCCGGATTTGACGCCATCCGCCTCGACTGGCGTCACGTGGGCAAGTTCGCCCTGCGGATGCGGCAGCTTCGCCGCAGAGTCAATGCCCATGAGGTCGTACATGCTGCCGAGGAGATCGCACGGATACACCGGCCGCTCTTTCACCTCCTCGCCTTTCGCGTCGGAAGCGCCGATGACGTGGCCGCCCTTCAAACCGCCGCCCGCGACGAGCGCTGAGAAAACTTTCCCCCAGTGATTGCGCCCGCCGTTCCACGGCGGTTCCCACTGGACCTTCGGCGTCCGGCCAAACTCGCCGCAGCACCAGACGATCGTGCTGTCGAGCAGACCGCGCTCGGACAAATCCTGGAGCAACGCCGCGAGGCCCTTGTCCAACTCGGGCAGCTTGCGGTTCATGGTTTGGAAATGCTGCTTGTGCGTGTCCCAGCCCTTGTAGTTGATCGTGATGTAGGGCACGCCCTTTTCGACGAGCCGGCGCGCCATGAGGCACGACTGGCCGAACGTGTTCCGGCCGTAGCGGTCGCGCAGTTCGTTCTTCTCCTGCGAAAGGTCGAACAACTTGCCCGCGTCGCCGAGGATGAGTTCGTAAGCTTGATCCTCGGATTGATACAACGCCTTGAGCGAGGCGTCGCCCTGCATGACGTTACCAAGCGTGTTCAACTGGTGGAGCAAATCGCGCCGGGCCTTCTGCCGTGCGTCCGAAATGCCGGCCGCCACGACGCCTTCCACCGCGAACTTCGGCTGCGCCGGATCGCCGCCGGTGGCAAAAGGCTTGTATTTTGTGCCGAGGAAACCCGCTTCCGAAAACCGCCCTTGCGGCTCGGTCAACACGATGTAGGGCGGAATCAAACCCTTATAGCCGGCGTCGTAGCCCTTGAAGAGCGACGTGACCGCGCCAACGCAGGGATAGACATCGCGCCCGCCGGAAGGGCGGCCCGTCTGGACCATGTAAGCGGCGGTTTCGTGGCCAAAATTGCCGTGCGTCATGCTGCGGATGAGCGAGAACTTGTCGGCCATCTTGGCCAGCGAGGGCATCAACTGGCTGATCTGAATGCCATCCACGTTCGTGGGGATGGGTTTGTTGAGTGAGCCGCAATAGTCGTAGCCGGCGTCGGGCTTCGGATCGAACGTGTCAATGTGGCAAGGCCCGCCCCACATCCAGATCTGAATGACGGATTTGGCGCTGGCGTTCTGCGCGGCTCCGAACGCGCGCAAGCTCCAGCCCTCTGCCAGCAGCAAACCCGCCGTGCCGAAAAGGCAGCGGCGCATCGCCTCGCGGCGGGAGAGCGGGAGGCCGAGGGCCGAAATCAGCCGAGCGGAATCGCGACTCACCGAGTCGCCCATGAATCGAAACTTGGTGTTCATGTTTTCAACTGACCTTTCTGTTCATTGACTGACGTATCATCGCACGCTTCAGCTAGTGCCGGTAGAGGAATTCCGCGCTGTTGATCAGCGCCCAAGCGAGGTCCACCGCCGTCTCGCGCCCCTTCACGCCGCCGGAGGCCGCGTGCGCCGACACCGCCTTCAATTCCGCTTCCGTCGGGAACCGCGAGAGAATGCCGAGATAAATCCCGGTCGCGATTTCGTTCGGCGTTTTGTTGCCTTGCATCTGGTATTGAATCATCCGGCTCAGCTCGATCTTGCGCTGGACCTGACTGGAGTTAAGCAAGTGCAACCGCTGCGCGGCGGTCGGGCGGCTGTTGCGCTCGGATTCCCATCCGGTGTCGCGCGGCGGGCGACCGAACATTTCGAGGAATGAGCTGGTGATGCTGCCGTCCGGCAATGCAATCGAGCGATGGTCTTCGGGGATGTAAGTGAACGGCTCCGGAATGGCGCTGGAGTATTTCTCCGTCGAGCCGGTGATTTGGTTCAGTGCGTCAATGAGCACCTCCGCCTCAAGCTGCCGCAGCGGGTAGAACGCGAAATTCGCTTCGGCTTGCGGATCGCTGGAGCGCCGGACGGGCGAAAGCTGGTACGTCTTCGAGTTGAGGATCAGCCGGAAGAGATGCTTCGGGTCGTAGTGGGACGAAACCAGTTCTTGCTCCAAGTAAGCGAGCAGTTCGGGATTGCTCGGCAGGTTGTCGGGCCGGATATCGTCCGGCTCGTGGATGACGCCGCGGCCGAGAAACCACGACCAAACGCGGTTGGCAATGGCGCGGGTGAACCACGGATTCTTCGGGTCAATCAGCCAGTCGGCGAACACCTCGCGCGGGTCTTTGTCCGCCGAGAGCTTCGCGGGCTGGCCATCGGGAAACGCCGCTGTTTTCCAAAGCTGGTTGGTATCGCGGGCCGGATCGAAGAAAACGATTTCCTCCTTCCACTCGGCGGTGGACTTGTAACCGACCTGCGAGAAGAACCCCGCCATTCCGGCCAGTTTGTCCGCCGGCCACTTCTCGGCGCGCGTGCCCATGAACGTGAGCGCCACGGTTTGGGCGATGCCCTGCGGCTGGCGGTTCTGCATCGCGCGGTAGAAATTCACCGGCGCGTCGCGGAAGTTGCTGCCGCTGGACGTGAGCAACTCGCGCGTGAACTGGTCGTAGGGCTTGTTGTCACGGACGGCGGTGTGGATCCAGCGGTAGTAGGCCTGCGCGGCGTTCGGCCAAAGGTTGATGGGGAACTCCGCCTTCACGCGCAGCAGGTCGCTCCATTTCATCGCCCAGTAATCCGCGAACTCGTCGCGCGCCAGCAGCTTGTCAATCAAGGCCGCGCGTTTGTTCGGGCGCTTGTCCAGGATGAATTCCTTTGCTTCGTATCCGCTGGGCAGTGTGCCGATGACGTCGAGGTGGGCGCGGCGAACGAACACCGGGTCGGTGCAAAGCGCGGCGGGCTGGATGCCGAGCTTTTCCAGCTTCGCAAAGACAAGTTTGTCAATCTGGGTTTCCGGTTTCACCTCGCCGGGCTGCTCGAAGGGATTCGGGGCCGCGCCGGCTACCGCGGTGAACACCAAGAGCGCAATCGCCACCGGTGCCCGGAGGGTCTTCGCGGCATTCCGTCCGAAATGACTTTTCATGCTGGCTCGCAGCCTGAACGGCTGCTTTACAGTAACACGTCAGACGCCAGCGGGAAGTTGGGAGTTACTGGCGAATCAGAACTTCGTCAGCTTCGTCAGTTCGTTGACCCGACGCTCAATGTCTGCCCGCGTGACGCGGGTCGTCCGATTCAACCCAAAGCCTTCGCAACAAAACGACGCCACAACGCTGCCGTGCACCATCGCTTGGCGGAGGCGTTCCTCCGCGCTCTGACGAGACGCGGCTACGTTGCCGGCGGCGAGCCAGCCCATCAGCCCACCCACGAACGAATCGCCGGCGCCGGTAGGGTCCACGACTTTGTTGAGCGGATACGCCGGGCAAAGGAACAGCCCGCGTGGTCCCGAGAGAATCGAGCCGTGCGAGCCGAGTTTGACGATGACGTAGCGCGGGCCGAGCGCGTGCAGCCTGGGCAGCGCGGCGATGACGTTGTCCACATTCGTCAATTGCGCCGACTCGCTGTCGTTGAGCACGAACAAATCAATCCGCCGCAGCAGCCGGATCAAGTCGTCCAGCGCGATGTTGAGCCAGAGGTCCATCGTGTCCGCCGCCACGAATTTTGGCTCCCGCATCTGGTCGAGGACGTGATGCTGGAGCGCCGGCGCGATGTTGGCGAGCAGCACGAACGGCGTGGTGCGATAGGCAGCGGGCAGTTCCGGCGAAAACGTCTCGAACACACCCAACTCGGTCTTGAGCGTTCGGCGGCGGTTCATGTTCGCCTCGTATTCGCCAGCCCAGTGGAACGTCTTGCCCGGCTTGATTTGCAACCCATCTAGGTTGATTTCGTGCTTGCGGTAGAGTTGCAGATACTTTTTCGGGAAATCATCGCCCACGACGCCCACCAGCCGGACCGGCGCGAAAAAGCTCGCCGCCACCGCCGCGTGGCTGGCCGAGCCGCCGAGCAACCGCGGGTTCTCCGCCTTCGGGGTCTTGATGGAATCCAGCGCCGTCGAACCGATAATCAGCACGCTCATGCGAATTTCAGATTGGAGATTTCAGATTTCAAAACGCGGCGGACGGTAGGTGAATCCGCCGCGGCTCGCAATGCGGGATTCGAGACTCGAAGCGGCAGCTCGGCAGGAGCCGGGGGCCGCAAGCTCTGGGGAATGTCAGCGCTCCACAAGGCGACGTTGCGGCGAATTGCGTTTTCGGAATTCGGGCTTTGGATTTCCTCCGGGTTTCGAGTTTCGGATTTCGGATTTCGCCCCCGCCATTGCATTCCGCCGCAGTTTTGCTAGTCATGGCGCGTGACCGAGCCAAGCCTGTTGCTCCTCATCCCGGCTTACAACGAGGAGCGCCGCATCGAACCGGTGTTGCGCGACTACGGGCGCTATTTTGCGGAGCACTACCGGGGCAAGTTCCAGCTCGTCGTCGTCCTCAACGGCTGCCGCGACAACACCCGCGGCGTGGTCGAGCGCGTGGCCCGCGACTTTCCCGCCATCAGCTTGCTGGACTTCCCCGATCCCATCGGCAAGGGCGGTGCGCTCATCGAGGGCCTGAAGCTGGCGGTGCGCGCCGAGGCCATTGGTTACGTGGACGCCGACGGCGCCACGCCGCCCCGCGCGTTCCACGATTTGGTGAAGCGCCTGGGTGAAGCAGACTGTATCATCGGCTCGCGCTGGCTGCCGGGCGCGGTGCTGCACGTCGAGCAGACCGGCAAGCGCCAGTTCGCCAGCCGCGTGTTCCACCTCATCGTGCAGGGGTTGTTCTGGATGAACATCCGCGACACGCAATGCGGCGCGAAGGTCGTGCGACGCGAGGCCGTCGAGAAGATCCACGCGAACCTGCGCATCGCCGACATGGCCTTCGACATCAACCTGCTTTACTCACTAAAGCGTGCAGGCTGCCACATCCTCGAAGTGCCGACGGAATGGACCGATCAAATCGGCTCGAAAGTCACGTTGTTCCGCACGTCGCTGACGATGTTTCTCTCCGTGGTCCGCATCTGGTTGATCTATTCGCCGTTTTACAACTGGCTTCGCCCGCTCCGTCCGCTGGAAGGCTGGATTTACCGGAAGCTGCGCGCGCCGCGCCCGTTGCCCGGACCGGACGCGCCACGAAGTGAGAAGTCCGAAGCGCGAAGTACGAAGTCCTGAAACCTCCCATCAAACCTCCGCCTCGGGAAGTGGCACGCGCGACTCCGGGTTGCGCCAGGTGAACCAGGCCGACACCGCCAGCAACAGCAGGTTGGAGCTCCCGACCACCTGCAACACATGGACAAAACTGTCGTGGAAACGCGTCAGCGCAAACGCGTAGGCGCCGGCCAGCACGACGAGCGCCGGCACAATGCGGAACTGCCCGTGGGCGAGCAGATTGTTGATGAGCACGTTCGCCAGTGCCAATGGTACCATGGCGCCCGCATACCACGGCATCAGCGCGCTGGCCACTTCCACGAAGGAGGGCTTGCCCACAAACCGGACCAGCCACGGCCCCAACACACTGACCCCCACCGCGCCGGCAGTTGCCAGCACCACGGTGCCGAGCAGCACGAGGTTCATCAGATTTGATTTCTGGCCCTTCGCCGCGCTATGCACGAGCTTCGGAAACATCACCGCCGCCAATGGGCCCACCAGCCACATCAGCGCCCGCGCCATGGTCCCCGCGATGACATACGGCGCGGTAGCGTCGCCGGGGAAGTAGCTTTTCACGAACATCGTGTCCGCCGTGAAGAGGAATTGAAACGCGCCGGCCGCGAGCATCAACGGCAAGGCTTGCGCCAGGAGCGACCGCCAATCGAACGCCTGTGAAGGCGCGCACCAAAGCCCGCGGGTTTGCCACACAGCCACGCCGACGGCCGCCAGCAAACCCAGCAACGTACCCGTCAGCATCCCTGCGGCGAAACCTCCCAACAGCATCACGATCACCGCCGCTCCACCCAGGCGGCCAACGCCGTTCAGCATCATCGTGCCTCCGAGCCAGAGAAAATCCTGCCGCCCCTGTAGCACGCCGGCGAAGAGGGGCAGCCAGAACGAGAGCAGGATCACCAACATCGTCACCCACAGCGCCGCTGGATTCGAAACCTGCCATCGCGCCAGCAAGGTGCCTTGAAACACGAACACGACCACCACCGCCACCAGCCAGAGCACAAATGTCCCCAGCCATCCAAGGCGGATCATGCCCGCCAATTCCCGCTCGCGGTTCGTGGCCAGCGCCTTCGCCGTCTGCTGCGCGAATACGATTTGCAGCGGCGCGGAGGGGACACACATGATCAACGCCAGCATCGCGCCAAACACGGCGTACTCGGCGTCGGGAATTTTCTTCGAGAGGAAATGAACGCCCCACATCAGGACGCCGCCTGCGATGTTGGCGATCATCAGCCAGCCGCTTTGGCGGAAGAACGCCGCGCGATAGTGCGGCGCGTCGGGGTGTCCGGCGTCAGCAGCGGTGGGTCCGTCAGCCATGGAAAATGCCTTTGTGCAATCCGGTTTACGGCAGCGACTTGAGGAAGTTGACCAGCATCGCCTTGCCACGTTCAAGTTCCGCCAGCGAAATCCACTCGTCCACGGTGTGCGCCTGGGCGATGTCACCCGGGCCGAACACGATGCTCGGAATGCCCGCTTGCGACAGCACCGCCGCGTCGCAGAAATAGTGCACGCCCGCCGGACGCTGCTGGCCGACGCTCCGCAAGAACTGCCGGACAAGCGGCAGGTCCGGATCGGTTTCGAGCGGCAGGCACGGCGCGGCTTTCACGCTGCTGACTTCGGCCATCAGCTCGTGCGCGCGGAGCAGGGCACGGACTTCGCGGCACACGCCCGCCTCGGTCTCGCCCGGCAACGTGCGGCGGTCCATCTCGATGTGGCAGCGGTCCGGGACGATGTTCGGCTGCCCGCCGCCGCCGATGCGCCCGACGCTCACCGTCGCGTGGCCCAACAACGGATGCCGCCGCCGCTTGAGCAACCCGGCGTAGGTGGTCTGGAGGAAATCCACCACGCGCGCCATGGTGTGAACGGCGTTACGGCCCAAGTGCGGCGTCGCGCCGTGCGCTGAGCGCCCATGCGTCTCCACGCGCAACCACAAGCTGCCTTTGTGCGCCGTGACCACCTGCAGGCGCGTCGGCTCCCCCACGATCGCCAGGTCGGCCTGGAAACCGCTCGCCGCCAAAGCCCGCGAGCCGGTTTGCGCGTGCTCTTCATCCATCAACCCCCCGAACACAATCTCCGTGTGCATCGGCCGTGACTTTGCCCGCGCCACTTCGCACAGCGCGGTGAACATCGCCGCGACCGAACCTTTCGTGTCGCACGCACCGCGACCGTAAAGCTTTCCGTTGCGACGTTTCGGAACGAGTTGCTCTTCACTGGCGGGGTTGACCGTGTCGAGGTGCGGCGCGAGCAAGATGCGTTGGTGCACCTTGCCCGCCGGCGAAAGCATGGCCAGCAGGTTGGGCCGGCCGGGTTTGACCTTTCGGAGTTCGACGTCCAAGCCCGCCTTGGCGGCGCTGGCGGCGAGGAATTCCGCCACGCGCCGTTCGCCGGTGAGCGGCCCATCCGCGCCGGCGAACGCGGGGTTCACGCTCGGCAGGGCAATCAAATCGGCCAGCAGTTTGGCAGCCTTCGACATGCGCGGCGGAATGTAGGGATTGGCGCGGCAAACGGAAAGAATGAAACGCCACCTCAGAATGAAATCCGAAGTTCGAAATCCGAAATCCGAAAGCGGACCAATTGACAATCAGAAGGCTATTCTCGGGCTTCGATGTTCGGGTTTCGAGTTTCAAAGCCAGAAAGTGGCGGCGAGGCAGAAGGTATCCCCGCTTGAAACCGGGTCACTGCCTGGTCACTGCGCGTAAAAACCACTCCACGAACTTCGGAATACCCTGCGCAATCTTCACCTGCGGGTTGTAGCCCAGCTTTGCCCGCGCCTTCGATACGTCGGCACACGTGATCGGCACGTCGCCCGGCTGCGGCGGCTGGCGGTCAATCACCGCCTTCTCGCCGAGCGCGGCTTCGAGCAGTTCGATGAGCCGGCTCAGCGTCACGGTCTGCGATTCGCCGAGGTTGAAGATGTCGTAGCCGAACTCCTGCTGGGTGCAGGCCATCACCCCGTTCACGATGTCCGTGATGTAGGTGTAATCGCGCGCGGTGCTGCCGTCGCCGAATACGGGGATCGGTTTCCCAGCGCGGATGAGCTTCGCGAACTTGTGGATCGCCAGGTCGGGCCGCTGGCGCGGGCCATAGACCGTGAAGAACCGCAGCATCACGATGTCGAGGCCGTAGATGTGGTGGTACACGTGGCCGAGCGCCTCGCACGCGAGCTTGCTGGCGGCGTAGGGCGAGATCGCCGAGAAGATCGGGTCGCTCTCCGCGAACGGCACTTTCGCGTTCACGCCATAGACCGACGACGACGACGCGAGGATGAGTTTTTTCACCCCGGTCTGGCGCGCGGCTTCGAGCACGTTGACCGTGCCCTCGACGTTCACGCGCTGGTAAAGCGCCGGCTCTTCCAGACTGGGCCGCACGCCCGCCCGGGCCGCGAGGTGGATCACCTGATCAAACTTCACACTGGCGAACAGCCCCGTCACCGCCGCCGGGTCCGTCAGGTCGCCGTGGACGAACTCGAACGGCTTCGCCAGCGACTGGATGTCGCGCAGGTTGCGGCGCTTGAGCTGCGGATCGTAGAAATCGTTGAGGTCGTCGAACGCCCAGACGGCGTGGCCCGCCAGGAGCAAACGCTCGCACACGTGCGATCCGATGAAACCCGCGCCGCCGGTGACCAGGAAGTTCATGCGCCGATGATGCGGGCCAAGCTTGAAAGTTCAAGGGGCAAAGCTCCGGCGTTGTTGCGGCCGCCACGAAGCGCCGGGCGAAATGCGCCAGAAGACACGCACCTGCATTAAGGCATGAGCCGGATGTTGAGCATGCGGCCATTGCCCCGGAGCGCCCAGCCCTGGGCGCGGCGTCAGCAGCTATTTCGACGGCACATGCCCCGCCGCCTCACGGATAGCGTCCTTGAACTTGCCCATGCCCTCGCCGAACGCGGCAGAGATCGGCAGCAGCGGCGTCTTGCGAATGCGGCGTTTGAACTTCTTTAGGTTCTCCTCGGCGGCGGGCTCGTCCATCTTGTTCGCGACGACCAAGCGCGGGCGTTCCACCAAACCGGGGTCGTAATGCTCCAGTTCCTTGAGCAGGTTCTGGTAATCGTCCCACGGCGCGCGATTGTCCGTGCCTGCCATGTCCAGCAGCAACACGAGGATTTTGCAGCGCTCGATGTGGCGCAGGAACGCATGGCCGAGGCCGACGTTCTGGTGGGCATCTTTGATCAACCCCGGCACATCGCACACGACGAGTCGCCGGAAGTCGGGAAACTCCACGATGCCGATTTGCGGATGCAGCGTGGTGAAGGGGTACGGAGCGATCTTTGGGCGCGCGCGCGAAATCGCCGTGAGCAATGTGGACTTGCCGGCGTTCGGGTAGCCGACGAGGCCGACGTCCGCCATCATGCGTAGTTCGAACAGGAACTCGCCTTCCTCGCCCGGCTCGCCGGGTTGGGCGAAGCGCGGCGCCTGGCGGACGGAGGTGGCGAAGTTGCGGTTGCCCAAACCGCCGCGCCCGCCTTTGCAGAGGACGAACTCCTGGCCATGTTCGGTCAGGTCGGCGATCAGCTCCCCAGGTGGCTTGGGCGCGGATGCGGCATCCGCCGCCGATTCCTCCGCGGACAAATCAACCGCCATCGCCCGCGCGCTTCCGGCGTGGCGGATCAACGGACGCTTTGAGGTGCCGAGCAAAACCTTGCCCGCCGCTTGTTCGCCTTGCTCGGAGGCCAAAACTGCGTTCGACGAATCCAGCTTCCACACCAGTGTGCCGCACGGCACTTTGACGACGAGGTCCTTGCCCGCGCGTCCGTCCATGCCCTTGCCCAAGCCGTGTTCGCCGTTGGCCGCAAGCAGACGAGGCTGGTAATACTGCGCGATGAGGTTGTTGAGGTCGTGATCGGCGCGAAGCGTGACGTTGCCGCCGCGCCCGCCGTTGCCGCCGTCCGGGCCGCCCTTGGGCACGTACTTCTCGCGGCGGAAAGCGACGCAGCCTTTGCCGCCGTGACCGGCCCGGGCGTAAATTTTGATTTCGTCAACGAACATGTGCAGGTGTTGAATCGTTAAACCGTTGAAGCGTGATCCGTTTTGCCGCTTCGACCTTCCAACCCTTCAACGGTTCAACCTCAAAACAAAACGGCGAGGCGCGAAGCCTCGCCGTGAAAACTTGTCCGGGCGTCAGTTCGCTGCCGCGGCGGCTTCCGCGACGATGTTGACGCGCTTGCTGTCCTTGTCGAAGCGGACCTTGCCGTCCCTCAACGCGAAGAGCGACCAGTCGCGCCCCGTGCCGACGTTCGTGCCGGCGACGAATTTCGTGCCGCGCTGGCGGACGAGGATGCTGCCGGCGGTGACGAGTTCGCCGCCGAACGCTTTCACGCCGAGCCGCTTGCTAACGCTGTCGCGCCCGTTGCGGACGCTGCCTTGACCTTTCTTGTGTGCCATAAAAGTTGAGCGTTGAGAGTTGAGGGTGTTGCGCAGAATCAGGCTTTGATTTCCTTGATCTTCACCACCGTGAGTTCCTGCCGGTGGCCGATGGTTTTGTGGTAGCCCTCGCGGCGGCGCATCTTGAAGATGAGTTTCTTCTCGCCGCGCTTGTGCTCGACGACATCGGCCAGCACCGCGGCGTTGGCCACGGTGGGTGTGCCAACGGCGAGTTTGCCATCGTTGTTCACGAGCAGAACGCGGTCGAAGGTGGCCGTCTGGCCGGCTTCGACGGGCAGGCGTTCCACTTCGAGGGTGTCGCCCGCCGTCACGCGGTACTGCTTGCTGCCTGTTTCAATCACTGCGTACATAAAATCGTTCCCGCCAAGGGGAGCAGGATGACACCAAAACACGGGCCGGGTGTCAACAGCGCATTTCGTCGTGTTGTAAACAAGTGAAGTGACCGGTGTGGGGACGAGTGAAGTGACCGCTTGGCCGGTGTGGATGGGGGCGGGCAGGATGGGGGATGAAGCGATATGGATTGGACGAACCGTTGCGGATTATGAAA
>Ga0315277_10000773_pt1 | contig 49370 bp, 37 predicted proteins | sample YL17G05_15_MG_FD_203695 | JGI IMG/M metagenome (GOLD analysis project Ga0315277, IMG submission 203695) | Sediment microbial communities from Yellowstone Lake, YNP, Wyoming, USA - YL17G05_15 | ecosystem: Environmental > Aquatic > Freshwater > Lake > Sediment | place: USA: Wyoming | collected... | reverse complement strand
AAGTTGTTCGAACCTAAATCAGCTCTGCCATTGTGGTAGAGTATGAACTCAGCGGGAAATGGAACTCTTTTGAACCGTGCAGCTTGCAAATACTTTCACCGGCATTTCGTTGCCATAGCCGTGGGGCCGGGGTTGAGGATGCCAACAGGCTGAGAACTGAAGGCACGGCACATCGGTTGCTCTGGTTTAGACCCTTGTTCGTTACGTTGGGCTATCCTGGTCCGCGTAAGAAGCAAGAAGCCGACGCTACTTGTTCCTGCATTTGTCGTACCCGGGAATCTCGTTCTTACCGTCGTATTTGGGTGTTTTAGGGTTATCCGTCTCATCAAGCACTTGGCAACAGATGTCGTGACCATAAGGAGGTCCGTTCAGTTTTGTTGCTACAACCCGGTTATTGTAACTTGTATCCGTAAACCAAAATAACCCTGGGCCATCAGCGCAAGGCCTCCATCCTGGGTAATCTCCATAAAAATGGTTGTCTTCGAACCAGTTATCGTGCCCATGACAAACTACGCCGGCTGCTGCGGCGCCGCCGGGCAACACGGAGCCATAAGAATCAAAGCCGAAATAGTTGTTGTGTGAACCAGGACTGATACTGCATTGTGCAATGGCAGCCTTTCCAGACTCAAATCTATTTCCTACGACAACGCTGTCGTAAACGATGTCACCGAGGTACAGCTGATAGTCGCCAGTGAATGTGAACAAATCGCCGCTGTCCGGGTCGCGAAAAGACGTCGAGTTCCCTATGACAGCAAGCTTTTTTGAATACAAGTCAGGGCGGCTGGGATAGTCAACGTGAATGATCGCGCTACTCCTCTTGTTGTATCCGGGGGAGCGCGCATCTCCTGTTATCGTGTTGTTAGTCAATACCGCGTTGCTCAGATTGCCATGCAGCGTTATTGCGCCGCTATCTGTACCACTGCCTCGCAAGTTCGAAACAGAAATCCTGTTGTTATCGACAAAGAAACGAGGCGCCGTAAAAGTCGGTGTTTCAGGCCAGAATTGCCCTAGCCCGATCCCCATATTGATCTTGGATCCGATAATTTCATTGTTCGTAATGTGAACTCTGGCACCACCGGGCGGCGGAGATTTTCCGAGCACTCTGAACCAGATTGCGGCGGAATAATTGTTGGCATGCCCGGGATCGCTTTCGTTTCCCGTGATGGTGATTTTGCAGTGATTTATTGTTACCTGGGTTCCGAGTGCATCAAGCACCATGATCCCTATCCTGGAATAAAGCAGGCCAGCTCCTGCCATATCCGGATTAGATATTTCTATGTTCTCAATTTTGAAGTTAACGGGAAGTCCGGGGAAATCCGAGAAAATGCCGATCTTAAAAGGCACCGAGCCTCCATTGATCTTGGGACGTGTGCCATCTGAGGCTGGCAACCCGATTATGTGCACCTCGTTTCCATACTTGCCGCTATTGAAACTCTTGCCGGTGTTCGGCGTGCCCGGCGAGGTGCTCTTGAGCTGATTGTACTCCCCATACTCAAAGAACACCGTTCCTCCGTTATCGATTGCCGCCTGTATTTGTTGCAGCGTCGAACCAGGGTTGACGTATTGTACAGGCTGCAATAGTGCTTGGGCGCTCGCTTGGCCGGTGAATCCTGCCATGGCACCAGCAACCCAAGCGGCAGCGACCAGCGCGCCTATAGTGCCCAACATCCTCATTCGTTTCATTTGTCACCCTCCTTTTTGGATGTAGCCGTTGTGTTGTTTTGCGCAGCCCCTGAGACTGCTTTCATCTCCTAAATGGGCAAACCGCGGGCAAAAATCTGAATGGGATTGAATTATTTTCTGGGGATGCCCATTGGCGCGGCAGATCGTCGATCAATACCGGATGGCCAGGAACCAGAGGGCAGGCACTGTTCTATGGCTTCCGCAACGGGTGTATAATCGCCCTCGCAGCCAATCTGCTGTCACATTTCCTTCAGCGAGGGAGAGGCCGTGGCCAGACCATCCCCATCCGAAATCACCCAGCTGCTTCAAGCATGGTCCGGCGGTGATCGGGCCGCCCTGGACAAACTCATGCCTCTGGTCTACGACGAGCTGCACCGGCTGGCGCACCGTTACATGAAGTGCGAGCACGCGGGCCACATCCTGCAGACCACGGCCCTGGTGAACGAGGCCTACCTCCAGCTCATCGAGGCGAACAAGGTGAAGTGGCGGGACCATGCCCACTTCTTCGCCATCTCCGCCAGACTGATGCGGCAAATCCTGCTTCACAGTGCGCGCTCGCGCGATGCGCAAAAGCGGGGAGGCAAAATCCGCCAAGTGTCGCTCGATGAATCTGCCGTTTTTGCTTCCAAGCCCGATGCGGATTTGATCGAACTCGACGATGCGCTCACTGCCCTTGCGGAGATCGACGCAAGAAAGGCGAAAGTGGTTGAGCTGCGCTTCTTCGGCGGCATGAGTCTGGAAGAGGCCGCAGAGGTGCTGAAGGTTTCGGCTGACACGGTGTGGCGTGACTGGGATCTGGCAAAGACCTGGCTCTACCGGGAAATGAGCCACAGAGCGAAGCGATGAAGCCGGAACGCTGGCATGAGATCGAGCGGCTATATCACCTGGCCCGGGAACGGGGACCGGTAGAGCGAGAGGCCCTGCTCAAAGAGGCCTGCACCGGCAATGAGTCTCTCCGGAAAGAAATCGAGTCTCTCCTTGCCTGCCGCCCGAAGGCGGAGAAGTTCATCGAGTCTCCCGCTCTGGAGGCGGCTGCCAGGATTCTCGCCCAGGATCAGCCGGCCGAACCATCAGAAGGCCATGCCGTCACCATCCCCGAGCCCACAGGCCCTTCGCTCGTTCGCCGCACCATGAAGCGGGGATTTCCACCGTGGTGGATATTGCTCCTCTCGGTGCCCTTCGTGACCTGCGCCGGGTTTCTTTACTTTCGGGTCTTCTCACCACCTGAGCCGGTAGGCTGGATTTTAAAGCGAGGCGCCGGAGCCGGCTCGGAAGCCCGCTATCGGGTAACGCATGTTCCTCGGCAATCCGCAGCGGCGCGTGCGGGGTTCCAGACTGGCGATCTCATCCTCCCAAAGGATCTGGACCAATTCCTCACGTATCCTCAACCGACAGCCCAATATCGATTCGAAATCGAACGCAACGGCGAGAGCAGGGTACTTGCTCTCACGCTCAAGCGGAAGGACCGGAACTATTGGCTGGGTGAGGAGGGACCCAGAACCATTCTGCTGGTTGTCGACTCGGTGCTTTACTTAATACTCGCGGTGGTTCTCGTTGTCGCGCGGCCGCAGGATGCTCAAGCCCGTTGGGGTGCGCTTCTCCTCGCCCAGCTTGGCATACAGATGCTGATGATGGCGTCTCGTGGTTATTCTCTTGGATTCATTTTCCAACCCGCGCACGCTCTCCGCAACCTCCTTATGCCCCTTGGGCCGGCAATCCTTCTCGGGATGTCGATTTCCGTGATGGTCCCGGCCGGAGCGTTTGGTTTCCTCGCAGGTTTTCCCCGGACTCCCTTTACAGGCCGCCGCGCCTGGTCGTTGATTTGGGCACCGGGGGTGGTGGTAACGATCCCAATAGATCTTAACTTGATCTGGCTGCCCGTCTATGCGGGGGCGCATCGTCCTATGCTTCCCGCATGGCTGATGGTGCCGGGCTGGATACTCGGCGTGTGTTATCTCGCAGCAAGCGTCATCCTCCTGATGCGCAACTATCACAGGATCGAGGAGCGCAATGAGCGGCGGCGCCTGCGAATGGTGGCAGCGGGCTTTGGTGTAAGCATTCTCGGCGTGGCCGTTGGTATGGCTTTCGGAATACCATGGGGTCCCATCGAGCAATTCCGTTATGCCCATTGGGAGGGATCGTATTTCGATTTCGCGCGGCCCTTGTTGTATGCTGTTGGGCCGATCTGCATTGCCTACGCGATCCTGCGCCACAGAATGTTCGACATCCACGTAATGGTGCGACTCGGACTGAGGTATGCGGCCGCGCGAGGGCTGCTTCTGTCCATAATCCCAGCGACCGGTCTGGTGCTCGTGCTGGATTTGCTGACACAGGGCAACCAGCCTTTCGTTGAAATCGCCCGACGCCGGGGCCTGCTTTATGCGGCGGTAGGATTGGGAGCATTCCTGTTGCACGTCCGGCAGAAAGTCTGGTTGAATGCGCTGGACCGGCGTTTTTTCCGCGAAAGATACGACGCGCAGCGGCTGCTCAGCGGGGTCGTGGACGATATCCGCCGGTCAGGCACATTTGATCAGGCGGCGCCCCATGTGATTTCCCAAATCGAAGGCGCCCTCCATCCTGAATTTGCAGTCCTCATGGCACGCGAGCCTGGCGGCGCGGCATATCGGACGGCTGCTTCGACGGGCGGCGTCCTGCCGCCGCTCTCTGCCCATTCCAAACTCATCGCCCTGGCACAAGTGCTGGGCAAACCCATTGAGAATCCACAAAGTGCACCGAGTTGGCTTCAGCAACAACTCCCGCCTGAGGAAGTGGAGTACCTGCTGCAGACTCGGGTCGAATGGCTCTTTCCGGTTAGTTTGGGTGGGACTGGGACCGAAGCAATACTGGTGCTTGGTCCAAAACGATCCGAGGAACCCTACTCCCAGGAGGACCGGGAATTGCTGGAAACGGTTACGGGGAGCCTGGCATTGCTTCTGGAGCGGTCACCCGTGCCTGCGGCAGCGCAGGTTGGATTTGGAGAATGCCCGGAGTGCGGCAATTGTTATGATTCCGGCCTCGATCGATGTGAAAAGGACAGTGCCAGGCTATCGAAGTTCCCCTACTCACGAACGCTGGCCCAGCGCTATTGGTTCGAGCGGAGACTGGGCCGGGGCGGCATGGGAATCGTGTACCAGGCGCTCGATAGCGAGCTGGAGCGGCGCGTGGCTGTTAAAGTAATCCACTCAGAGACAGTGGCCGGTGCGGAAGCTGTGGCTCGGTTTCGGCGGGAAGCGAAAGCCGCAGCCGGATTCTCGCACCCAAATGTTGTCACGGTCCACGACTTCGGTGTGGCTGAAGACAACCGGGCTTATCTCGTGATGGAACTGCTGATAGGCTGCAGCTTGCGCGACGAATTGCAGCGGAGCAGTCGCCTCGATTCGAAGCGCGTCCTGGATATCCTGAGTGGTGTCAGTGCAGCTGTGGCTGCAGCGCATGAGCGGATGTTGCTTCACAGGGATCTCAAGCCCGAAAATATCTTCCTGACCCGATCAGGGAACGCGGAGGTGGCTAAAATCCTGGACTTCGGCGTTGTGAAACCGATGACACCGGGTGGAGCGATGGAGAGCATGCCGGGTACGGCGCCTGGAGTCCTGATTGGGACGCTTCCCTATATGTCCCCGGAGCAAATCCGGGGCGAGGCCCCGGCAGAGAGTTGGGACCTCTGGGCTTTATCCGTCGTAGCATTCGAGATGCTCACCGGAGTTCGTCCGTTCGCCGCATCCGCCGATTGGCGGAGTGCGCTGATTGAGGGCCGTTTCCCACCAATTAACACTGACACTGCTGCGTTGACACAGGCTCTCAAGGAGTTTTTCGAGCGCTCCCTGGCCGTGGATCGCACTCGACGCCCTGCGTCTGCCCGCCAGTTGATCGACGAGCTCCAGGCCGCCATATGAAATGCTTCGTGAACGGGGTCGCATCTGTAGAATAGAGATTCCAGATTAGAATCCTGTCGCCCTGCCACGCGGAACTACTAAGCTGAACGCGTCCCTCAACTACAGCAGGCATCGACTTGCGGATGAGTCTCTAATCTAGAAACTTCATTCTACAGATGCGACCCCACCCTCGATACTCGAATTGCGAACCAGGCAGAGGCTGCAGATTTTGAGCGGTGCAGCAATACTGCTTTCTAGAATGCCGGTTTTCCGTTTACGATCATTTCTGCCAGCTTGAAGTTCGCACGCAGCCCGGTTCCTCCCACCTGTGTGACCAGAACAACCTCTTTGTCTTCGATGGTAATCAACTCTCCCCCGTCTGCCTTCCTGGGAAAACGAAAGATGATGGGTTGGTTGCCTCCTCCCGGCTGCAGGATAGCGGCGGCTGGAATACGAACCTTGTTCTTCTTGAGCAGGTAGGTCTCCTCCTTAAGCTTGTCCAACGTGTGGGGGTCGGCTCCAAAGATCATGTGCGCCGGAAGGCCTGTGAGAACGAAATCGAGGGTGGCAGAGCTGTCGTAGTTTAGAATGCGTTGAATCTCCGCGGCGGGTGTTCGCGGATCCTTGAGCAATGTCCGGCGCGCCAGCGCTTCGCGGATGGGGCGTGCGTACCAGCTTATGTATAGGACTGCTTCAGGCGCGCTAATGTCCGGCGCGGCATCTTTGGCTGCAGATCCGGGGGCCGCGCCGCGGTTTATCCCCCCGCCTCCCCGTCCTCCAAGAGCCTGAGGGCTGACGTGAATCGCCTTAGACCAGGGCGAGTTTCTGAGCAGTTTTTCAACTTCCTTTCCGCTCCACTGCTCATAGCTCTTCGTGCTCCAGAATTCCTTATCTGCGGCCGAGAGGATAAATGCAAAAAGGAAGACAGCTGTAAACATCCGAATCAATATTCTGATATTCATAACAAGCCTTTGAAAACCGGTTAACAGTTCATATTCTGCATCGGGCAGTATCAATAATACTAGCGATGACCGTCATCTTCTTCTTCATTTATTGTCTCACGCGGGGAGGGATAGAACTCTCGGCATTAGGCGACGGCTTCTGGAGGCACCCTCCGATCGTGCCGTATGTCGGAAGTGTGTGAGAATTACAGTTTTTTCGGCTCGTCCTGGAGTAATATGGCTCGTCCGGATTCATTATTGGTCTCGGGATTAATCGCGGCAAGTTAACATATCACCACATATCGGAAGCAGAATCCGTACCGAGGCATGGAACAAAATTGCGGCTTGTTTTTCCTATCGACTGGATCGGAGATGCGGCCCGGGTCGGGGCCTGATTCAATCGTGCGCGGAAAAAATACTGCGGGTAGTTACAATTTCTTCACGGGAGGTTCATGACGACATTAACGGGACGTCGGGCCGTGCTGCGTGCTCTGAGTTCGGCGGCTGCAGCCCTGGCAGTGAAGAGTACGCTGGATGCGGCCCGAGAGGCCGCGAAACGGCCCAACATTCTTGTCCTTTTCACCGACGATCAGCGCTACAGCGCTGTGGCGGCCTTCGGATGCCCCGAGCTCCGCACTCCAAACATGGACCGTCTCGCTGCCTCCGGCACAGCTTTCCAACGGGCCTACATCATGGGAGGCACCTCCGGCGCTGTTTGCATTCCCAGCCGCGCCATGCTGCTGACCGGACGCAGCATGTTCCGGCTGCAGGGAGTAGGCGAAGTGATTCCGCCGGATCATGTCATGCTCTCCGAGATCCTGCGGCAGGCGGGATATGCCACCTTCATCACAGGCAAGTGGCACCAGGATAAGGATTCGCTGCGGAGAGGGTTCGACGCGGGAGGCCCGATTTTCCTTGGCGGAATGTCCGATCACTACGGCGCGCCGCTCCAGCCCTTTGATCCTACGGGAGTCTACCCGAAGAACGCCATCCTTGAGGACAAAAACCGGCACGACAGCGAAATCTTCAGCAGCCATGCGATCGATTTCCTGCGCAATCACAAGAAGGATCGGCCTTTCTTCCTGTACGTCGCCTACAAGGCGCCGCACGATCCCCGGGAAGCGCCGGAGCGATTCCGTGCCATGTACGATCCCGAAAAGCTGCCCCTTCCCCCGAACTACCTGCCGCAGCATCCTTTCGATAATGGTGAGATGAAAGTCCGGGATGAGTTGCTGGCAAAATTCCCGCGCACCCCCGGCGAAGTCCGGAGGCATCTCGCCGATTACTACGCCATCACCAGCCACCTCGATTTCGAGATCGGCCGCGTTCTGGACGCGCTGAAGGAGACCGGGCACGCCGACAACACCATCGTCGTCTTCGCCGGCGACAACGGGCTGGCGTTGGGCCAGCACGGACTGATGGGCAAGCAGAGTCTTTACGAGCACAGCATACATCAGCCGCTGATTTTCAGTGGCCCGGGAATCCCGCGCGGCTCGAGGACTGACGCGTTCTGTTACCTCCTGGACGTCTATCCGACCTTGTGCGACCTGGCCGGGGTGAAAGCTCCGGCCTCCGTCGACGGCCTAAGCCTGAAGCCGGTCATTTCCGGCGAAAAGAAGGCCGTCCGATCCGCGCTCTGCTATGGCTATCGCCACTTTCAGCGTGCTGTGCGCCAGGGCGACTGGAAGCTGATCCTGTACTGCGTAAACGGGAAGAAGACCTCCCAGCTCTTCAACTTGAAGGACGATCCGTGGGAGATGAACGACCTGGCCACGGATATGGCCCATGCCGGGCGAGTGGAAGAACTCACCGCACTCCTCCAGGCCGAACTGGCGAAGGCCGGCGACAAAGCCGATTTGAGCAAGCCCGATTGGGGTCTTCCCGCCGCAAAAGGGGACGGGAAAAAGAACGAAGGCCGGCCAGAGGAATGAATGCGAAACGGGGTCGCATCTGTAGAATAGAGTTTCCAGATTAGAATCCTGTCGCCCTGCCACGCGGAACTACTAAGCTGAACGCGCCCCTCAACTAAAGCAGCCATCGACTTGCGGACGAGCCTCTAATCTGGAAACTTCATTCTACAGATGCGACCCCACTCTTCGACCCCACTCTCGATTTGGAAAGGAGATCATGAAAGATTACTGCTTTTCCCGCCGCAGGTTTCTGTCCCACGCTTGCCTACTTGCGGGCGCGCCTTGCCTGGTTCGGCCCCGATCCAGCAACGCCGTCGCCACATCTGAACCGATGCCCGGGAACGGGCAGTTCATCTACTGCCTGAATACGGCCACGATTCGCGGCCAGAAACTGGGAATCGTAAGAGAGGCAGAAACAGCCGCAAAGGCAGGTTATCAAGCCCTTGAGCCCTGGGTTGATGCGATCGATCAATATGCCAAGAGCGGCGGATTGCTCAGTGATCTGAAAAAGCGGATGCAAGATCTAGGCCTGACGGTCGAGAGTGCCATCGCCTTCCCCGAGTGGGTAGTCGACGATGACGCTCTCAGGGCAAAGGGTATGGAGAAAGCAAAGGAAGCAATGGCCCTCGTAGCTCAAATCGGCGGCAAGCGCATCGCCGCGCCTCCTGCAGGCGCCTCGGACAGATCAGGCCTCAGTCTCGAGGAGGTCGCGAAGCGCTATCGTGCGCTTCTGGAGTTGGGAGACCAGATGGGGGTCATCCCGCAGCTTGAGCTTTGGGGATTTTCACGGAATCTGCATAGCCTCAGCCAGTGCGCGTTTGTGGCAATCGAATCCGGTCGTCCAAGCGCATGCATCCTGGCCGACGTCTTTCATCTCTATAAAGGTGGCTCGAGTTTCAATTCTTTGAGGTTTTTCGGTCCCCAGGCGCTTCAGGTCTTCCACATGAATGACTATCCCTCCGATCCTCCGCGCGAGCGGATCAACGACAGCTTTCGGACTTTTCCGGGCGATGGGACGGCTCCGCTGCAGCAAGTCGTGCGTTATCTGCGTGAGTCGGGTGGCCGGAAGGTGCTATCGCTGGAATTGTTCAGCCGCAAGTTCTGGGAACAGGATCCACTCGAGGTTGCCAGTACGGGTTTCGAAAAAATGCGTCGCACTGTTGAGAAAGCCCTCGAAAGCAGCGAAAAATAAATGGGTGCCAAGCTACCGTGTCCCTATTTCCACGCCTGATCTTTCCCGAACCATATGCATATTCCAGGTAAAAACGGGGACAGGGTGGTGTGGCACCATTTTTAGTCTGGCGACGTTTTGGGCAGAAGACTTCCGAAAACCGAGAATCTGGGGCGAGCAGGATCGAACGCCGCACGCGCGGATTCGCCGCTTACCCGGGACGGTTCCACCGTGAAATCTTCGAGCGCCGTGCTTCCTATTATTCGAGCCCCCGCCTCCAAGTAAAGGGTCGTATTGCTTTTGAGGTAGATCGGCGCTGTCGAGTAAACGCCAGGGCCGACATAGACCGTGCCGCCGCCCACAGCAAAACATGCGTCCAGTGCACGCTGAAGCGCCACCGTGGCCTTGGTTTTCCCATCCGCTGCGGCTCCGAAGTCAGCCACGTTGAACAGGAGGGGCCGTTGTGACGAAGTCTGGGCGCACAAAATCTCAGGCAGTCCAAATGGGAGTGTGGCGGCTCCCGCAGCAATGAAAGCTCGTCGAGTGGTCATGGGAGTTTCCCTTCACCTTCTAAAAACTCCAGTTTCCGGTTTCTAGCTTCAGTCGAATGCAAAACCGTCGCAACGCGGCGAACGCCTGTCTCATCCATCAGTCAGGCCATATCCCGGCTGATTTTAAATGCGCCAGGGGCTGCGCATCGGCCTTGACAACATGCGGTTTGCCTCTGCGCAGTCCAGGAACACCTCTTTCTGCGGATCCCAATGCAGTTTCTTGCGCAGGCGCATGGCGATGTCAGCCTGCTGGCACATGATCTCGGCGCTGACCGCTGCGTCGATGTGGGATATGGTCCGGTTTCCGGTGCGGATGGCGTCAAGGAAATTGCTGCGGTGATCGTTGCTCTTGATCACTTTCGCTTCATTCGGGCCGATCACCTCGTGCATGAGCGACTCAGGATATGTTTGCATTTGCTGGCGGCTGACGTAGATCCATCCCTTCGATCCGATCATGACGCTGGCCATGTAGCCGCTGATGCGGAATTGCGGAGCGCGTTTCTGCGCGGTCACCATATCCATGTGGATGACGCGCACGCCGTTCGGGTATTTGTGCTCGACCTCCCAGGAATAGACCACATCCCGAATGTCATCGTAGAAGCGGCCTGAGCCCTCGACTTCAACAGGACCGATGCCGTCGGAGTCGTTGACCCACTGCGCGATGTCGACGTCATGAATACCCCAGGCACCGCCCAGACAGCCGAGACCGTAATCGCTGATGAACATCCACGTGCGGGAGACGCGCTCATCGCAGTAGGGCGCCCAGGGCGCGGGCCCCAGCCACATGTTGTAGTCGAAGCCGGGCGGGACAGGTTGCGGGGGGCGGTCCGGAATGTGGTCGTAGCGGCCGCCGGCAGAGCCAATCATAACGGTTTGAAGCTGCCCGATTCTGCCGTTGCGGATGAGTTCGCAGGTAAAGCGGTAAGCCTGGCTGGAGCGCTGCTGGGTGCCGAACTGGAAAACCACGCCGTAGCGCTTCACGGCCTGGCGCACGGCTTGAGCCTCGGCGACGCTCACGCTCATGGGCTTCTCATAGTACATGTGCTTGCCTCGGCGGGCGGCCTCGATGCCGATGAGGAAATGCCAGTGCTCAGGCGTTGCGATCATGACGGCGTCGACGTCCGGCCGTGCGAGAAGCTCTCGGAAGTCGTGGTGCTCGGCACAGGCGGTGTCCTTGTAGTATCGGTCAACGATGCTTTTGGCGCGTTCACGATGTGCCTGGCGAACGTCGCAAACGGCGGTGATGCGAACGTCCGGGTGATTCAGGAAGCCCTGCACGTGCCCGCTTCCCATGCTGCCGACTCCGATACAGCCGAGCGAGATGCGTTCGCTGGGAGCAACAACGCCGTCCTTGCCTAAGGCCGACGCGGGAATGATCGTGGGGAAGCCGGCGGCGGCAGCCAGGGTTCGGATTGCTTCACGACGCGTCAATTGCTGATTCCGGGAAGTCATGGTTATCTCCTCCTACTTTGCCGTTCCGAGGGCTTTTCTGATTCGCTCAGCCGCCATTTTAGCTTCTCCGGCGACGGTCGCGTCGTTCATGGCTGCTTCCGCCAGGGCAAGGGTTTCGGCGTGCGGGAACCTTGGGGCAAGAGCCAGGATTGCCTTCTTCTCGTCGGCTTGTGTAGCCAAGCTCATGGATTGCGTGAGCAGGCCGGCAGTTTCGGCGGTGGAACGCTGGCTGGGCAGGGTGAGCAATCGGAGCACTCCCCGCAGAGCAAGAATTCGGTGCGGTGGGCTGGGATCTGTCCTGGCCGCCTCGAGAAGATCGGGCAGAGGAGCAGGCGTGGACCAGGCAGTGGCGGCCAGGATAGCCGCGCGCCGCAGCTCCAGATCACCCTCTTTCAACGCGGCGCGCACTGTCGGCAGCAGCTCGCTAGTACCGGCTTGGCCCATCACTTCGAGCAACGCCGCTTTCTTGGTTGCAGCGGAAGAGGACGAGTAGCGCATGATCAACTCCGTTGCGCCTTCGTTCGCGGCGCGGCGCAAAGCCGAGGCCAGCGCGCGGCCCGCTTCGCTTCGGTCCGAAGCATCCGCTGTAGAATCCATCAGGTCGACGAGGCTCGTGATGTGCGGCTTCCCGGCAGTTTGACGCAAGGCGCGGAAGGATTCACGGCGGATATCAAGATCAGCGTCTCGTGCAGTGGCGAGGAGCACTTCCGCACAGGAACTCGTCGCCCGCTTGCCGCAGGCGCGAATCAGTTCAAGCTTGGCCTTCGGTTCAGCTTTAGCTATACCGGCGAGGACAGCTCGATCAGCGTCGGGGCTGCGCAGGCAGTAGAGGCTCTCGCGAGCGGTGCTCTGTTCGGCGCCTTTCGCGGCGGCGGCGCGCTCAGCAAGCAATAGGATGTCCTCGCCGGTTCCGATTTTGCCGAGGCCATCGAGGGAGGCGATTCTGAGAGCCTCCTCGGATGCGCCCGCAGCGTTGCGCAGAGCTTCGCGGGCGGCAGGATCGGGGCGGCGGCCGAGGGCATAAAGCACGCGCACGCGGCCATCCATCGGCTGCCGCGACAACTCGTTGACAAGGAGCGCCGTGACCTCCGCTCCTGCAAGCGAGGCAATCAGATTGATCGCTGAGTCGCGCACGCGCGCGTCCATACCGCGGATGGCCTTCAGCAGCAGCGGCGTGGAGTCCTTGCCGACAAGGCGCGTCATTCCTTCGAGCGCGCCGATCCGAATCAGCGCTGGTTGGCCGGAGTCGCTGAGTTCCCGGTAGATCGATTCAGCAGCCTTACGGTCTCCCCGTTCGGCCAGCCGGGCGGCGCATGCCAGCGAGCTTTCCAGGATCTGGCTGCGGAGAGCCGAGACAGGCTTCTTGCGGGCTTCGGCGAGTGCGGCGGCTGCCGGGGCGTCGGCGATGTTCCCCAGAGCGGCTGCGGCAGCAGCCCCGATCTGCAGGTCAGGATTGTTGATGAGCGGCTTGAGGACCGGCACCGCGCGCGTGTCGGCTCTTGCGCCGAGGGAATTGATGAGACCAATTTTAATGCTGCCCGAGGCAGCAGCCATGGCTTTACGCAGCGCTTCGTCGACGGCAGGCCCTGGAATGCGTTGCAGGGCGTAGAGCGCCATGCCGGCCAATTCGGGTGCATCCAGCATCTTGGCCAAGGTGGGAACAGATGTTTCTGTTCCGATCAAGCTCAGATGACGACAGGCGACGTCTTTGCCTGCCGTGGACGCGTTGGACGCCAGGAAGTCGAGCAAGCTCCTTTCGATCTTGCGCAGTTCCGACGCAATGCCAGCGGCGGCGGCGATACGGACATCCAGGTCGCCTACCGCGGCGCTGCTTCCCCCGTAACTATAAGCAGCCAGCCGGGCAAGAACGTTCTCAACACCCGACGGGCGCGGGTCCAGATCGCCCAAGGCGTACTGGATGGCAGCCAACCAGTGCTCGAGGATCCGTGGATCCCAGAAGACCGAGGGCGAGTGTCCAAAGGTTGAGTGAAAAACGCGGCCCTTGCCGTACTCGTGAATCCAGGCTATGGCGTAGTCGTTGTCATCACGGAAGCACTTGCCAAAGCAACGACCCTGGTTGAGGTCTGTCTTCTCGATGTCGATGCTCATCAGAACGTGGACTTGTTGCCGGGAGTAGGGAGGCTCGAAGCGGAAGATCTCATCGGAAAACTCGAAGCTGCGGCCTGCGAACGCAGCATTGATCGGGCTGAGCGAATCGTCCAATTTCACGATGACCTTTTCGTCGGTCATGCGGTGGCTGGCTCCCCGAGCGCCCAGGATTTCGCCAAACTCGGACCAGTCGGGAGATGTGATCGTGGTGGCGTGATTGCCGAGCAAGCCGCCTCCTTCGCGGAGGAAAGCGACCAGTCCGTCGCGCTTCGCCTGTGTATCGAAGAGGTCGCCTGCGGTGTTGTTCAGGTAGAGGGCATCAAACTGGCGCAGTTTATCGGGCTCGAGCATGGACGTATCGTGGCTCACCACGGTTTCAAAGGCGCCCGTCTTCTTGCCCATCAATTCGACCGCCAGGTTGGCGTAGGGGATGGAAGGATGGCCGCCGCGTCCCAGATTCGTGTCGACGATCAGCAGCTTTCTTGGCTTCCCGGGGGTCGCCAGGGCCTTCTCCGGAAGAGCCGCCTCGATCAAGCGGTGCTCCTCGGCTGTGACTTCGGCGAGCCGCCGGACTCCCTTGGTGCGGCTCACGTAATCGCGCTGATAGGAAGCGATAGGCAGAATGGTGCGGTTGAAGAATTCAAGTGAGCGCGCAATCTCGGGTGTCGGATCCGCCGCCTGAGAGGCGTAGTCGACAGACCAGAGCGTAGGCCGCAGTTCCAGCCTGTACACTTCCTTGATGAAATCCTCCAGAGCGGCGGCGCCGGTGCCCCAAACAACATCATGCCCGCCTGGGCTGAACTCGCTGAAATCGTGGACATGGAGTGTGAGCAGGCGCGACTTGAGCAGGCGCAGGGCATCAATGGGCTTAATGCCGGAACGCATCCAATGGGCCAGGTCGCCGCAGGCGCCGATGCGCGGGCCGCGCTTCTCGATGAGTTTGAGGAGACCGGCAGGATCCCAGTAGGCGGGCGTGAGATCGCGAGTGCGGTTGTGGATAGCGACATTAATGCCATACTCGTTGGCCAGTTTCTCGATGAGATCGAGCGCGTCCGCCTCGGGTTCGGCTACGATGGTTTCGACGCCGAACTGCCTGGCGAAATCGAATAGGGCGCGGCAGCCGGCCTCGTCGCGCGGAAAACTCGCGAAGTAAACGGGTATGCCGATTCCAGGCGAGGTCAATTTGTCGAGGAGTGCCTTACGCTCTGCGGCGCTGAGCGACGGGTCGAGATTTTTGGCCGCATCGCCGGAGGCCCTCTGGCGGTAGTTGCCTTCGACGAATTTCAGGCCGAGCGAAGCTGAAACGCCGGCGGCTTCCAGAAACGTAGAACGCGTGTAACTGACCGTGGCAATGCCGACGCGCCATCCCAAGGTCTGGGCGTCACGCAGTGCCGAAGCGGCTGGCGGCGCTTGTTGGAGCGACCAACCAAGCTCAGGCAGGAAAACAGTCGCAAGGAGCAGCACAATCGAAGCCCGCTGGCGAATTCTCATAACGACCTCGCATTTTTGGAACAGTCCCCACTGGCCCCAATTCACTTTTGGAGTGTCACTGTCTTGGCATCTGACTGAATGCGCAAGACCTTGGTCGCGGCGTTCCATTCCATTTTTCCGCCGCGCACGGACTTCGGCTGCCATGCGCCCATCTTGAACTCCTCGGCCGATGCGGCATCGAACTTCGTGTAGGCGATGCGGTCATCGCCATACTGAATGGACTGAACCACCGAGGATGTGCGCAACAGATGGTCCTGATCCTCAGGAGCCAGGTCCGGCGCCGACGCCATGGCGCGCAAGTAATGACGCACATAGTCGCCGTAACCATCAGTCAGCCAGTTGTCGTCGCGGATGTAGCGATTTTTCCCGTCGGTGTCTACCGTATAGGTGGCCCAGTTGAGACGACGGATGGCATCCTCTTTGAGAGTGCAGTCGCCTGTTTTCTCGCAATAGAGCAGCTCAACAGAAGCGTGCCGCGAGGTGTGGCTATTGCCCGGGACTCTGTAAACCGTCTGCTCGTTGATGGGTATAACACCCCATTTGACATACTCTTTGTTCGCGAACCTGTTGTAGCTCCACTCGAGTATGCCTTTGGCTTGTTCGCGCCAGGCTGGATCCCACTCTCGATTTTTTTCCAGGATATATGCCGCCAGCGTGTCGGCATTGATCTCTGTGTCGGACCAGTCGGCGGTGGGAATGTCCTCGAAGAAGGGGCCCCACTTGTTGGTCTTGAGCGGATATTCTTTGAGCCACGAAGTCACCGTCTTCGCGGCCTGTTCGTAAGCCTTGACCTCGCCATGCTTGAGTGCGATCAGGTCGGCGAACAGCCGCAGAGCGCCGGTATAGTTTGACGTATAAGAAGCGAAGTAAGTCTTTCCGTTTTTAACCTGCTGATGAACCTCCCCCGTAGCCGCATTGACGCGGTAAGGCCAGGGAGAGTTGTCGCCATCACCGGGCTTCACCTTTGCAGCCAGGGTGTTCGCGATTCCAGCCGCCGCGTCGAGGCACTTGCGCTCGCCGGTCATCTTGTAAAGCACGACCAACTCCGTGCCGAAGCTTGCGGCTTTGTCCGGCTGCAGGAAACCTTTGCCGGCGCGCACGTCGCCGTCGTACTGTCCCGAGTGCACATCGGTGTTGTAAGGGTACGGCAGATTGGCCCACAAGAGATCCGGCTTGGACATTCCGTGATCCAGCCAATAGTCGGCCATCAGCACCATGTTCTGCTTGACCGCGGAGTCGCCAAGATAGCCGTAGAGTAGGTGCCAGGACGACAGCGCCATCGGGATCTGATCGCCGCCGAGTCCCCGCGGATCGTCCGCGCCAGGTTTCCACACCTGGTGCTGCAAATAATACGGAACGCCGTTCGAGCAATTGCGCATGTTGCGCCAGAAATCGAAGACGATGCGAACGATGTGATCGTAGGCCTGCGCTGGGCCGGTGCCGTACCACGGCACGATTCGCCCGGCGCCATCCACCTTCACATCGTGATAACCGATCTTGTCCACGGACGCTTGGCCACGACCGGTGGGAACTGCTGCGAAGAATGTCAGAACCAGGATAAAGACAAGCACTGGTGCCGCGCCGCTATTGGGCAAAAGATGTCCACATTTCATCTATTTATTCCTCATTCGGATTCCGGCTACGAATACTACGAATTGCGCGAAAGAGGCTGCCACGAATTTCGTGGAGCGGCATAGCCGCAACCAATTTGCTTGGTGTCCTTGGTGCTCTTGGTGTCTTGGCGGTAAGGTTTTTTTAAATGACACCACCAGACGCCAAAAACACCAAGAGCACAAAGATTTCTTGCGAAAAAGGCAAGGATTTGTACCTACAGAGCTTCGCAAAATACGGTGACATCTCAGGAAGGTAGGGGCACGGCGCGCCGTGCCCCTACCCTGCCCAGGATTGTCACCATACTACGCGAGGCTCAGTAAGTAGTACGGATCGCACAAGAGGCTGGCCTCTAAACCAAGCTCCAGGACTCCAAGACGCTAAGAACTCAAAGCTACCTCAGGCAAGCCGTGCAGCGCCTGAAATCATAGCCGACTGGCACGCTTGCCACGAATGATACGTTCAATTAAACTGAACATTAAATCCATGTTAGCTCGAAAGTCAACCTTTTAAAGCAATAACTGCCGGCCGGCACAATAGTGGAAAAGGCTGACCCAGTGCCTATAAAAACAAAAAATAGGAATCTTGATAAATCCGACCGTTTTCCATATGCTCCGCCGATCCTGATTGACAGAAATTACCATTTCGAACTAAATAGTCTGCGGCTGTGACTTATTTGATCGCTTTGCGGAATGCAGAGAAGGAGCACCAGAATGAGACGATTGTTGATATTGTTGACCGTGGCGACTGCAACAATCGGTCTGTGTTTGACGCAGGCAGTGGATGACTCGCGGCCCGCAACATCGAATTTGCCCGGGGCGGAGTATCCCCGCATTCACTCTGATCTCCGGGTCACTTTTCGAGTGAATGCGCCCGGCGCGCAGAAGGTGCAGGTGATCCCCGGCGGAGACGACAACGGTCTGGGCAAAGGTCCCTACGATATGGTGCGTGACGAAAAGGGAGTCTGGACAGTCACCACGCCGCCGGCAGTCCCTGGATTCCACTACTACTGGCTGCAGGTGGACGGCTTCCCCTGCAACGACCCGTCCACCCAGACGTTCTTCGGCTGGAACAAAGAATGCAGCGGTATCGAGGTGCCGGACAAGACGCTCGATTTTTACGATCTAAAGGATGTGCCGCACGGCGATGTGCGAGCCCGCTGGTATTATTCCAAGACAACCGCCTCGTGGCGGCGGGCCTACGTTTATACCCCGCCGGACCATGATAAGAATCCCAAGGTGCGCTACCCGGTCCTCTATCTTCAGCACGGTTCAGGCGAAAGCGAGCGGGGTTGGACAGCCCAGGGCCGGGCGAATTTCATACTGGACAACCTGCTTGCGGCCCAAAAGACGCAGCCGATGATAATCGTGATGGAAAACGGCATGGTTGCCGCTAAAGCCGCTGTGAGTCCGCCTCCTGCCCAGCCAGGCACTCCTCCTGCCGGAACGCAGCGACGAAACGAAGCCTTCGGCGAGGTTGTGATCAACGACCTGATCCCGATGATCGATGCTGCCTATCGGACGATTGCGGACAGGGAACACCGTGCCATTGCAGGTCTGTCGATGGGAGCCGGACAGGCGGTTCAGATCGGACTGGGCCACCTGGATAAACTCGCTTATATCGGCTCATTTAGTGGCGGAGGAATTCGAAACTTCGATCCCAAGACCTCTTACAACGGCGTGTTCAGCGACGCCGCGGCCTTCAACAGGAAAGTCCGGGTGCTCTGGTTTGGCGCCGGCACTGCCGAAGCAGCCCGTGTGACATCAGGTAAGGCAGCCGTCGAAGTGATGAACAAGACCGGGATCAAGGCTGTCTGGTTCGAAGCATCCGGCACTTCCCACGAGTGGCAAACCTGGCGGAAGTGCCTTTACGATTTCGCACCCAGGCTCTTCAGAAAATAGGAATTCGGGACAGTCACCAAAATCCCCAAACTGGAACTGCGGGAAATCTGCGATAGTTATTCAGTTTCCTTGCGAGCTGAGCACCGTGGCGGAACGTAAAGCAAGGAGACTGGACGGTGGTCCCTATTTCACATCGCGGCTTCTGAGTGTCTCATTGCCTATTCGTGCGGGGTAGGTATATTCTCAAACTGGATCAAGGGAGAGCGCTTATGAATCGTCGTCAGTTTCTTCACTCCATGGTCGCTAGTGCGGCGTTCGCCGCGGGCAGTCATGCTTTCGAACTCCCCAGCCAAAAGCCCAGGCGTGTGGGACTGATAGGGAACGGCTGGTACGGCAAATGCGACCTGTTCAGGTTAATGCAGGTGGCGCCGATCGAGGTTGTCTCTCTATGCGACGTCGACAGACGTATGCTGGTCCAGGCGGCTGACATGGTAGCGTCCCGCCAAGCCTCCGGCAAGAAGCCTCGGACCTTCTCCGATTACCTCGAGATGCTCAAGGAGAGGGATCTTGAAATCGTGTTGATCGCTACGCCTGACCACTGGCATGCCCTGCCCATGATTGAGGCAGTCCGGGCCGGCGCCGATGTGTATGTGCAGAAGCCGATCAGCGTGGACGTCGTGGAGGGGCGGGCCATGCTTGCGGCAGCGCGCAAACACAAACGCGTGGTCCAAGTGGGCATGCAGCGCCGCAGCACGCCACACCTGGTCGAGGCTCGGGACAACATCATCCGGGCGGGCAAGCTGGGAACGGTCGGCCTGGTTGAAATCTACTGTTACTACCCGTCGAGGACGGCTCTGAATATCCCGGACAGCGATCCGCCTGATTATCTCGACTACGAGATGTGGACAGGACCGGCCCCAATGCGTCCCTACAACCGGCTCGTCCATCCGGGCGGCTGGCGTTCATTCATGGAGTACGGAAATGGGACCATCGGCGACATGGGCGTCCACATGTTCGACATGGTCCGCTGGATGCTCGGCCTGGGTTGGCCAAAACGTATTTCCTCGTCGGGAGGAATCCTGATTCACAAGGCAGGCAAGGCAAACATCCCTGACACGCAGATCGCCACCTTTGATTATGACGAGCTGAAGATCGTCTGGCAGCACCGCAATTGGGGACAGCCTCCCGACCCCAAATATGCCTGGGGTGCAACTTTTTATGGCGATAAGGGGACGCTGAAAGCGGGCGTTTTCAGCTTCGATTTCGCGCCCCTGGACAAGAGCGAATCCGTCCACCGTGACGTTTCCTACGAACTTGACCGATACCCTGAGGACAAGACTGAAGCGCGCCTGGAGCAACATGTCGCGCCGGCCATCCGACGTCACATGCTCGACTTTCTTGCTGCTATCGATTCGCGCCGGAATCCGGTGGCGGACATCGAGGAAGGGTATATCTCTGCCACGTGCTGCATCCTTGCCAATCTCGCCCTGAAGACCGGCCGCACGCTGGCCTGGGATCCGGCCGCGCAGCAAGTCACGAATGACGACGAAGCAAATCGACTTCTGCGGAGACCCTACCGCCGGCCCTGGATTCACCCGGAGACGGATGCTGTCTAGACCTGATTTCGAGGGACAAGTAACCTACCACCCGCAGAGCAGGTGGCTTTAGGAGGCCTCCCAGAGGCAGGCATTGGGCTTGGTAAAGCAGCCACGAATTCCACGAATAACACGAATCAAAAACAGCCACCAATTCCACGAATTGCACGAAATTGCAGCCGACTACTCAGGATTCGCTAGCGCTGGCGAATTTAACCAATTGCAGCAGGGAGTTACACGCATGAACAGACACTGCCGGCAACTCACTGCTTTCGGCATTTTCCTAATTAGTCTGCTGACGCTGAGCATTGACATCTCTGCAGCGCAGAATGTCGCATCGCCGGCAGTGTCACAGCAGGCTGCCCTCCCGAGTTTTGCGGCTAGTCCTGCAATCGAGGCCATGATGGCGCAGGTTCAACAGTCCACGCTGTATACCTACGTTGGACAACTGAGCGGCGAATTGCCCGTGCAAATCGGTGGCGCACCGTACAGTATTCTTTCGCGGAACACCCTCTGGTCGGGCGACGGAATCCAAAAGGCAACGCAGTTTGCCTACGAGCACCTGCAATCGCTCGGGCTATCGGCCAGTTACCATGACTGGGCGGGGTGCGGAAGTGATCGCGGCATATCGAATCGGAACGTGATTGGAGAAAAAATCGGCGTCACATTGCCCAACGAAGTAGTGATTGTCATGGCGCATTTGGATTGCATGCCCGCAGCCTCTCTATCGTTTGGTGCCGATGATGATGCCAGTGGTTCGGCCGGTGTGCTGGCGGCCGCCGACATTCTCAGTCGGCGCAAGTTCCAACGCACCATCCGTTTCATTTTTACAACCGGCGAAGAGCAAGGGCTGTGTGGTAGTCGGGCGTATGCTGCGATGGCGCGTGACAGGAACGAGAATATCGTCGCGGTGTGCAACCTGGACATGATCGGATGGGACAGCGATAACAAGCCCACGCTGCAATTGCACATCCGCAAATCGGACCGTCCTGGTTACGCTGACGACCTCGCCATCGCCGACGTTTTTACCAACATCGTCAGCACGTACGGATTGAATCTTATGCCGATTATTACTGCGGACTACTCCTACACGGATCGGAACGCCGATCAAGTCCCATTTTGGGACTATGGTTATCCTGCCATCCTGGCCATCGAGGATACCCAGGACGATTTCAACAAAAGCAACTATCACACGTTGAACGACCGACTGGAAACGCTCAACCCTTTGTACCTTGCCAACTTTGTTAAAGCATCCGTCGGCACCGTCGCGCAGCTGGCATACCTTTCAAACTCAACTGTAGAACTTACACTTTCAGGCGGGGGCGCGAGCACCGCGGCGACCGCCGGAGGTGCCGCTTCCGCTCAGGCCGGCTATGCCGATGCAACTGTCGCTTCCGGTGCCGCTCCCTATGGAGTTGCTGTTTTCAGCTTCAATCAGAATGGGGTCGTCGTAAGCGAAGCAGCTGTTCCGTCTTCGCCTCCCACCAGGTCCGCTCGAGTTTTTGTCGACTATCGCTCACCTGTCGCAGCTGCGCCCGGCCGCGTTGCGGCCGGTTCCATTGACATAAACACAGGACTTGCCGTGGTCAACCGTGGCCCCACGGCCGCGAACGTGACATTCACTTTGCGCCATTGGACAGGCGCAACACTCGCCACTGGCCATGGAAGAGTCGCCAGCGGAGCCCACTTCGCCAAATTCATCAACCAGCTCAAGGATGTGGCGCCCGATTTCAATATCCCAGGCGATTTCCCAACGGTAACCCAATTTGGCTCCCTCGACATCACGAGTGACCAGCCCCTCTCCATCCTTGCACTCCGCCTCACGGTGAACCAGCGCGAAGAGACTCTTCTGACGAGCACACCAATTGCCAACTTGACTAACGCGTTGGGGAATATGCCGCTTTACTTTCCGCAGTTTGTGGACGGTGGAGGCTACATAACAACCCTCATCCTCCTCAACACTTCAGATGCCAGTGAGACCGGAAAACTCTATCTCTTTGGCGACAGCGGGGTACCGCTGGTTGTGAACCAGGTCGGAGGCACACGAGATTCGACGTTCACCTACTCCATCCAGCCTGGAGGCGTGTTCGTGTTCCAGACCGACGGCTTCCCCGCGGATGCGAATGCCGGCTCGGTCCAACTCATTCCGGACGCGAATACCTCGAGCCCTGTCGGAGCCGGTGTCATCAGTTTCTCGCAGGAAGGTGTCCAGGTGACCGAATCCGGAGTGCCTGCGGCGACCCTAACAACGCATGCACGGATCTACATCGACCAGTCGGGGAACCATGGCACGGGTCTGGCGATCGCGAACCCCGGCAGCCCGGAAATCAGCGTGACCCTGCGGACATGCCAAACGGATGGGAGTACACCTGCGGGAACCGGCGTGGGTCCAGTGAATCTGAATGGGAACGGACACACGGCAGGATTTGTTCCGCAGCTCGTTTCAGGATTGCCGGTGAACTTCACGGGGGTTCTGGACATCTCGTCGTCGTCACCATTCGTCGCGCTGACCCTGCGCTCCCTGACCAACTCTCGAGGCAACTTCCTCCTGACGGCTTTCCCAATCGCCGATGCTACCCAGCCTGCGCCATCGCCCATGGTATTCCCGCAAATTGCGGATGGGGGCGGGTACGTGACGGAGTTTATCCTGCTAAGTGTTGGAGGACCATCGAGCACGATACTCAGATTCTATGGCGAGGATGGCTCGCCGCTGGATGTCGCGAAATAAACTCCGAGATTCGGGGAACGAGGACCAGCGCCTTGGAGCAGTTTCCGAGCCCCGACCATCACGGAGCGGGAACGTACTTCGCCCGGACCGCACTGACTTTCGACTCGGGGACCGGTTCAACAGCCGACGTACCGAGCCTCGCCAGCCAGGCCTTCTCAACATCTTCCAGGCTCACGCCGAAGATCTTCGCGAATCGGCCGCGGTCTGTGTCGCCTCGCTCAGCCATACGTAGCCGCGGATAGATCCGGTTGACCGCGTTGAACGGGTTTACCCGCGAATTTGCCAGCGGGAACTCGGCTTCGTAAACGTGGACGAAGAAACGCGTCCGCGTATCCAAATCCGTAAGGCGCAGCCGGTGCGCCATTTTGCCGGGAAACGCGGGAACCCAAAACTCATGTTCGATCGCCGCTTGGGCCCCGGCCGCGAGAGTTTGCTTCGTCTGGCGCTGGAAATTGCGTGAAACCGAGAAAGCGCTGCAGCGGGAATCGATCTCGATCTCATGCGGCCGTTCGTCGCTGTTGCGGACCGTGATGACAGCGAAGTTGCTGCCCCAGGCCGGCGGCTCAGGCAGCGTTGGTGCGCCATTTGGCAAGAGAATGCGATCAGGTAGGTTCCGACCGCCGGCGTCCACTGGTCAGAGGATGAAGATCTAAGCATGGTGTCCCCATGGCGTTCATTAAGTCCAAAAATACAATGGGGCTATGCACTTGACTCCTGTAAGGACCGCCTGAACGGCCCGGTCTGCGCCAGACGAGCCTTTGTAAATCTTCGCGCCTTTGCGTCTTTGCGGTGGGCTTATAAAAAGCCACCGCAAAGGCTCAAAGACGCCAAGAATCACCAAGGATTCCTTTCAGCCCAGGTTGGGATCGTAAAATCGGTAGTTACTGGAGTCATGTGCATACCCCCAAAATACAATTCCCTTTTCAGATATGCGCGTATTCCTTGATAATAGCCGCTTTGATAATTAGCTCGTTCGCTGCTGACTTTGTTAAGCCTGATCATGGAGTCCCATAGGAAGGAACTGCTATGAAGAGTATTCAAATCGGGTCTATCGATTACGTTGTGATGGTTGTTTACTTCGTATTCGTCCTGGGCATTGGATGGGCGCTGAAAAAGTTCATGAAATCCAGCGACGACTTCTTCCTCTCCGGCAGGTCGATCCCGGCGTGGATCACGGGTCTGGCATTCATCTCGACCAACCTCGGTGCGCTGGAAGTAATGGGCATGGGCGCCTCAGGCGCGAAGTACGGTATTGCGACCTGCCACTTCTACTGGGTTGGCGCGATACCGGCGATGGTGTTCCTGGGCGTGTTCATGATGCCATTCTATTATGGTTCCAAGGCGCGATCGGTGCCGGAGTATCTCAAGATGCGATTCGATGAGAAAACCCGCGGATTCAACGCCTTCTCCTTCGCTATCATGACGATCTTCGCCTCGGGCATATCGATGTATGCCATGGCCAAGCTGATGGGGGCGTTGCTGGGCTGGAACTTCCACTTCAGCATCTTGTTCGCCGCTGTTATCGTGCTGATTTACACCTTCCTCGGCGGCCTCACCTCTGCAATCTACAACGAAGTGCTTCAGTTCTTCCTCATTGTCGCCGGGCTGACCCCACTGGTGTTCCTGGGCCTCAAGGATGCCGGCGGCTGGGAGGGCGTGCAGAGGAACCTCCACGCCGTAGCGCAACAGAACCAATTTGCGTCCGATGCCTGGACCCGGAGCTGGGCATACATGGGCAATCCGAGCCAGAATCCCATGGGCGTCGAATGGTTCGGCCTTGTGTTTGGCCTCGGTTTCGTGCTGAGCTTCGGCTATTGGTGCACGAACTTCCTCGTCGTCCAACGTGCGATGGCAGCGGATTCGATGAGCGCCGCCCGGCGAACCCCGCTCATCGGTGCCCTTCCGAAAATGTTCATACCGTTCCTGGTCATCCTTCCCGGCATGATTGCCATTGCGCTAACCACGGGCGGTGGCTTGAGCGGCTTCAAGCTACCCTTGAAAGGCACAGGGTATGACTACGATATGGCGATTCCTATGATGCTGGGACACTACTTGCCCAACGGCGTGCTGGGATTGGGTATTACGGCGCTGCTGGCCTCATTCATGTCCGGCATGGCGGGCAACGTCACCGCGTTCAACACGGTCTGGACCTACGACATCTACCAGAGCTACATCCGCTCGGGCCAGTCGGATAAGCATTACCTTTGGATGGGCCGCATGGCGACGATCTTCGGCACGGCCGTCAGCATCGGCGCAGCCTACGTTGCAGCCGGCTTCAACAACCTCATGGACTTCCTCCAACTCGTCTTCGGGTTTGTCAACGCTCCGCTCTTCGCCACATTCCTGTTGGGTATGTTCTGGGTGCGGGCGACCGGTAACGGCGCCTTCACCGGGCTGCTTTCCGGCACGCTGGGCGCGGTGCTGACGCACGGCCTGACCATTGCGGAGGGCAAGGGCGGCTGGCTTGGAGACATCTACCAGTTCAGGTCATCCATGGCCCAGAACTTCTGGATCGCAACGATCGCCTGGTCGGTGTGCTTCGCCGTCACAATTCTCATTTCCCTGGCCACGAAGCCCAATAAGACGGACGAGGAACTCAAAGGTCTGGTGTACTCGCTGACACCCAGGTATAAGGATACGGCCCTGGCATGGTTCAAGCAGCCTGCCACACTGGGAGTGATCGTGCTGGCGATCGCGGTCGTCCTGAACATCATCTACTGGTAATGGGAGAAGAGAACAATGTCTATGGATATCAGATTCCCTATCGGGTTCATGTTCACGATCATCGGCCTGATCATCACGGCGTGGGGCTTGATCAGCAGCCCGGAAATCTACAAGAAGTCCCTGAATGTCAACATCAACCTCTGGACGGGTCTGGCGGTGCTGGTCTTTGGCCTGATATTTCTGCTGATGAGCCTTGCGGCCCAAGCCAAGAACAAGAAGCAGGACGAAAAGAAGTAACCGTTGACGGGGTCGCAGCGGCAAAACTCAATTGCCAGGATGTCTGACTCTGGGGCGAAGGCGATGCCGGAAAGGAACTGAATCTTGCAGATACGACCCCGCCCTTTTTGGTTAATCCGAAGGCAAAGATTCGGCGCTCTCTACATTGAGGGTTGTCAGGTTTTCGAGCGCCGCCGCTTGAAGTTGACGCTCGTCAGCCCCGGCGAAAGCAATTTGCTGCCCAAGTGCCTCCTTGAGTTCCAGTGCGGTCGCCAGGTGAATTGCATCGAATCCTTTGAGGGGGTGACGCTGGATCAAATCGCGGGCAAGAAACAGGATCTCGTCCGAGAGATCCACGCGGATGTAGGCGGACCATTCCATCTCAAACTGACGGCAAGCCAACGTGTATTGAGCACGGGACAGGAGACCTTCCCGTTTCTTCCGAGAAAGGCCGGAATAGACTTCTGCATAGGCTAGTTTGGATGTCGCCACCGGGCCGTGACGTTCCACAAGAATGCGGACCAGAGAAGATCCTTTCTCTGCGACAAAGCGTTTGATCAGCGCGCTGGTGTCCAGGTAGTTCACCGGCGGTTTTCAAGGATGATTTGTGAAACTGCAGTGCCGGAGACTTTCACGAGCCTTACTCTTTTCAACGGTTTGCCCGCGGGCAAAGCCAGTCGGCCCTGCGCTGCCAGCTTCGCCAGCTTCGCCTCGATTGTCGCGGTTTCCCCGACAGAGTCTATCGGCTGGATGAGAGCAATCGGCTTTCCTCTTTCAGTTACGATGAGATCTTCACCCTGCTTGGTCCGGCGAAGGTAGTAGGTGAGCCGATTCTTCAGTTCCTTGATGCCGACGCTAGCCATAGGACTATCTCGAGTGGCCATTGTAGCTACCAGCAGGCAGACCTGTCAACCGGTAGGGGATCTGTGTAGTGGGGTCACATTGAGTTGCTAGAGTTCTGGTGGGGTAAACTTCTCGATTGAGAGAAAATAAACGTGATTGTCATCAAAAGTATAATAAAGCACGACATCGATGGTGTGCCCAGGAAGAAACCATACGCTTGAGTCGTCCAGTTGATGACCGAAGTCTGGCCGTCTCGCAAGAATATTTTCTGCTCCCTCTAGGAATTCGTCTGCTCTTCGAACGCTTGACTCAATACGAGTCATCTCTCGTTCAAAACGCGGCTGTCTTACGACTGTTCTGATTTTACCGTTCGGCACGACTGAGGACCTGACTCGCGAGTTGTCTCAATTGCAGTCCGCGGTCTCGTTCTTCTGATGTAGGGGGTCTGCATCCGACGAAGGCTGTACTGTAAGGGATCGTTTCCATCAATCTGGCAGCCTTCCATCCTAGAAACAAATGGGATTCTTCGCTCATCTCTGTTGCATTTTTTTCCCAAAACTTTTCAATTGTTCTTCGAATCAGTACGATCTCTTGAGCGGAAAATACCTTTACGTTTGCGGGTCGGAGCGCAACGGGCGTCTTTTTGGTGTGGTTGTAGTATGGTTCCTCTTTGTAGGCTAGCTCCGCATTTTTTCTCATTCTCTCGGCTAATAGCTTCAGACGACGGGGTGCTGGACCTTGTTTTAAGGCAAAGTATTCCTGCCATGTGATCGCACGTCCATAAGTCAAATAGGACGAAAAATCACAGTGAAATAGAAGCTTATTTAGTTTGATCGCGCCAAATTTGGGGTCGGACTGCGACCACTCGGCAATCAATAAAATAAGCTCTTTCAACTTTTCATCATTCGGTCGATATCTGCCCATGAAATCAAGTTTAGCACACCAATTCGGTCAACGTCCAAATATGATCTGTGATTCCGGCTTCCATGGCTGGCGTCACCCTAAGACTTTGATGCACGCGGCAAAAATTGTAGTATGCGAAATGAAGGGCGTAGGCCGCTTTCAAGTTCTTCCACTTTTTCGAGAAGGCATTCGTCAATCGCGTCATGCGTCGCATGCCCATTCGGACTGTCAAATTCTGCCTCTCGATATGGCTTGTCGATGCGGCTTTGAGATCTGGATGGCCATAAACCGCAACCTTCATGCAGCCGGTACACTCACTGGGAGAATAGCGCGTTTCGCTCTCAGGATTATGGGCATACTGTTTTATGATCACCGCAAAATCGACGTGCTGGGCTCCGAGACTATAGGAAATAGCATCTTGATAAGCCGAGAATCCATCGGCGTTCACTTGGAAACTGCCTTTCGTCGCGTGGCGCAACTTCTCTGTGAAATCAATCGTATGATCGGCACTACGTCGACCAAGGTGCCAAGCAAGGATCAACTTGGTGCGTCGCTCTATGGCCGTGAAGCACCACGCATCGCCGATCCGGTTACTTGTCTCGCCTTTCCTGGTCTTCGTCTTTTCTTTCATTCCAACGTAGCCCCACAGCTCATCGCACTGCACGTTTTCGACCTGAAGGCCATGGATGCGTTCGGTCATTAAGTTCTCGCAGCGCTCGCCCACCAGAAGCAGTAGAGACAGGATTGTACGCTTCTCCACTCCGGTGATTCTTTCGGCGCTGCGAATCGAACAGCCTTCGACTAAGAGTTTGATAATGGAGAGTGCCTTTTGGAACGGAAGACGCATTTCACCAAGGGGTTTTTCGTATGCTTCTACGAAAGTCTTTTTGCAGGACAAGCAACGATAGCGCTGATGCCCCTTGCGATCCTTCCCAAATTTTTTTGTGTCGGAATTGCATGCTTGGCATTTCATTTTCTTGTTCCTCGGTGGCAACACAATATTACCATATTGCTCAAGCATGTCAAGAGAAATCGACATGGCTATTGATTATTTGTTCGATTTGAGTCGATAATAGTTGGAGTCTAAGAGCGGGCGGTCGGACTCGAACCGGCAACCCCTGGATTGGAAGCTGGATTTTGCCTGTTAAACTACGCCCGCAAAAAGGGATAGGCAGATTCCAGTCTATCCCCAACTGCTTTAGAATGAAGATTTAGCTTGACACTGGTGGCGGGCGTGCTAATATATGCACGAAGCCTAGGTACATTGTGTTCCTTTCTGACTCTCACAAGCTGATTGGACACTGGCTTTAAATATAGGAGCTTCTGAACTGACATTCAGAAGCTCCTAGCTGTTAATGCGTAGTTTCATCCCGCCTTTACCTTTTCCATAATGCGAGGCTGCGAGGCTTTTTTCTTGAAAAAGTCATCCGGCACTTTGGCCTCAATAAGCAGTTCGCTGTTCGTGTTAATTTCAATCTGTATTGCTTTTCGCTCGGAATAGTCGATTCCAATGTAATCCAAAAAGGTCTTAGCTGAGAACCCAGCGCCGTTTCCTTTACCGGCATAACGAATCCGATATGCGCGCTGGTCTTTTTTGTTGCTCGTGGACTTAATGGCAACCTTCTTTTCACTTAAATCCCACATTAACAAGATATATTCAACGGCATCCTTCTGAAGAATCCTGGCAGCAGATTGGTTAAAAGCAATCTGCCCGATCTTCGAGAATGACATCGTCGGAGTTCCCATGCGGGGTACTTTGCGGGTGAAAATCTCGTATGGCATTGCAATAACTCCTTTCCAAATCTCTCACGCTCATAATATACATCGTTCCAGAAGAACCGTCAACGACAATTTCTGTGGTTCACGATTCGTTGTCCGAACAGATCCATGAATAGTCAGTTATGACGTTCTCACGTGTGCTTGATCAGTATGAAGTCCTGACGTTTTGCTAAGATGATCCTGCGGACCAGCGCGCCTTTGCAGCCTTTTCAGCAATTTTTTTCCGCCTCTTAGGCGAGAGCTTTTCCGCTCTCACCTTACCGCCTTTGAGGCCGCCGAGTCTTCCAGCGGCTACAGCCTTGGGGTCTTTCTCTTCGGGTGGGGACGGTGGGATTATGGTGCCGTCTCGTTCGGCATCGCGTCGGAGTAGTTCTTGGAGGGAAGAAAATGCGGCCTGATTTTCGTCCTTCTTCCGTGCCATGTACCAATCATCTACAACGGAGCGGAACAATTGCAAGTACTTTTTGAAATCAGCAACTCAATGTGACCCCACTACCGGGATCTGCAGACCCGCAGGCCGGCCCCAAATGAATGTGGTTTAGGCAGGTCTGGTGTGGCAAGCTGCTCTGTGTTTCGGCGGTGCTCGTTGCTCAGTTCCCGAGAAACAATTCCATAATGATCCGACCGACCCGCTGGGGATCTCGACTCCAAGGATTGCCGCGCGGGAATGTCATCCTGGTGGTAGGATGGATCCCGCAGATGCTGCGTGGAAACGAGCTGCGCAATTCGTCGCCGCTGCCTGCCGGCGCCCATCCGTGGAGCAGTTACTTTTCTGGGGAGGCCAGTATGTCGCATTTTCCTGCAATTCTGCTTCTCACTCTCCTCTGCGCTGCCGCGCCCGCGTCCGCTCAGGTTCCCACCAAACCGGATGTGCCGAAGGTGGTCCTGATCGGAGACTCGATTCGCCTTGGCTACGCGCCTATCGTGGCCCAGCGCCTGGCCGGCAGGGCGATTGTGTTCAGCCCAGAGCCCAACGGCGGCGACAGTAACAACGTACTGCGCAATCTGGAGAATTGGGTGATCAGCGAGAAGCCCGATGTGGTGCACTTGAACGCCGGACTGCATGATCTGAAGCTTTCGAAAAAAACCAAACAGCATCAGGTAGAAACCGGCCCCTACGAAGCGAATCTCCGCGAGATTGTTGCGCGCATAAGAAAGGAAACCAGCGCTTCGCTGGTCTTCGGCAACACCACTCCAATCCTGGATGAATGGCACGCGAAGCGCGGAGCCGATTTTGATCGGTTGGAGGCGGATGTCGAGCGCTACAACACCATCGCTACTGCAGTGATGAAAGAGGCCGCTGTGCCGGTCCACGACCTGCACGGGATTATCACGGAAGGCGGAGTCGCAAGGCTGCTCGGCCCGGACGGGACGCACTACACCCAGGAGGGATATCAGCGGCTGGGTGAAGCAGTGGCCGATTCGATTCAAAGGCAGCTGATCATTCGGAGCTATCGGCCGCTTCCCGCGTCTGCTTCTGGCGCGGATGCCGCTGCCTCCTATCGAAAAGCCGAGGCGGAGCGCGACGCGCAGGTACCGCCGGTTTACAGGAACATATCCTTTGGAAAATTCCGGATCCCTGAGAACGCCGCGGCCTGGAAGAAGGAGCGCCCTAATATCCGCAGGATCGTTCTGGAATCCTTGGGAGACTTGCCTCCGCGGCCGGCGCCTCCGCGGGCGCGACTGGTTTCGCGCGAGATACGCCGCGATTACACCCTCGAAAAAGTCGCCATTGACAATGGATTCGATGGGGAAGTAACCGCGCTGCTGTTGATCCCCGGGAAGCGTAACCGGCCGGCGCCCGCAATCCTCTGGCTGCATTCCTCCACCCCTGACAAGACACAGATCATCATTCCCAACACGAACGGAGGCGAGGAAGCCTTGGGAGAGACTCTTGTCCGCGGCGGTTACGTGGTTTTCTCGCCCGACGCCTACTGGCACGGAGACCGTGCAGGCACGGGACCGGCTGGTTCGTACGAAACCGGGCGCGAGGAGCAGGAAAGTCTGCTTAAGCTCAACCTGTGGCTGGGCCGCACGCTGTGGGGGATGTTTGTCCGCGATGATCAAATCGCGCTCGACTACCTCGTGAGCCGGCCGGAAGTCGACAGCGCACGGATCGGAACGGCCGGAATGTCGATGGGCAGCACGCGCGCGTGGTGGCTGGCCGCGGCCGATGAGCGGATCAAGGCCGTAGTCGGTGTTGCCTGTCTGACGCGGTACCAGAACTTGGTTGCGCACGGACAACTGAGACAACACGGTGTCTATTACTTCGTCGATGGGCTGCTGCGCCACTTCGATACCGAAGGGGTACTGGCGCTGATTGCTCCGCGCCCGTTTCTCGCACTCACAGGTGAATTGGACGCAGGCTCACCTGCCGACGGTATCCGCATCATCGAAGATCGCGTGGGGCGGGTCTATGATGCGCTCGATGCGCGTGAAAAAATGCGTAGCGTCTTATATCCGGAAATCGGACACACCTTCACCCCCGAAATGCGGCGCGAAATGCTCGATTGGTTCGCCCGCTACCTGAAATAAGACAGTGGGGCTATGCACTTGACTCCTGTAAGGACCGCCTGAACGGCCCGGTCTGCGCCAGATGAGCCTTTGTGAATCTTCGCGCCTTTGCGTCTTTGCGGTGGGGTTATAAAAAGCCACCGCAAAGGCTCAAAGACGCCAAGAATCACCAAGGATTCCTTTCAGCCCAGGTTGGGATCGTAAAATCGGTAGTTACTGGAGTCATGTGCATACCCCCATGAGACAGTTCGGAATGAGAGCCAAACCCACTGGAGGTCTACTGCCTGCCCCGACCTCACCCCGGGATTTGCTCACTGGCCCCCTGCATTTCCCCTTATGCTCGAGAATAGAAAACCTTATAAGTCAAACCGGCGGATCCAGCTCGAAAGGAAGGCACGACATAATGTGTCAGGAACTCCTGCAGCGGATCTAAATCGGCCCGAAGCGGTGCTTCGGCAAGCCGTGCATCCGAGGACACCGCATCCGGGTGACCGAGCCGATGGGCGGATCGATCGCGGTAGGGAACCTTGACTTGCGCTACGTGCGCGCGGCGCAGATGCGCCGCACAATCTCAGCGTTTTCGCTCACCTCGTCCTTAAATCGCGGATACATGCCGACGATAACACCATCCTTCGGCTTGATGTGGTCGAATGCAAATTGGAAGGCGCGCTCGAGTTGCTCAGGGCTGCCCGCCATTCGACCCACGGCCAGTATCTTAAAGGCAAGGCACGGTTTCTGCGTCTGGCGAATCACGCGGCACATGCGGGCGGGATCCCCTTCCAGGAAAACATGCCCCAGCGGCAGCTCGCCCAGCATGCCGCGAATCTCAGCTTCCGTCCTGCCAAACTGATAAAAGCAGGTCATATAAAAATCGACATCCCATCCTTGCTCCTCCACGTGCTGGATGACGGCCGGCAGGTGCGTCGAGAGGCCGACGAGGACTCCGCCGTCACGGATGGCTTTGAGGTAATCGCGGACTTTTTCCATCTGGCCCGCGCGAAATCTCTGATCCGTGACACCGCCGTGGTGAACGATTGCGAGGGGTTTCAAGGGCGAGATCTTGGAGATCAAACCGGGATTGTCTTTCATGGCTCCACCCGTGAGGAGGAGCCACTGGATTCGCCCGCCTGTAGCCTGGTGCAACCTGAGCGCTTTGATCGAACTCTCATAGTAGCTGAACTGCCAGGTGTTGATGCCGTTTTTTGAGCAGTGTCCCAGTATTTCCGCAATCCGTTCCGGTGTGCACCACTCCCGCATGTGCTGATCGAGAGACGGGATGGCATAGGAGAAGCCGTTGAACGGGTTGGAACCCAGGATGAGACGCGTGACACTGTGATTGCCCAGCTTTATCGTCGGCAGGAGAGGAGCATCCGGAATGCTCCTCCCTTCAGCCGTGGCCGCGGCCAGGCTCCCCGCAAGACCGAGCTGTAGGAAATTGCGGCGTGGAATCGATTCGCAGCCCATGAAGATCCCCTCCATGCAGAAGTTGGAATGCGCTGGATGACGCGATTCTTGTAACCCGGCAGCAGAATTTATTCAAGCGGATAGCACCGTAGCAGCGGTGACTGGCCGTGATAAGCACGGTCCACGCCACCGAGATCGCAGCATCCCAGATGTCCATAAAACTGGCGTACGATCTTATCACGGGCAATGCCTTCTTTGACGTCAACAGAAGCCTCAACGACATCGTCGTCCTCCTGGTTCCAACCCACCATCCCGAAGGGAACCAGATGGTCGTCGACTGGTACAAGAAATACGTCGGCACAATGTACGAGGGAGGCACCACGCCATGGCTTTACCACCCCTATGCCGGCCACGACAACAACCGCGACTGGTACATGTTCAACCTGGCCGAGACGCGTGACATCTCCACATCGATGAACATCAGATGAGCTCCACGGGCGCCCTTCTCTTTGTTCCGCCCTTCATGAACCCGCCCCTCCCCAGCATCCATCCCACGGTGTGGCGCAACGTCAACCTGGTCGGATCTAGGATCGATTTATCGCTGGAAATTGGGGACGCTACCCTATTTTGCAGGTTGGACAGTAGCGCTTGGTCAAATCGATATCTACAAAATAGGGTAGCGTCCCCAATTTCCCGAGACAGGGCTGGCCGACCTGGACCGCGCAATAGTGTAGCTGCTGATTGCATGCGGGGGGAGCGTAATTCCCACCCCTGTAACCCAGTTTCCGAGCGAGTCGTACAACGACAGGGTTCCCGTGGAGGTTGTAGAACTGCCCCCGATTGCCCGCGCACTCCCGGAGCGCGAGATCGACGAGCTTAGTTTTTCGTGAGCAGCAGAGGTCAATCCGCCGTGCTGGTAGACTTGTGTGCAAATTCCCTATCCGGCAACATCGTTTCGGCATAAAACCCCGTTTGTGCTCGACCCTGGCAGTTGCAGAGGACGGCGAAGTTAACATAAGATCCCATTTCGGAAGCACAATCCGTACCGGAGCATGCGGCAAATGCAGCTTGTTTTTACTATCCGTCCAGGTTTACCCAAAGTGCGCGTCGGCCATGCGTCCGAGCCGAGTGTGACGGAAGGCAGCTTCGAGTACATCGAAGCAAAGATTCGCCGTGATGCCGAGGGCACGACGTTTGGCGGTGACTTCGAGTGGCTGTGCCAGTGGTTCTTGGAAAATGCTCCTCGGTATCGAGGCCAGTTCGACAGAGTCTGGCTGTGGAAGGATTGGCCAGATCGGTGGGGGACGGATGCGGGAATCGACATCGTCGCTCGCACGCGGACGGGGGAATTGTGGGCCATTCAAGCCAAGGCGGACCATCCCGACCGGGCGATCCCCAAACGAGAAATCGACTCGTTCCTTTCCGAATCGAACCGTCCGCAGTTTGCCTATCGACTGCTCATGGCTACGACGGACGACATTGGCGCCACGGCCCGCCGGACGCTTCACGGTCAAGAGAAGCCGGTGGGGCTGGTACTGCGTGGTCATTTCGTGACGGAAGAAGTTCGGTGGCCGATTCAGATTGGAGGAACAGCCGCGCGGCTGCCTCGGTGGAATGCACGGTCCCATCAAGCCACTGCGATTGCGGCCGTGGTCAGCGGGTTTCGAGACCACGACCGAGGTCGACTCATCATGGCCTGCGGCACGGGCAAGACGCTCACCGCTCTGTGGATTGCCGAGCGGTTGCAGAGTTCTCTTTCGCTTGTGCTCGTCTCGTCGCTTTCGCTGGTCCAACAGAACCTTGCCGAGTGGGGCCGTCACTCAGCGGAGGACTTCGACACTCTCGTCGTCTGTTCTGACGAGTCGGTTTTGCAGAGCAAGGCAGACACTGCGATTCAATCGACGGCCGATCTCGGAGTGAAGGTCACGACCGATCCTGCGGAGATTCGGCACTTCCTCGGCCAGCGTCGGAAACGCCCGGCCGTCGTGTTTGCCACCTACCAGTCGTCCGACCGCATCGCGGCCGCTCAGACCAGCGAAGCGAAACCGTTCGATTTGGCGATCTGCGACGAAGCCCACCGTCTGGCCGGACACGCCGAGGGCTTGTTCGCGACCGTCCTGGATGGCAAGAAGATCAAGGCTCGCAAGCGGCTGTTCATGACCGCCACGCCGCGCTACTTCAAGGAGCACATCAAGCGGCGAGCGGCTGAACTGGAATTTGAACTCGTGTCGATGGACGACGCACACGTCTTCGGCCCCGAGTTCCACGTCCTCACCTTCCACGAAGCGATCAGTGCGGACCCACCGTTGCTGACCGATTATCAGGTCGTCGTGATCGGCGTCACTGACCACGAAGCCAAAGCGTGGGCCGAAGAGGCCCGCTTGGTCCGCACGGCCGAGGGCCTCAGTACCGACGCTCGGAAGCTGGCCGCACAGATCGGCTTGGCCAAGGCGATGAAGAAATACGACCTGCGGAAGATCATCACGTTCCACTCGTCGGTGGCGAAGGCTGCACGGTTCGTCGATGCCACACTGCGAGATTCCTTGCCAGGAGTGATCCCCCACCTGACGCGGTCGGCCCGGCCCACGGGAAAACTATGGACGAAACACATCTCAGGGCACACGCCCGCCGGCCAACGAGCCACATTGCTGAAAGGGCTGGGCAACCTGTCGGAGGACAAGCGAGGCATCCTCTCCAATTGCGCCTGCCTGGGGGAAGGGGTCGATGTTCCGGTGCTCGACGGCGTGGCGTTCATTGACCCCAAGCGGTCGATGGTCGACATCATTCAGGCAGTCGGACGTGTGATCCGCAAAGCCGAAGGCAAGCAGATCGGCACCATCGTGATTCCGGTCTTCATCGACGAGTCCGAAGACGCCGACCACGTCCTCTCGGAATCGGCCTTCGAGCCAGTCTGGCAAGTGCTCAAGGCATTGCGAGCACATGACCGACGACTGGCGGACGAACTGGACCAATTGCGGCTGTCGTTGGGAAAGCGGTCGAAATCAGGCGGCCGAATTAATCTTCCCGACAACATCCATCTCGATGTTCCCCGACTTCTTCTGCGTGAGTTCGAGCAGGCGTTTTACGTGCGGACGGTCGAACGGACGACCGACAAGCCTCTGTTATCAATTGAGCAGATTCTGGCATGGGCAGACGCGCACAAGGTTGCGACAGGTGACTGGCCGAGAACGAACTCGGGGAAAGTGACAGCCACGGACGAAACATGGTTGGGGATTGATGCCACGCTACGGGCAGGCCGACGTGGCCTTCCGGGCGGATCTTCGCTGGCCAGATTGCTGGCCGAGCACCGCAGCGTGCGAAACACAATGGACCTTCCGCCGCTGACCATTAAGCAGATGTTAGGCTGGGCGGATGCGCACAAAGTCGCGACGGGTGACTGGCCGAAAATGAATTCCGGCCAAGTGTCAGGTACTGACGAAACGTGGTTGGGAATTGATGACGCGTTGCGCGCAGGAAGACGCGGCCTTCCGGGCGACTCTTCGTTGCCCGCTTTGCTGGCTGAGCACCGCGACGTGCGGAACCTAAAGGGTCTTTCACAGCTAACCATCAAGCAGATTCTGGCATGGGCGGACGCGCACAAGGCGGCGACGGGCGACTGGCCAAATCAGTTTTCTGGCGGTGTGACAGGCACTAACGAAACCTGGCACGCAATTCAACACTCACTCCTGGCAGGCCGACGCGGCTTTCCGGGCGGTTCTTCGCTCGCGAAATTGCTGGCCGACCACCGTGGCGTCCGAAACGTACAGGATCTGCTGCCGTTGACTGTCGAGCAGATTCTGGCATGGGCGGACGCGCACAAGGCGGCAACGCGCGACTGGCCGAATCAAGACTTGGGTCAGGTGTCAGGCACGGACGAGACATGGGCCAGAATCAACACTGGGCTTCAACAAGGCCAGCGCGGGCTTCCGGGTGGCTCTTCGCTCGCGAAATTGCTGGCCGAGCACCGTGGCGTTCGAAACGCCCAAGAGTTACCACCGCTGACCGTCGAGCAGATTCTGGTATGGGCGGATGCCCACAAGGCGGCAACAGATGATTGGCCCAATCAGAAATCTGGGCGAGTGGCAGGCACTGAAGAAACGTGGGCCGGCATCAACTACTCGCTGGTGGCAGGCCGGCGCGGCCCTCCGGGCCGCTCGTCCTTGGCCACATTGCTGGCCGAGCATCGCGGCATCCGAAACATACATGATCTTGCGCCACTCAACATCCCGCAGATACTGACATGGGCAGACGCGCACAAGGCCGCGACTGGTAACTGGCCGAGCAAAAATTCTGGGGAAGTGAGAGGTACGGATGAAGTGTGGTCGCGAATTGATGCCTCGTTGCGAGCGGGCCAACGTGGTCTTCCGGGCGGCTCGTCGCTTCCTAGGCTGTTAGCCAAGCACTGTGGAGTCCGAAATCAATATGATTTGCCGGACCTGTCCATCGAGCAGATCCTCGCTTGGGTGGATGCGCACAACGCGGAAACGGGTGACTGGCCGCATAAGGAATCTGGGCAAGTGACAGGCACCGACGAAACGTGGAGTGCCATCAATGGCTCGCTCAGTCTGGGCAGTCGCGGCCTTCCGGGTCGCTCATCGCTGGCCAAATTGCTGGCCGAGTACCGTGGCATCCGAAACAAAAAGGATCTTCCGTCGTTGACTATCAATCAGATTCTGGCATGGGCTGACGCGTACAAGGCGGCCTCGGGCGACTGGCCGAAACAGCATTCAGGTCAAGTGACAGGCACGGACGAAACCTGGGGCGGAATTAATGCGGCACTGAATCGAGGATATCGAGGTCTTCCGGGTGGCTCTTCGTTGGCCAAACTCTTGAAAGAGCGTAGCGAGGACTGATTAGCGGAAAGGTTCCGAAGCCAAAGGCATCGAGCCATCGCTTTTCTCGGACCAGTCCAACCATCCGTCAGCAAGATCCGACAATGCGAGCGAGTCTTGGCAAGAAAATCTTAAGGTCTGCTTCGGTGTTCTCTGCGAATTGGAAATGCTTGTTGAGCAATTCAAGACAGCCCCACAGCATCAATCCGTTGATACCGACAAGTTGTTGGACTTCGTCAACTGGTGGAAACCATCTCGCCAGAAATCGACCTTCTGAATCGGAATAGAAGGCGTGTTTTTGGAAGTCAGTCGCGTGGGTCGATTTAGATTGATCCCCATAGACCTTCGTGTACCAGCCGAGGTACTCCGGGCCGAGTTTTCTCGAAAGTTGTCGAAGACTCAAACCGGAGTAGGTCCGGGGATGTTTGCGAAATCGTTCTGCCCAATCCTGGCCGACGTCGTTCGCCGTAGCGTTGGCTTCATCCGCAAACGGCTTTGGGTCGATGCCTGCCAGCACCTGTGATGCGTCAGGATCAGATTTGTGTTTCTTCAGTTCCTCGTATTTGTTGATTACTCCAAATGCGAGGTACAAACGAGCCCGTGCGTTTGGAGTCAAAGTTGCGTCATCCACACCCGGCAACTCAAGCGCGACGTGATCTCGGAGGACAAAGCTTGCAGCAACGTAAGTCTCAAACATTGAGCGTGAAATGATCGTCAAGTCGTTGCTTGCACCAACCTCAGCAAGCAACAGAGAGGACCGAAATGACTTACACGCCTTGAAGCAGAGAGCATGACCAACTCGGTATGCAATGATTTTGTCGGTCTGAACCTGCATAGAAACTGTCGGGAGGCGTTGGGAAACGATATCGACCGCCAGTTCGAGTAACTCTTGGCCAACATTGAGAACCTCGGCCAGCTCTTGCCGCACTTTTTCCGCATACTCTTTTTCGCCCGGCAACATTGGAATCTCCTGTCCCAACTGATAGGAAATTGGATTTCGAGGGGGGAGTAGGGTGGGAACACAAAGCTGCTGTCCGCCTCCCGTGCCTTGGCAGCGGATACGGCATGGGGCGAGGCGAATGGCCGTCTACGTACCCTCTTGCGGCTGAATCAAACAATATTTTATCATACGCCAAACCGGAAGGCAAAAGGGCTGCGCCGCTTGCAGCTGTTTCGGAACTTCATGATAAAGGGTTCGCTTGAAGCCCGCTAGTAACGCCGACGCAGGCTGGATTATGGGCCTGTCTGGAAGGTGGGGGTATTTTCGAAGGTGTTTTTGATGCTGGATCGATACGAATCCCGTCAGCGATCGGGATGACTTTCTCAGTGGAGGGGTTCTGAGGCGGTCTGTTGTAACTCAACTGCTGTCAGGCGGCTTTCCCAGACTTATCCACAGCAACCGAACCAGAGCTACTGGTTCCAATGCCCTGTGGCTTCCGCGATGTAGGTAGCGATTGCGATAGAGTCGCTCCAGGGTCAATGTTAAAGCGATGATCAGCCAGTTGATTAGGAGACTGTTTGGATGATGGTGACAGATGTGTTCTAAGCCATATCGATTCTTGCCGTCGTTGAAGCCCTGATTCTCAATCTCCCACCGGCTCTTTGCCATGCGGTAAAGAGCTTGGCTGCCAGCTTCTGACTTTGAAAAGTCGGTCAGCCAGTAAGCCTCAACGACTTTACCATCCGGCTTATGTTGCCGATATCGGATCACCCGTACCGTTTCCCAGCGCAGTGTATCCCAGGGATCAAAATCGTCGGCATCCCAAATCTCAATCCAATCACGACCGTCCCGGAATTTACGATCCGGCGGTTTGCAGGCGAAACGTCGTTGGGCGGCCTCGGACAACTCCGGCAAATTCCCTTTCAAGCGCGCAACAACTTTCAGTCCCAAATCTCCCGCCGCATGCAGAAAGGGTGCCGTGGCAAACTCCCCGTCGACCACGGCATAGTTCGCAAACCGAACACCGAGATTTTTCACGGTTCGCCGCAGAAGCCTCTGCCCACCCGCATACTCACTATCACCTGGACCGTACGGTTCCACATCCAACGGAAGCGACAACCCGCTCCCTACTACGCTGACCATCACTATCTTGTGGTGATACCCTACGATCTCCTTCTTTTTGTTCCGTACCGGGCGGCAGCCTTCGCACTTGTTGTCCTGACTCCGTCCCATTCCCGATCCGTCGAACGCCAGGCCAATCCATCGGCTCTCCTGAAACGCCTTGTTCCTCTTCGCTTTCTTTACCACTCCCACCGTCGCCTCGCGCAAGCGGTCGACGTTCAGGCGCTCGGTGAGGTACGCCAGCGCATCGTCTCCGAAGGACACTCGAACCCCCATTACCTGCCGCGCTGGCGACCGGACCAAAGCCTCTACGCCAAGAAAGCTCACCTCTCGTAGTAACCGTGCTGCAAGAAGAGCCCGCAGCAACATTGCGGCAGGAATCTGAGGACGCACTCTTCCGTCCCCCGGAGAACGGAAGTACGACCTCACTTCCGCATACCGGGCCGCATACTTAAAGAACTGTCGTACCCCCAAGCGGCTCAAATCAGCCGCTGCTTGCGCGCCAGTACTAGCAACTGCGCGTTGGCTGCCAGAACCTCACGGACGGCATCCTGATATTCTCGCCCTGCCGCCACCTTCTTGCGCACCTCATCGACCAGATGCTTCGGGATGTGCTGGACGTGTTTCTTGCCGTCGACCATGAACGTCAGTGACCAAACGGCATGCCCCTCGCCTTTAGCGCAGCGGCAGTTCGGCTTGCCGCAGCGCAAGTGCTGCATGGACAGAGAGCCAGGAAGCAGGTCGTCGGGAATCTGGAATTGGCGCATCAATTCGTACTTGCGTTGACGGATTCGGGCCGCTTGGGAGCCTTTCGGTCGAATATTCATCTTATGGTTATATTACCATAAGACAATCGCTAAAATCAAACCCTCTTACGAATGCGAAAATAGGAGGATCTGAAGCAGTTAACCCGACGGGAAGAAAAACGGCGAATCAATTAGGCGCCGACGTGACGACCACTACCAGTGTTCCGAAACTGCTGCGCCGCTTGGGCCTGCGTCACAGAAGTGGGTTTTGTAGATTTTCTTGTATTCCGACCCCTCATATTGTAGATATATATCTACAATATGAGGGACGGATGTCTAATGTTACAGAACTGGAGTTGCGGCGCGACGCCATATTGCAGGAGATGCGAACGATCCGTGCGATGAAGCGGGGGACCATCAATGAACAGTTCCTCAAGGTGTATCAGCGCGGGATCAAGTCGTCAGTTGCTCGCGGGCCCTACTTCGTTTTTTCGCGCTATGAAGCTAAAGCCGGCAAGACCAAGAGCAGAAGGTTGACTTCCGTGGAGGAACTAGAGCAGATGCGTAAGGACATTGCCGCCTATCAAGGTTGGGTTGCTCTTTGCCGCGAGTTTGAGGAGTTGACTGAGAGACTGGGGGAACTGGAGCGTTCAGTGCCGGAGCATGAAGCGAAAAAAAAACGACGCAGATAGCGATCGAGCAGGAAGCTGAGGTGAGTCGGATTCTTGCCACGGCCGCCAAGTCGAAGCCTGACTTGGAATCCTGGGAATCTGCATTGCGAACGGCAGTACTTGCTGCCGGTGCTCGAGCGCTTGGAGGACTGTTGGAAGGGATCGGTGTGGGGCGGCGGGAAGAGCCGTTGCTCTGCTGCGGGGTCCGGATGGAGAGCCAGGGACTCAAAGACAAACCTCTCATGACGATCCTGGGGGAGGTTTCGTATCGGCGGTCTATGTACCAGTGCCCGGCCTGCGGTGAGACGCGCTATCCTGGCGACGAAGAACTGGACGTTGTCAGAACGACGCGCTCGCCGGGGCTTCGACGGATGATGGCACGTGCTGGAAGCCAGTCGACATTCAAGGAAGGTCGCGCAGACCTGAAGGTCTATGCCGGCATTGATGTCAGCGCTAAGGGTGTGGAACGGGTTGCCGAGATTATCGGCCAAGAGATGGAAGTGTGGTCGATGGAGGAACGGATACAAGTCCTGGCTCAGGAACTACCCATGCCTGCAGTGAAGACGATCCCGGTCATGTACGTTTGCTACGACGGCACAGGGGTTCCGATGACTCGAACCGAGCTGGTTGGGCGCAAGGGAAAACAAGCGGATGGTTCGGCATTGACGCGGGAGGCGAAGCTCGGCTGTGTCTTCACACAGACCACTACAGACGAGAAAGGCTTTCCGGTTCGCGACCCGGAATCCACCAGTTTCGTCGGCGGCATTGAATCATCGGACGATTTTGGCTGGCGCATCTATGCAGAGGCTGTCCGCCGGGGGGTGTACAGCGCGAAACAGGTTGTGATTTTAGGCGACGCGGCCGAATGGATCCGCTCAATCAAGGAGGAGCACTTCCCTGGCGCGATCCAGATCGTGGACCTATATCATGCCCGTGAGCATGTCTCCGATTTGTGCAAACACCTGTTTGAAGAAGATGAGGGCACACTTGTCCGTCACCGCATTCGATGGTGAACATGGCTTGACGAGGGGAAGGTTGAGAAAATCGTTCAGCAGGCAGGCCAGAAGCTGCCTCTGAACTCGGATGTGCGCAAGAAAGCTGAGGAAGAGATCACATTTCTCGACAAGCACAAGGAGTTGATGCGATACGCCGATTTCCGAAAACGGGGTTTCTTTGTCGGCTCCGGTGTCATGGAAGCGGGCTGCAAAACAGTAATAGGGTTACGCATGAAACAATCGGGTATGGAGTGGTCACTGCGCGGCGCGAATGCCATCATCTCGCTGCGCTGCGCGATCCGATCTGGCCGGCTCGAAGACTATTGGGAGAGTAGGGCACAGTAATTGCCCCACTTCTGTGACGCAGGTCCTAAGAGTTGGCTTGTTACGAACGGCCTTTAATTCAAAAGCCCCGCGCCAGCAACACACAAACGGAGCATTACCCGGAATTTGGGGAGGCATCATAGGAGGACTGCGATCGAAAACCGCAGGTTGTTCCGACTATACGCCCGAAGGCGGCTGTCAAGGAAGTCCATTTCCGGTACCGTGCCGCTGCGTTGCGGCATGGGCATGCCCTCGAGATCGAGGTGCTGGACCAGCGCGGCAAGAGGCCGATACGGCTGCGAATCGAGAAGAAATGGCTGGGTTTCGACAACAAGCTCGCCGCTGTGCCGGATCCCGGTGCGGTCGAGGTCGTCAAGTGGTACGAAATCACCCTGCGGATCGACTGCCCCACTGGCAAGTATCGAGTGGCCATCAACGGCAACTGGCTGAAGGTGGAGATTCCCTTCGCCGACAATGTCGAAAATGCCGAGCGACTGGTCTTCCGGACAGGTCCCTACAGGGGCTACGTTCCCGTCGATTACGTCGAGGGCGAATACAAGGCGGCGGGGTTGGACAGCGAAGATCTTCCCGGCGCCGATGTGAAATCCCCTCTATGCCTCTATCACATCGACGATGTGATCACGAGGTAGGCGGTGCGGGAAAAAAACACCTGGAATGCTCTTGGGAAGTCCGGAGGGCCGCATGCGAGGATGGCCATCCGTCGGCTGCGGCTTCCTTATCTCAGATCCCAGCCGGGCAGTTCAAGGTGCTCCGCTGGTGTCTGACTGCCCGCCTAGAAAGTCAGTCTCGCCCTGAACTGAATGTGGCGGGCGCCGGCTGTTCCTGTAATCTGGCCGAACCTGCTCGACTCGATGTTGGTGTCAACCGCCATGCAGTTCGTGTGGTTCAGAATATTCAGCAAATCGCCGCGGAACTGGAATCGGATCGTTTCCCTTATGAGGAAGCTCTTGGCAACGGCAAGGTCCATGTTCCAGGACCCGAGACCGCGCACCGCCCCGGCGCCTAGGTTGGCCGACCGCAGAGAGAGATCATGCTTGAGGTTCTTGAAGGCCTGTTCGACCTCCACCAGCAGCATGACGGACGGCGGCTCTTCGTGAAGGAGGAAGCTCTATCCTCGGTTGGAGCGGTCATGGAAGCAGGCCGCCTGACGTGGAGGTCGCCACCATCCCGGGCGGGATAGCTCATGCGACAAGCAAAAGAGCCCCGGGGCCGGCAGCCGCACGTGACAACTCGCCGGACCTACGCGTTCCAGCCGCCGCGCCCCCAAAAGAAATAAGGTGTGCACCGCCGTTCGGGATCGGCGGAAGCGAAGGCTTCCGTGGCCGCAGAAAGCGACGGAAGCCTGCGCGAGGTCAAGGGAAGATTAGTCCTTGCCCATGGAATGCAATGCGTGTTTCCACGCGTTGCGGTAGTGCTCGATGGCCACGTCGTACTTGCCGTCGGCGGCCTCGCGCACACCCTTGGCCAGCTCCTCGTTGGCCTTGGCGATGTCCTTCGGATCGCCATTAGCGGCGAGCGCGTCGGCGATGACCGCTTCCGCGAGCCCGCGGTCGGCTGCGACGATGCGATCGATAAAGCCGAGGATCGTCGCATCCGGAATGGCGCTCTTCTTATCCTTCAGGAGGTTGCGCAGCTGGTTGACCGCGTCCCTCTCCTCCTGGAAGACCTTCTCCCCCTTCTTTGGCTGGACGTGCGCCGAATCGAGCCAAAGATCCGGATCGAGCGACTGCTGGAGGTCCTTGATTGCCTTTTCGATCTTGTCGCCGTCCTGCTTGTCGGTCACGGTCGCGCGCAGCGCGACAAGCTCGGAAAGAACCTTCGCCTTCACCGGCCCCGGGCCGATGATGAGCGTGTCGGTGTCGGTGAACTTGCATGCACCCTCACCAACGGTGGTTATTATCGTGTAGATGCCAGGCGGCAGTGCTGCTGTTGTAGCTGCAATTCCGCCAGCGCCAGTGGTGGCCGAATATGGAATACCATTGACGGTAAAGCGAACTGGGATGCCGCTGCCATCGAATGTGAATGGCGGGATGCTTATGCTGGTGTAGGCAACCTCGGCGCGAAGCTGGATGGTCTGCAAGGGCGAACCGCCAGGAAGTTCTGTGTCGCCCTTATATGTCACTCCCGTGACCTTAAACACTTTGTCGGTATTAGATTGCCAGATTCCCCCCGTGTTTCCACCAATGGAGACCGGCCCATGAGAATATGTGACACCAACCGATGTGGTTGTGTTGCACCAAACCATAGAGTCGGCATTGCTGGTCCATATGGATGGCGCCCAGGCGCCGAGAGCGATGCCCTTGTCGGCTATCACGTTGCCGATAATTTTGTTGTTTTCACTGGGATGGCCCAGGTTGATTTGGGCGTCGTCATATCCATCGTAAGTGGAGATAGCGGCCCAGTGGTTAGTGGTGAGTGCCGCCACCTGGTTGTTGAAGATCTTGTTTCTGCTCGAATGCCAGATATACACGGCATGCCAGACGTCGCTGAAGCTACAATTCTCAACCGTGTTTCCATCTGAGCCAAGGTGAGAAGCGTCGCCGGCAAAGAGTCCCCCAATCATCACCCCGGCCGTGTTGTAAGTGGCCCAGGTTCCTTCGTAATGCCTGTGCAACGTGAATCCTCGGATAGTAACGTTGCTTGCGATAATAGATATCGCATTGGGAGCCGATCCGCCGGTAGGAGTGATCCCGGGAGGAGTTGTGTAATATGCATCCCACCCATGGGGCCCTGGGTGAAACAAACCGCCCGTCGACCACTGAATGGCCACAGGATTGGACCAGACATTGTGTGTCGACTCGATGACAGTAAGGGATGGATCCGTGTTCACAGCCTCAATCGTCAATCCGTCTTTGTAGACAATGAGCGCGGGAGCAAACCAATCGTTGGGACCCCAATGAGGTGGCGAGTGAGGTGCTTCTCGAGTGCCATATACGCCCGGATAAACCCTGATGGTGTCGTCGGCGTTGGCGGCATTCACCGCAAGCTGGGGATGCAGGTAGCAGGGAAGGTTGCCGCCGCAGCTGCCGGCGGCATCGACATAGAGGGTCGCCGCGGTTGCAGGCAGCGCGAACAGCAGCACTGCCAGGGAAAGAAATATGGATAACTTAGTCATGGAAACCTCCTATAAAAGGCATTTGTGAAAAAGGGACTCTGCCAATAGTTGAAACGGCCAAAGCGCAAACGCCGATGGCAGAGGGGAGCAACGATTTACCTTGGATGGGGTGGACAGGAAGGTAAGCCGATAGTGGACCTGAAGAAGATGCACCGGATCGGGGAGACTACCCGCGCGGGACCGCATGGGCTCACTCCTTCTCCGCCAAAATGAGCAAGGGGGAAACTTAATTTACTGTATCGGAGGGAAAATATCAAGAAATGAAAAATCCAGAAATTCCGGGACACAAAATCCAATGGGTCAAACCGATCTTCTTGAGCGGGCCGCGGACGCGCAGGCGTTTCAGATCCGGGGACATAATACTTATTTGACTGTTCAAATAAGTATTATGTCCCCGGATCTGTGGTCGATGGGAATCGTCACAGTATCTACACAAAAGCTGCATCCTAACTTCATACTGTAGCTATAATCCGTACTCAATGGCCAACGGAGGCAGCCCGTGTCGATACACTCCTGGATTCGCCCGTCGCGCCGCTTGCTTCTGCTATTCCTGGGGGTGACGCTTTTGCCCTCGATGGGCCTGATCTGGCTGGGCTGGCATCTGCTCCAACAGGACCGAGCGCTTATGGATCAGCGCATTCAGGAGCGCCGGGAACGCGCCGCCGACTTACTGGTGGCGGCCCTCGAACAGAAGCTTCTGGCCACTGAACAGAATCTCAACGAATCATTTGCGCTTCAGAACGCCGCACCTGGTGACGATGCACTCCTGGTGGTCTTCAGGCCGGGAGGTATAGATGCCTACCCAAAAACCCGCCTCCTTTACTACCCCTCGATGATGCCGGGCAAAGAGGCTCCGGGGCAATTGTTCCGCCGCGGCGAGGAGTATGAGTTCCGCCTCCAGGATTACGCCAATGCGATTGCCAGCTTTCGTGAACTGGCACATTCCGGGGACGTTGCGGTTCGCGCAGGAGCCCAGCTTCGGCTCGCCCGCAACCTGCGCAAGGCCGGCCAGTTTGGGGCGGCATTGGCAGCGTACCAGGAACTTGCGCAGCTAGGCGCCGTTTCCATCGGTGGTGTTGCGGTCGAGCTTCTGGCCCGTCGCGCGCGGTGCGCCTTGCTAGCTGAATTGAAGCGAAACGAAGAGCTTCAGCGCGAAGCTGGAGCGTTGTACGCCGATCTTTGTGGCGGACGCTGGCAACTCGGCGGTGCCGTTTATTTTGCTCACGCACAGGACATCAGCGATTGGATCAAGATCGATCGCAAAACTGAGCAGGGGCGACTCGCGCTCGCTGCCGGCACGGAATGGCTCTGGGAAAAGTGGCAGGCCATTGCGCAGGGAGAAAGCCGTGGGTCGGGGCGGCAAAGCATGGACCTCGAGGGTCGACTCGTCACGCTCCTGTGGAAAGCTATGCCAGACCGCCTGCTGGGATTTATTGCAGGGCCAGATTATGTGGAACGGCAGTGGCTCGCGGGATTACGAACCATCCTGGAAGCCCGAGGCGTGCAGCTTTCGCTCAGGGATCCGGATGGTCGTACCGTCCTGGGCGTACTGCCGCCATTGCACGCCCAGCAAGCACAGCGCGCCACATTGGACACGGGGTTGCCCTGGACGCTTCTGGTTGCTGCGGCTGATCCCCAATCCGATATCGACCAGCTCGCCGCGCGGCGCCGCCTCCTGCTGGCGGGTCTCGCCCTGGTCACAACACTGGTGTGTGCCGGCAGCTATTTCACCGCGCGTGCGTTCATGCGCGAGCTCGCTGCCGCTCGCCTTCAGTCCGATTTTGTGGCCGCGGTTTCCCACGAGTTTCGGACTCCGCTGGCTTCCTTGCGTCAACTCACGGAGAACCTGCTGGACGGCCGCGTCACATCGGAGGAACGCCGCAATACGTACTATCAAGCGCAGTCGCGGGCAACCGCCCGGTTAAATCGGCTTGTCGAGGGATTGCTGGACTTTGGCCGCATGGAAGCCGGCGTCCTGCGTTACCGCCTCGAGCCGATCAATGCTAGCGAGCTGGTGCGCTCCGTCACAGACGAGTTTCAACAGGAAAGCGCGGAGTGCGATCACCATGTGGAGCTCAGCATGGACGGTGAACTACCCGCGATCTGCGGCGATCGGGAAGCCCTGACTCGTGCACTATGGAATTTGCTGGACAACGCCGTCAAATACTCCCCAGGTTCTCCGACGGTCTTGGTTGAAGTAGCGCGCGAGCAGGACGGGGTGTCGATCAGCGTTCGTGACCGCGGTCTTGGAATCACGCCGGAAGAGCAGAAACAGATCTTCCGCAAGTTCTTTCGCGGATCGGCTGCCAAGGCTGCCGGCGTCAAAGGGACCGGGATTGGTCTCGCCATGGTGCAGCACATCATCCAAGCACATGGCGGGAAAATGCGCCTCGAGAGCGCACCCGGCGTCGGAAGCACATTCACAATTGTATTGCCCGTGAGCACCACGTGAGCATCGAACCATGGCGCGCATTCTCGTAGTCGAAGATGAGCCCGACCTCGCGTTTGGGCTTGAAGATGATCTAAAGACAGAAGGCTATGAGGTGGAAATTGTCCGCGATGGCGTGACAGCGAGCCGGCGTGCGCGCACGGAAGCCTGGGACCCGATTCTGCTCGACATCATGCTGCCCGGCCGGGATGGATTCGAAATCTGCCGCGATCTGCGCCGCGCCGAGGTGCGCACGCCGGTCATCATGCTGACTGCCAAAACTCAGGAAGCCGAGAAAGTGTTGGGCCTGGAACTTGGCGCGGACGACTATATCACCAAGCCGTTCAGCCCCCGGGAGCTGCGTGCGCGCATCAAGGCTGCCCTGCGCCGCTCATCGGCGCAGATCCCGGAGGTGTACCGCTTCGGTGACATCGAGGTGGACTTCACGCGCGCCGAACTGCGCCGCAGCGGAGCGCCGGTCGAAGTTACGTCGCTCGAGTTCAGGCTTATGAGTGCTTTTATCCGCAACCGCGGCCGCGTCCTGAGTCGCGATCAACTGCTCGAAGCTGCCTGGGGACGCGATACGTTTGTGACGGACCGGGTGGTTGACCATCACATCGTGAATCTGCGGCGGAAGATCGAGGCACGTCCGGAAGAACCACGCTACCTGATCAGCGTGCGTGGCATGGGATACCGTTTCGATGGCTGAAACTACACACAATCGTCACAGAGCCTTCCTACCTGCGTCACAGCTGCGCGGTAAGTAGATTGCCAGGAGGAAACGATCATGAAACAGCATCAAAACATAGGAATGATCCTGGCAGTGACCCTCTGCGGG
>Ga0315277_10000772_pt1 | contig 49376 bp, 48 predicted proteins | sample YL17G05_15_MG_FD_203695 | JGI IMG/M metagenome (GOLD analysis project Ga0315277, IMG submission 203695) | Sediment microbial communities from Yellowstone Lake, YNP, Wyoming, USA - YL17G05_15 | ecosystem: Environmental > Aquatic > Freshwater > Lake > Sediment | place: USA: Wyoming | collected... | reverse complement strand
TCGGGCCGCCTCACGGCAACCAAGATCGGGAAGTATCTCCTGTCCCTCAAGGCTAAATTCCCGGGCGAGGTCGTGGCCGACATGCTCTGCCTGCTCCGGATCCACCTCGAGCTCTCCATCAGCGCCAAGGGTATTCTGCTGATGAAGGAGGCGGGCTTTCCTGTCAAGCCCGAGGCGAACATCCGGGAAAAATTTAAGGAGCTGACGTACCTGGAAAAGAGCGTCGGCAAGACGGGAATGCTGGCGGTCGGGCCCATCCTTCATCGCAGCCGGCGGGACCTCTGGGAGCTGCACATTCTGGGGATGAAATAGGCGGAGGACCGCCGAAAATCCGGGCTCAGGGCCCGGCGGAAACGTTGCGGGCGGCCCCGTTGAAGGCGAGGGCCACCATGGTAATATCATCCGAGGGCGGAGTCCCGTCGGCGAAGGCCTGGACGGCGGCCCGCATATGGCGGATGAGGTCGGCCGCGCATTTCCCAGTTTCCTCGCACAACCGGCTTATCAGCCGGGCGTCGGAAAACAATTCCTGGTCCGCGTTCATCGCCTCCGACATCCCGTCCGTAAAGAGAAAAACGATGTCCCCGGGCGTCAATATCCGCGTCGTCGTCGTGTAGGAACACCCGTCGACCGCTCCCAGGACGGTCCCGGTCGGGCCCTCCAGGCTCTCGAACCGGCCCGGCCCCGCCGAAATCAGCGGAGGCGGATGCCCGCCGTTGGAATACCGGATTTCCCCTGTCTCTACGTTCAAGATAAGGAGGAACACGGTGACGAACATCATGGTTTCGTTGTCGGGAATGAGCGTCCGGTTGACCCGGTCCAGGATGTCTCCGGGAGACAAGCCGCGCAGAGCCTCGGTTTTCAGCAGCGTTTTGCAGATGGCCATGAACAGGGCGGCCGGAACGCCCTTCCCGGAAACGTCCCCGATCACGACGCAGAGCCGCTTGTCGTCGACGAGAAAGAAATCGTAGAAATCCCCGCCCACCTCCTTGGCCGGCTCCATCACGGCGAAAATATCGAACTCGGTCCGGTCCGGGAACGGCGGGAAAACGCGGGGCAGCATGCTGATCTGGATCTCGCGGGCGATCCGCAGCTCGCTCTGGATCCGCTCCTTGGCCTCCGTCTCCGCCCGCAGGTTCTCGATGAAGCGTTTGATGCACAGATTCACGAGCTGGAAAGCGAGGGCGGAATCCCGGCTGAAGAGCCGGATGACGTCCTCTTTATCGATCGTGTACGCTTCCAGGTCCTCCTCGCAGACGGCCGACGCCGTCCGAACATGGAAGGGCGACAGGATGCCCATCTCGCCGATGACTTCCCCCTCTTTCACAACCTTGCCGATCTCCGGAAGCTTCAGCGACCCGTGGGCGATGTAATACATCTTGTCGGCGCGGTCCCCCGCTTTGAAGAGAACGTCGCCTTTATTATGGGTCTCTCGAGTCATGGACCCCAACGGAAAACCAATGCTGTCGTCCGCACGAGGCGCCTCGGACGGACCGGGTTCGGACGAGGGCTTCCGCGTGCCGAGGGTGAGCGTCAGAATGTTTTTGTCGGCCTCCCGGCGGTAGCCCACCTTGTCCGCCATTTGCCTGATAAAAAAAGCTCCCAGGCCGCCGACCTTGCGATCGTCCAGGCCGGCCTGGAGGTTCGGGGCCAGGGCCGACCGCACGTCGAAAGGCACGCCCGCGTCTTCGATTTCGATCGCAACTTGCCCGGGGTCGGCGCCTTTCATCCAGCGCAGTTCGACCTCGCCGGGGCTGTGGGCGTAGGCGTGACGGACGATGTTGACGACCGCCTCCTCGACGGCCAGTTGGATCTCCTTGGTCCGGAAGGACGAAAACCCGCTCTCGGCGGCGCGGTCCGAGACGAAATTCAGGAACTCGTCCAGCGACTCGAGACGGGCGGGCAAACGAAGATGGAACATCGGCAGGTTCCCTCTCATGGGGGTTTCAGATCCGGCCGAGCGCGGCGTCGACCGAGTCCACGACGGTGAAGATCGAGCCGAATCCGGAAATCGAGAACACTTCCTTGACGACGTCCTTCAAAGCCGCGATCACGACCTTGCCTTTCTTGGCCGTCAGTTTCTTGCCTAGGACGAGGAGGCTGCGGAGGCCCGCGCTGCTGATGTATTCCAGGCCGCTGAAATCAACGATGAAAACACTCGCGCCTTCCGCGATCCACTCCTCGCATTTCCGGTCGAACTCCGGGGCGGAGATGGCGTCCATGCGCCCTTCGACCGAGACGACGATGCGCCCGTTTTCTTTCTTTCCTTCGATCTTCATGCTTGTCCCTCTGGCCCCAAAGACATTTGAGGAAGAACGCTCCCGTTGAGTCGAAGTCCTCTGATCGTGAATTCTGAGCGGATTTTATCGCCGGCCGCGGGTCGCTGTCAAGCACGCGACGATCCGGGCGGACCATCGCCGTCGCCGCTCTCCTCTTGATCGAGAAAGAGGTCCAGCGACTCATGGCCGGCCGGACGGTGTTGTGGATACAATTTTCCTGCGCAAGGACTTACTTGACGACCAATCTTGTGAACGGAAAGACATAAGCCTGGAGCATGATGAGAAGGCCGACGAGGGAGGCCAGGGCCAGGCTGTGGAAGAAGACATAGCGCAGGATCTCGCCTTCGTGGCCGTACCACTTCGTGGCCGTGCTGGCCACAACAATGCTCTGGGCGTCGATCATCTTGCCCATGACCCCCCCGCTGCTGTTGGCCGACGCCATGAGCACCGGGCTCAACCCCAGCTGTTCCGCCGAGATCTTCTGCAGGCTGCCGAACAAAACGTTCGACGACGTGTCCGAGCCGGTGAGGGCGACGCCCAGCCATCCGAGGAGCGTCCCGAAGAAAGGGTAAAGGATGCCCGTCTTGGCGAAGGTCAACCCCATAGCCGCGTCGAGTCCGGAATAGCGGGTCGTGGTGCCCACGGCGAGCATGGCGGCCACGGTCAGGAGCGAGAAACGCACGCGTTTAAGTGTCCTCCACCAGGCTGCGGCGGCCTCGCGTGGACGGTAACCCATGACAAGGGCCGAGATCAACGCGGCCAGGAAGATCCCCGTTCCGGTGAAAGACAGAACGTTGAAAGCGTAGACCGCCGCCTCGGCCGCGGGCTTCACGACGACCGGCGGCATCCGGCGGATGAGCCCGTCGACACCGGGAACGGGGACCCTGAGGACGAAGATGCCGTCCAGGAAGGACTTGACCTGAGGGACTCCCCAGAGAAAGACGACGACGCTTAGGATGAGCCACGGCGACCAGGCCCGAAGGACCTCGCGGCGGCCACGGCCGTGCCCGGCCCGGGCGTCCTGGTCGGCTTCGAGGCTTTCGAACCCCATGATCGTTTTCGGGCGCCAGTGGAGTAGGAGGACGACGAGAGCAAAGATAGAACATGCCGCGGAAACGACGCCGACAAGCCAGGGGCCGTGGAAGTTCGAGATCAGGAACTGGGGGAGGGCGAAAGCGGCCCCGGCCGCGAGCAGGGCGGGCCAGACCTCGAGCATCCGCTTGAACCCCGCGAAGGCCCAAATAAGCCAGAAGGGGATCAGGAGGGAGAAGAAGGTCAATTGCCGGCCGACCATGGCGCTCAGTTTAAGGAGATCGATACCGGTGACGCCGGACAGGGCGATGATGGGCGTCCCGAGCGCGCCGAAGGCCACGGGCGCCGTGTTGGCGATGAGCGACAGCCCGGAGGCGGCCAGCGGGCCAAAACCGAGGCCGATGAGGATGGCTGCGGTCACGGCGACGGGCGTGCCGAAGCCGGCCGCCCCCTCGAAGAACGCCCCGAAGGAAAAGGCGATAAGGAGGAGCTGGAGGCGCCTGTCCCTCGTGATGCCGGTCAGACTCTCCCGGAGGACCTCGAAATATCCTTTCCCGTCGGCGAGAGTGTAAAGGAAGATCACGTTCAGGATGATCCAGCCGATGGGGAAGAGGCCGTAGGCAGCGCCGAAGAGGGAAACGGCCAAGGCCTTGTCCGCCGGCATGCCGAAAACCAGGACCGAAACAGCCAGGGCCGAGCCCAGCCCGAGGAGGGCCGCCGCGTGGGCCTTGAGCCGGAGAAAGGCCAGCGCGCCGAGGAGGACGAAGATGGGCAGGGCGGCGACAAGGGTCGAAAAAAACCAATTCCCGAAAGGATCATAAACCTGGTTCCACGCCATCGGCCCCTATTTTCCCGATTTTCCGGCAATAAATCAACCACCTAAACCTAATGGTTCTCTTACATCTTGAGTGGGTTGGGGGCTTGGACGGGGTGGACGGATTTGACAATTTTCGCTTTCATCCCCTATAATAACTCTTGAGAGGAGATGGGGGCGATCTGGTCTCGACGGAGATAGTGAGACAAGGGTCGCATGCCGAGGTCCCACCCACCTCGATAAAAAGGTGGAAAACAAATTAACTGCAGAACCTCTAGCAGTCGCCGCCTAATAGAATAGGCAGCCGTTTCCCGGGTTCACTCCTGCGGTTCCCGGGGAGCGTCAACCAGCAGGATAGCGAACGGGTTCAGTCCTGGGGCCCGGGAGCGAAATTTCCGCAGGGCTGGCTCCGCGGCGCTTTTCCTCTTCGGGTTCCGCGGGGTGAGAAAATCAAAGAGGATAAGCATGTAGAGACCCTCTGTTGAATGTCTTCGGACGCGGGTTCGATTCCCGCCGCCTCCATTTTTAAAATTGAAAGAATCGAAAAAACGGAAGAGAAAGGGTTTACAGGTTTTCGCGGCGGCCTTCTTTCTTTTGGCGTCCCTTTCCCGGTCCTGGTCTCAACCCCAGCCCATCCTGAAATTGTCGGCCCAGGACCTTGCCGGGTCCAGCCGGGTCATCCTGTCCTCGACGGTTCCCCTATCCTATTCCTTCGAGAAGAAGCCCTCCGCGCTCGTCGTCTCCGTGGTAAGCCGGGTCTCTCTCCGGGTGCAACAGGCTGCGTTCAAGAGCGAGCTGGTGGAGTCTGTGGGCTGGTCGAGAGGAAAGGGCTCCTACGCGTTCTCCATCGAGCTCCGCCGGAAGGGCTTTTCGTTCGAGCACAAGGTCCGCGCGAACCCCTTCGAACTGACAATCGACCTGAAGCCGGAGGAGGAACCGACGGAAATCGCGCCCCCCGTCCGATCGGCCGCCGTTACGGAGGCCCCCGGGGGGGCCGCCGCCCTTCCTCCGGCCGGCCGTCCGACCGGGGCCCTGGACCCCAATAAGTTCAGGACGATCGTCATCGACCCCGGCCACGGCGGGCTGGAAACCGGCGCCAAGGGGAAGTTTGGCGTCCTGGAGAAGGACATCACCCTGGCCATCGGCCTGAAGCTCAAGGACATCATCGAAAAGAACCTGGCCTTCCGCGTGTTTCTGACGCGGGACAAGGACACGGACGTTTCTCTGGAGAACCGGTCCGCGCTGGCCAACAACCACAAGGCCGACCTCTTCATCAGCGTCCACGCCAACGGTTCGATGCGGAAGAACGCCCGCGGCTCGGAGACCTATTTCCTGAGCCTCAACGCCACGGATGAAGAGTCCCGCCGGCTGGCCTACATGGAGAACACCTCGGGCCTTCTGGAAGGGCAGATCGAGCAGGAAAACCAGGACGACGTCAAGATGATCCTCTGGGACCTGGCCCAGTCCGCTTACCTGAAGCAGAGCAGTCTGCTGGCGGAAAACATCCAGGCGGGGCTCAACGAGCTCCTCGGCACCTTGAACCGGGGGGTCAAGCAGGCCCCGTTCAAGGTCCTGACCGGCGTCGCCTGTCCGGCGGTCCTGGTCGAGACCGCGTTCATCTCGAACCCCGAGGAAGAGAAGGAACTCGGGTCCGAGGAATTCCAGGACAACGTGGCCCAAGCGATCTTCCTGAGCCTGGTCGAATACTTCAAGAGCTATCCCTGACAAGAGAATCATGACGAAAACAAAATGGCTGGTTCTGGCAAGCATTGTCATCATCCTCGCCGTCCTCGTTTTCATATTTTTCTGGGGAGGCGCAGAGGAAAAGGCCGGGCGCGAGGCCGAATCGCCATCGTCCAAGGCCCCGACGGCCCCGCTGGAGACGGCGGGGACCCGGATGGTCACGCTCTTCTTCCTTTCGGAAGATGACGATCTCCTCCACCCGGAGGAACGGGAAGTCCTGTCCGGCCCGTCCCTGACCGATGACCTGGAGACGGCCGTCATCGAGCTCATCAAAGGGTCGGCGAAGGACCTTGTCCCTCCCTTCCCTCCCGAAACCAGGGTCCGACAGATCTTCGTGACCAAGGACGGCACGGCCTACGTGGACCTTACCAAGGAGGTCACGGAGAATTTCGCCTACGGTTCCTCTTCGGAGATGTCGGCGGTCTACGCGCTCGTGGACACGCTCACGTTCAACTTCAAGGACATCAAGAAGGTCTCCCTGCTGATCGAGGGTGGGGAGAGGGAGACCTTGGGGGGGCACATCGACCTGAGCCGGCCCCTAGCCCCCCAGTATTCCCTGATCGCTAAATAGAGCGCGCGTCATCGACGCCTCATAGAAATGAGAAAACTGCCCAAGGTCGTGATCGTCGGTTTTTCAAACGTGGGCAAGTCCTCCCTGTTCAACCGCCTCCTCGGGGAGAAGAAGTCCCTTGTCCACTCCCTGCCCGGGATGACCCGGGACTGTGTCTCCGCCCGCTGCCGTCTCGAGGACCGGAACTTCCAGCTCGTCGACACCGGGGGGATCTTCGGGACGAGGGACGAGCCCTTATCGGAGAAGGTTCGAGAAAAAGCCTGGGAGGCCGCCCGGTCGGCGGACGTCCTCGTCTTCGTCCTCGACGGCAAGCGTGACATCTCTCCGGCTGAAGAGGAAATATATTTCTCGCTGAAAAAGCTCGGCAAGCCGGTCCTTGTCGTCGTCAATAAGGTGGATTCCCCGGCCGGAGGGGACAAGCTCGCCGAATACTTCAGGCTGGGGGACAAGGACATCATCCCCGTCTCAGCCGAGCACAGGATCAACATCGATGAGATCAGGGAGAGGATCGCCGCCCACCTGCCCGTCCTGTCCCTCGACGGAGAAGAAAAGCCCCTGCGCATCGCCATCGTGGGGCGGATCAACGTCGGGAAGTCCTCGATCGTCAACCGGCTGTGCGGCGAGGAGAAGCTCCTCGTGAGCGAGGTCCCCGGAACGACCCGGGACAGCACGGACACGATCATCCTCCGGGACCGGAAGCCGTTCTGCCTGGTGGACACGGCCGGGATCCGGAAGTTCAGCGGCGCCGCCGACACCCGGGAAAAGGCGGGCATCGTCAAGGCCAAGATGAACATCGGAAACGCGGACGTCATTTGTCTGGTCCTTGACGCCCGCGATTTTCCGACCCGGCAGGATGCCCACATCGCCCACCTGGCCCAGGAATCCGGAAAGCCCATGATCATCGTCCTGAACAAGTGGGACCTCGTGGAGACGGAACGGGTCGACCCCGAAGAGGTCCGCCGTCTCGTCCGCACCAAGCTCGGCTTCGTGAGTTATGCTCCCCTCCTGTTCATTTCCGCACGGACGGGCCAGAGGGTGATCAAGATCCTGGACAAGGCCGAGGAGGTCTTCCGGAACTCCCGCAAGAGGATCGAGACGGCCCGGCTTAACGAGTTCCTGGAATGGATCAACGAGGAGCATCCCCCGAGGTCCAGGGACGGGAGCAAGATCAAGGTCAAATACATGACCCAGCAGGGGGTCGCCCCGCCGACCTTCGTCCTTTTCGGACACTCCAGGACGTCCCTGCTCCCGGCCTACGAGAAGTCCTTGATCGGGCTTCTCCGGGAAAAGTACGATTTCTGGGGCACGCCGCTCCGGGTCTTTCTAAGAAAAAGCTGAGGGTTTTTCCGTTTTTCTTGACTTTGGGCGTCTATTCGTTTATAAGATAGGTTTCGGTCCTCTTAAACAAGGATAGATCATATAAGAAGATATGAGGAGGTCAGGATGTTTCGAAGAAAGACAAACGGTCTTTGGATAACCGCACTCGCGTTCATCATCGTCTTATCCTTTGCCGGATGCGAAAAGCTCAAGATCAGCAAGCTCCAGTCGAATTTCCATTTCAATAAGGCCAACCAGCTCTTTACCGATAGCCAGTATCGCAAAGCCATTGAGGAATACGAGGCGGCCCTGAAATATGATCCCAACCTGGTCCAAGCCTATCGTTTCCTGGGCGAGAGCTACAAGCAGCTCTTCAAGCCGGCTGTGGATACGCCCCTCAACAAAGACATCGAGAAAAAGGCCCTGGCCGCGCTTATCAAGGCCCATGAGATCGATCCCGGCAACAAGGAGATCATCTTTTCCCTGGGCGACATGTATGACAAGCTGAGGAAGTTCGACGAGGCAGAGAGGCTCTACCTCAGGATCGTCGAGCTCGAACCCGGCAACATGAATAATTATTACGTCGTGGCCGAGTTTTATAAAAGGTACGCCGGCGACAGCCCCGGCGTCGCCAGGAAGGCGGAGTCGATGTATCTCCGGAGGCTCGAGGCCGATCCCGAGAACCCCCAGGGATACGCCTACATTGCCGATTACTACGAAAAACTGCCCGCCACGGCCGAAAACATCGATCAGGCCATGAACAATTTCGATAAGGCCAATGAGTTCCAGGAGAAGCGCATCGAGCTCATACCCACCAATCCCGAGGCCTGGCTGGCCAAGGGGATCAACCGCTGGTCCAAGGCCTTCCGCTTCCAGAACCTTTCCAGGGAGCAGAGGATGGCCGTGGCCCAGGACGCCCTCAAGGCCATCGAAAAGGCCAGGGACCTGGACCCGAGCTACCCCGAGCCCTACAGCTGGCTGAGCGTCATCTACAAGAGCGTTCTGGCCAAGCTCGACCCTGATAAAGAAGCGCGCTACAACGCCGAAGCCGAAAGGAACCTGGACAAGTTCCAGGACCTGAGGAAAAGGTCCGCCGAACGGAAGAAGCTCGAAGAAGAACTGAAGAAGGCCAAGTAAAAGTCGTCACCTGCAAGGGGACGGGAGCGTTCAAGCGCCCGTCCCCTTTTTTGTGTCTTCTCCCATACCCTCCCCTCACGACCATAGAAGGCCACCTTGATCCCAGTCCCTGATTCTGTTCTATGAGCCGCCAAAAGAACCGGGTTGGGGGTTTTGGAGCGCCCCACCGGTCCGGGCAGGCGACGCGGACCGGTCCCCATACAGGATGTTGACAAGTCGGCCCGAAAAGGGTAATTTAACGGGGTATCCGGCTCTTTGAACACCTTCTCGTCCCATCCTGATCGGGCCCAATAGGAAACGCGAACAGGGGGAGACCGTCCTTTTTGCCTCGTTTCCCGGGGGGGGCGGGGAGACGCGGGCGCTCGAAGCAGTTTTGTTCCGTTTGACTTTTTTCGCCGGATTTAGTATTGTCATCAATCACTAAAGTTCTATTTTAAGGTTGATAGGTATGAAGACATACAATCCGAAGAAGGACGACATCGAAAAAAAGTGGTGGCTGGTGAATGCCGACGGGAAGATCCTTGGCCGCATGGCTACGGAGATCGCCATCCTGCTTCGCGGGAAGAACAAGCCCCAGTTCGCGGCCCACGTGGACACGGGGGATTTCGTGGTCGTGATCAATGCCGAGAAGATCCAGGTCACGGGGAACAAGATGGAAGACAAGAAGTATTACTCCCATTCCCAATACCCGGGCGGATTGAAGACGCAGTCCCTGAAGGACCTCCTGAACAAGAAGCCTGAGGAGGTCATCAAGAAGGCCGTCTGGGGCATGATCCCGAAGAACAAGCTCGGCCGGGCCGTCTACAAAAAGCTCAAGGTCTACAAAGGCCCCGTCCACCCGCACGAAGCCCAGAATCCCCAGGAATACCGGTTTAAGGAGGCAACTTGAGTCTAGTTCAGTACTACGGGACAGGCAAGAGAAAGACATCCATCGCTCGTGTCTTCCTGAGGACCGGGAAAGGGGATATGACGCTTTACGTCAACAAGAGGCCGAGGCCCTTCCAGGATTACTTCCATCTGGATTCGCTCCGCACCATCATCAAACAACCCCTCCTCTTGACCGAGACCGAGAGCAAGTTCGATATCTTCATGAGGATCGGCGGCGGAGGCGCCAAGGGACAGGCTGAGGCCATCCGGCTGGGGATCGCCAGGGCGCTCATCGAGTTCAACCGGGAGCTCCGGCCGGTCCTCAAGGCCGCCAGCCTCCTGACGCGGGACGCCAGGATCAAGGAACGCAAGAAATACGGGTTGCTGGGCGCGCGGAAAGCACCGCAGTACCACAAGAGATAACAGGGAGGAGTCGAGTTGGTATCCGTAACCATGAAGGAGCTATTGGAGGCCGGCGTTCATTTTGGCCACCAGACGAAGCGCTGGAACCCCAAGATGAAGGAATTCATCTTCGGCCAGAGGAACGGCATCTACATTGTCGACCTGCAGAAGACGATCAAGAACTTCAAAGAGGCCCTGCAGTTCGTCAAGGCGGTCGCCGAGAACGGGAAGGACATCCTGTTCGTCGGGACGAAGAAGCAGGCTCAGGACATCGTCCGGGACTACGCCGTCAAGTGCGAGGCGAGCTACGTCAACCAGCGCTGGCTGGGCGGCCTGCTGACGAACTTCGCTGTGGTCCGCGGCTCCGTCGAGAAGCTGAAAGAGCTCGAGGAGATGAGGGAGGACGGCCGCTGGGAACTCCTCTCCAAAAAGGAGCAGTCCAGGCTGGAGAAGGTCTTTAAGAAACTGTCCAAGAACCTGGGAGGCATCAAGAACATGCTTCAGCTGCCCGGGGCCATGTTCGTCATCGACTCGTCCAAGGAAGTGATCGCCCTTGCGGAGGCCAAGAAGATGAGGATCCCGATCGTGGCCGTCGTGGACACGAACGGCGATCCGGACAATATCGAGTATCCCATCCCTGGGAATGACGATGCCGTGAGGGCCATCGAACTGTTCGCCTCGAAGGCCGCCGAGTCCATCATCGAAGGCAAGAAGAGCCGGATCACAAAGGAGCTCGAAGAGGAGAAGAAGGCCGAAAGCGCCGGGACCGACGGGCAGGCTTCTGAAGCTTCCGATCCGAAATAAGGAGAACGCCATGGAGATCACCGCGGATATGGTCAAAGAGCTCCGTCAGAGGACGGGGATCGGGGTCATGGAGTGCAAGGAAGCCCTCAAGGAGGCGGAAGGCGACCTCGAAAAGGCCATCGGGGTCCTGAGGAAGAAGGGCTACGCCCGGGCCCAGGATAAGATGAGCCGGGAGGCTGCGGAAGGTCTCGTCGGATCCTATATCCACATGAACGGCAAGATCGGGGTCCTGGTCGAGATCAACTGCGAGTCCGACTTCGTCGCCCGCAACGAGGAGTTCAAGGAGCTCGTCAAGAACGTCTGCCTGCAGGTCGCGGCCTCCAACCCGAAGTACATCGGCCCCGAGGACATCCCGGTCGCGGTCCTCGAGGAGGAGAAAGAGATCGTCCGGGCCCAGTTCAAGGACAGCCGGAAGCCCGCGGAGATCGTCGAGAAGATCGTCCAGGGCAAGCTCAAAAAGTTCTACGAGGAGGTCTGCCTCCTCGACCAGGTCTACATCAAGGACGATAAGCTGACGATCCGTCAGCTCATCTCCTCGGCCATCGCCAAGATCGGAGAGAACATCAAGATCAGCCGGTTCGTCCGCTTCGAAGTGGGCAAGCCCTGATCTCCGGGAACGGAGATTTCCCATGCCGGAGCTTAAACCTGCTTACAAAAGGGTCCTCCTCAAGCTTTCGGGCGAAGCCTTGCTCGGCGGCCTGACCTACGGCATCGATTTTGAGCGGATGACGTCGATCGCCCGCGAGATCAAGGAGGTCCGGGACCTGGATGTCGGGATCGCCATCATGATCGGCGGTGGGAATATCTTTCGCGGCGTCTGCGGCACGCAGGCCGGTATGGACCGGGCCTCGGCGGACCAGATGGGCCTCCTGGCGACAGTCATCAACGGCATCGCCCTCCAGGACGCCCTGGAGAAGGAGGGCGTCATCACCCGGCATGTCTCCGCCATCGAGATCAAGTCCGTGGCCGAGCCGTTCATCCGCCGGAGGGTGCTCAGCCATCTGGAACAGGGGCGCATCGTGATCTTTTCTGCCGGTATCGGCAGCCCCTATTTCACGACGGACACCGCGGCCGCGCTCCGCGCCTTGGAGATCCGGGCCGAGATCATCCTCAAGGCGACCAAGGTGGACGGCGTCTATACGGCCGACCCGCTGACGGACAGGACCGCCCAGAAATTCGAGACCATTTCCTACCTGGACGTCATTCAGAGGGGGCTCCGGGTCATGGACACCACGGCCATCTCCCTGTGCAAAGACAACAGCCTGCCCATCATCGTCTTCAACCTCAACGAACGGGGGAACATCATGAAGGCGGTCCTGGGCGAGAACGTCGGGACGAAGGTCTCCTGAGCCGCGTCCGGCCGCCCCGGGGCGCCGGCGGTTCGTGACAGGACCGAGCTTGGGAAAAGAGGGATCGCAATGGTCAAGGACATCCTGAAAGAGCTCGAAAAGAAGATGAAAGTCTCGACGGAGCACTTCCGCAGAGAATTGAGCAAGCTCCGGACGGGACGGGCGAACATCAATATCTTCGAGGACATCAAGGTCACCTACTACGGGACGCTCACGCCGATCAACCAGGTTGCGACCCTGGGCGTTCCTGACCCGACGCTGATCGTCATCCAGCCCTGGGATCCCTCGGTCCTCGAGGCCCTGGAGAAGGCCGTCCGCGGCTCGGAGTACGGCTTCAACCCGATCAACGACGGCAAGGTCCTCAAGGTCCCCATCCCTCCCCTGGACGAGGAAAGACGCCGCGAGATCGCCAAGCGGATCGGCAAGATGATGGAAGAGGAAAAGACCGCCCTCCGCAACATGCGCCGGGAGGCCAAGGAATTCATCGAGGAGCTCGAGAGGGAGAAGGAGATCGCCGAGGACGACAAATTCCAGGGACTCGAAAAGCTCCAGTCCCTCCTTGACGAGCACGTTAAAAAGATCGAAGAGTTCGCCGCGACGAAAGAAAAAGAGATCCTCGAGCGCTGAACGCCTTCAGGAGGTTCTCCCTGAAGAAGAAGAGACCACCCCGCCGAGGCCTTCCGTCCGAAGTCCCGGCCATCACCATGTCATAGCTCCAGACATGATCATTCTTCATCGGACGGAGACGGATACAGGATCTCGTCTGTAAGCCACAACCGGCCTTGCTTGGGCTGCTTTGGCGGCACTTTCAACCCCTCCTGACGCCAGATCCTCTCCACCCGCTTATGATTGACCCTCCGGACGCGCTCTTCTCATAGAGTCGCGTAGCGTCCCTATTTTACCCCACAAACCGTTGACATCCCCAGTTATGTGGGGTAATCTCGGATCATGCAGGACATCCGGAACACCCTGGAAGAGGGGCTGGAATTCTACAGGGAACAAGAACGTTTGATTTCCGCGCGCCTGACGATTTTGCCCAAGGGCCGGATCAAAGCCAAGAGGATAGGTCGAAACGTCTATTACTATCTTCACTACCGCAAGGGAAAAGAATTCAAGAGCGACTATCTCGGCAAAAGCGTGCCCTCGGAGTTGCGGGAACAGCTCGAGGAAAGAACCCGGCTGGAAAGAGAATTGGGCCGGGTTCGCGGCGGCTTGCGGCTTCTGAGGTCCGGGCCAAAAACCGAAGCGGACCTGAGCGAGCCGATACGGTCGATCCTGAAGAAAATGACGGAGGAGAGGCTGTGGGAATCCGGCCTGGAGATCATCGGCACCTGGTGTTTCCTCCTCTATCAGAAACACCTGCCCATGGAGAGATACCCGATAAAAACCGAAGACCTGGATATCCTGGTTCCGCTCCCTTACAAGGGTAAACCGTTCGATATCAGCGGTTTTCTGAAGGGGATAGGCTTCCGTCAGGACTTCCATGCCGACGGCTCGATGTCCTTCTCGGGTAATTTGATGAGGGTCGAGTTTCTGGCTCCCGAAAAAGGATCCGGCCGACGACCGGCGCGCTTCATCCGGGAGATCGCGGTCACTCCCCAAACGCTGAGATTCGTCGATATCCTCTTTGCCGAACCGATTGTCCTGCAGGTCGCGAGGGGGATCAAGGCCCGGGTCCCGTCCCCGGCGGCCTTCGCTTTGCATAAGCTGATCATCGCCACTCGCGCGGGACGAAAAGAAAAGAAGGATAAGGATATCCGCCAAGCGGTTTATGCCGCCAAGTACGTCCTGTCCGAAAAGGCCGAGAAAGAAAAGCTTTCCCGGCTGTGGGCCTCATTCCCGCGGGGTTGGAAATCCCGGGCTCAGTCGGCCCTCCGGTCGGCTCAGGACCTCGTTCCCCTGGAGCACGGCGTTATCCTGCGACTCAGAAAAATCCTGACCTGACTTCAAATCCCCCCAGGCGCGCTTTCTCACCTCCCGCTATCCATTCGGGTCCCAATTGATATAGGATTCGGCGCGTAGGTGCAGTGACATCCCCACGCAAGGCTAGTTCATGGCTGCCCTGGGCATCCTCAAGATCCCTTGGGAGAAATGGGTCCGCTGGTTCCTGCCTATGCCAATGCCCAACGGGGGAAGGTACGAATCATCTGAAGCTGACGTTTGCGGCGGCGAAGCCTCCGCCCTCCCATGTTTTCGAGCAGGTCGCGCTCACGGCTGCTGATGAGAACGGAGAATATTTTTGATTATTCATGATCACGGGGAGCGGGAGTCTATCGCCTTTTAGCCGGCGTGGCGGGGGTTCTTGTCCCTATTGGATCTGCGGGCGCGGTTTTCGCGGTTATTGACATTGCCGCCCGGCCGGCGATATAGTTCTACTATGGATAGGAGGGTGAATTCAGCGCCAAGGGCGGGAAAAATCAAATAAGATCCTCGAGCGCTGAATCTCCCGCCCTATTTTTTCCGGAACCAGTTCTCCTTCGTGCCGAACTTCGTCCGGATGACGACGCCCCACCCCAAGATGTTCAGGACCAGGGCAAAGAGGAACCCGAAGAACGGGATGAAACCGATGAGGCTGACCAGGACGAGTCCGGTCAGGGACGCGCCGATCGCCGATACGTTCTTCGCTCCGAAGGCCTTGAGGAGGCTCTCCCCGAAGAAGAAGAAGAGGACCACTCGGCCGAAGAGCTTGATGGCGAGGCCCGCCCAGATCAGGGCGATCAGGATGGGGATGCCGATGAGGACGAAGCAGAGGAGGGCTGAGAAGATCACCGCCCCCGCGAAGATGACGATGGCTAGAAGGCCCGTCCCGAAGACGGGCCAAAAGGACGCGCGGACCTCGCCCGAGGCTCGGACGATCTGGCGGGGAAAGAGGCCCGCGACGACCAGGGTGACGAGCAACATGAGGAAGGCGCCGATCAACCTGATGATGAAGAAGATCGGGATGAGCGGGAGGGGGAGGGCGAAGATCCCCTTGAACAGTCCGCCCTTGAACAGGCGCCCGCCGATCTCCGACGGCTTGAAATAGACGGTATCGCCCCGGATGATGCACCCCGGCTCCTTCTCCAGGATGCCGCCGAGGGAGACGACGTCCCCGTTGACGATCGCGCCCGGCTTAAGGGTGATGCGTGAACCTATGCCGACGACGGCGTCGCCGACCTCGCCGCTGATGAGGATGGTCCCGCCGAAGGTCACGACGCTTTCCTTGACCCGGCCTTCCACGACGACGTTCCCCCCGAAGGTAATGACGTTGTCTTGGACCTCGCCGGCGGCGACGGTGATGTCCTTTTGGACCGTGAAGCTCTTCTGGGCGCTGAGCGGGGCGATCGTCCCAAGCGTCAGGAGGGTGAGGACCGTCAGGGACGCGAGATTTTTTTTCTGGGTCATGATTTTTCTCCGTAAAGGAACATTCTTCGGAGGCCCGCGACGAGGAGCGCGGCCAGGGCCAGGAAGAGGAGGAGACAGGCGGCGTAGACCTCGGGACTGATGAGGGCGCCGAGGCGCACCAGCCCCTTCCCTATCTCGATGATGAACTTGACGAGGAGGTCGAGACCAAGGGCGGTCAGTTTCGCGAACTTGATGAAAACCAGGGACGCGTCCCGTATGATGCCCCAGGCCGACCTCATGGCGTCGATCAGGAATCCGGGCAGGCTTTGCCCGGTCAGGATGACGCAGGCCAGGCCGCCGAGGAAGAATGACGAAAACCCGATGATGAAGGCGGCGAGTCCGCCGAAGCGGGAAGCCCTGCTGGAAGGGATCCGGGCCAGGATCTTTCCGGCGAGGTCGGGCGGGACTTCGAGGTCCGGGATCCCGGCGACCGCGTCCATGAGGGCCCGCCGTTCCTCGAAGGCGCTCCGGCAGCCGGGGCAGAGCGCGAGGTGCTCATCCGCTTCGCGGGCCGCAACCGGGTCCAGCCCGTTCTCGAGGTAGAGGTAGATGTCGGCGGGACGAAGGCAGTTCATGAACTCCCCTCCAAAAGGCCCCGGAGCATTTCCTTGGTCTGGAAGACGCGGTTCTTGACCGTCCCCACGGGAAGGCCTTTGATCTCGGCGATCTCCTCGTAGGAGAATTCATTGACGTGCCTCAGGACGAACAGTTCCCGGAGCTCTTCCGGGACCCGTTCCAGGGCCCTCTCGATCCGCTTTTTGATCTGGCCCAGCTCATATTTTTTCGCGACCGAAGGCTCCGCGTCGGGGACCTGGAGAAAGGTGGAATTCTCGCCGTCATCCCGGGTCCGGTCCAGGGAGACGGCGGAGATCTTCTTCTTCCTCCAGAAGTCGATCATGAAGTTGGAGGCGATCTTGAAAAGCCAGGCGCTGAATTTGAACCGGGGCTGGAACGAAGACAGAGAAGCGTGGACCTTCAGGAAGACCTCCTGGGTGAAGTCCAGGGCCAGTTCCCTTTCTCCGGTCATCCGGCCCAAGTAGTTGAGGAGGGGCTGCTGGTACTTGAGGATGATCATCTCGAACGCCTTCCTGTCTCCTTTGAGCGCTCGCCGGACGAGCGCATTGTCTTCATCCCTGGATACGGAATCGGAGGGGAAAGGTTTATTTCCGGAGGGCGTCTTCATCCTCGATGACCTCGGTGCCCGGCGGGACCTTCAGATCGAAGAGGTCCGGGGGGAGGCGCGGATCGACCTTGATCCTGCTGAACCGGAACTCCTGCTTGTTCCCGGCCCAGTCGAAGAAGATGGCTTTTCGGATGAGCCGGCTCTTGGGATCGGTCTCGAGGAGGATATAAGTGAATTCCCCCTCTTTCCTGGGCGTCAGCTTGAGCTGGACGGCCCCGGCGCCGTCCGTCGGAAAAGAGCCGGCTTCAATGAGATAGGATTCCCGGAAATCCCTGGACCCGGAAAACAGGGCCAGGATCTCGGACTCGAACCGGTCCTTGGAACCCCGGCTCCTGATGAGCTGCTTCTCCTCGGGAACGTAGAACAAGTAGGTTCCGTCCCTTGAGAGGAACGTCTGCTCCTCGGGCTCGAGGGAGTCCCAGCGCATCCGGTCCGGGTGCTGGAAGTACAGCTTCCCCTTCTCGCTGAGGGGCTCCGAGGCGGTCATGGAATAATAGAGGTGCTCGTAGTCCGATTGGAGGGATCTTATCGAGCGCAGCCTGGCCTCTATCTTAAGCGCCGCCTCCTCGGGCGTGTCCGCCGGGACCGCCCGGACGGCGACGGCGGCCGCGAAGCACAATAGAAAGAGCGTCCGGGCTTTCATGAAGAGACGATTATAACATACCCGCAATAAGGAAATATTGTTCTGAAACAATGCGCTCGGGCCCAGGGCTTCGAAGGCGTTTTTGCTTAAGGCGCACGATTTCGTTCAGTATGTTAAACTACCGGCGTTATGAAAACGGGCTTGCTGATCGCGCTGGGGGGGTATTTCGTCTTGCTGGCCGGGGCGGGGATGCTTTTTTCCAGGAAGAGCCGGAGCCTCGAGGACTTCTTCTTGGCGGCGCGGAGCCTCTCCCCGGGTGTCATGGCGCTCTCCTTGTGCGCGGCCTGGTTCGGGGCGAGCTCCATCCTGATATCGGCCGACGAGGCCTGCCGGACCGGCGTGAGCGCGTTCATGATCATCGGACTTCCCGCCGTGCTGACCGTTCTCCTGTTCGCCTTTTTCTTCGCCGGCCGCATCCACGGCCTTCCGACGATCTCCCTGTCCGACCTCGTCGAGACGCGCTACGGCCGGGCTGTCCGGCACCTGGCCACGGCCCTTATCGCCTGGTACATGGTGATGCTCGCGGCCTCGCAAATGGTTGCCGCGGGTCAATTCCTGAAAGGGTTTCTGGGGACGTCTTACCTTGTGAGCGTGGCTGCCGCGGCGGCCGTAGTTTTCCTCTATGCGACGATCGGCGGGCTCCTCTCCGTGGCCAGGGCGGACACCTTCCAATTCTTCCTTCTGGCCTCCGGGATCTGCGGCCTTTGCGTTTCGCTCGTGGGCCGTTCCTCGTTCCGGGAGGCCGGCGTCTTGGCGTCGCAAGCGGGAATCCAGGGCTTTTTCGACTTCTTTCACGGTGCCGGAAGGAACGCCCTCATCGCCCTCTCGTTCACCCTGGCCTGGACGGTCTCTCCCATCGCCTGGCAGCGGATCCAGGCCGTCCGGACCGCGAAGCAGGCGAAAAGGGGACTCCTGGCTTCGGCCGGCCTTCTGGCCGCGCTCTACACGCTGATCGTGACCGCTGGAATTCTCTTTCGTCCCATTCTCGGGGCTCCGACGGAAGGAAGTCCTCTTCTCGCGCTCTTCATCGCTTCGGCTTCCGGTCCCTGGCTCGGGGGGCTTCTCTTCGTGGCGGTCATGGCGGCCATCCTCTCAACCCTGGACGCGGCCGTCAACACCGGCGCCCTCTGCTTGGCCCGGGATGTCTACGAGCAGATCTTTCCGGGGAGTTCCGGGAGAAGGCTCGTCGCCGCGGGCCGATGGTCGACGCTCGTCGTCGGCGGGGCTGCCCTGGCCGTGGCCTTCCGCTTTCAGGACATTCTGAAGACCCTGGGCCTGGCCTCCCAGATCATGGCCGAGGGACTCTTCATTCCCGGGATGGCCATGCTCTTTCTCAAGAAAAAGCTTCCCGCGGCCGGGCTCTTGAGCCTCCTCCTCGGCGGCGGGTTTTCGCTCCTGAGCTTTTTAAATGACGCGGGCATCGTTCATCTGGGCCTTCCGGGCTGGCCCCGTTCCGTGCCCTTGGGAATGGCCTTAAGCGCGGCCGGGTTCATCATCGGGTCGGGCATTTCGATCGTTCGGAGAAAAAGGAGAAACCCATGGCCCTCAGAGACCTGATCGATCATTCCCCGGGCCGGAGGTCGTTCCTCATGGGCTTGGCCGCGGGAACGGCGGCCGCCCTGGCCTCCCGTCCCGTTCCTGCAGATCCCCCGGGCCCAGGGACTCCCATCAAACCGGCGACGGGGACCGAAGGGGCGCATCCCCGATCTGTTTTAAAGGACGGCATGGTCTACCGCCGATTGGGAAGGACCGGCCTTCTCATCTCCGAGATATCCCTCGGCGGGAGCCCGCTCCCTGACGAGAGGCTCTTCTTCCGGCTCATCGAGCGCGGCATCAACTACGTCGACGCCTCCGAGAGCTACGAGAACGGAAACGTCGAACGGCTGATCGGGCGGGCCTTCAAGACCTTCGGACGGGACAAGCTCCACGTCCACACGAGGTTTCATCTCAGGAAATCCTTCACCGAGGCCGGCATCATCGCCTCGGCCGAAGCGAGCCTCCGTCGTCTCGACACGGACCACGTCGAGGTCCTGGGCATCCACGGCGTCGAGGACCCGGCGCACTTGACCGACGGGCGGGTCCTGGCCGCATTCGACAAGCTCAAGGCCCAGGGCAAGTGCCTCTTCCGGGGATTGACCTGTCACGCGAACCAGCACGCCGTCATTCCCAAGGCCGTCGAATGCGGCCTCTACGACATGGTCCAGATCGGCTACAACGTCTTCGACATCCTGGAGACCGAAAGGGACGTCCGGACATACGGGGATTATCTCGGCGAGAGCGGCATCCGCAAGCTCATCGACCTCGCCCACGGAAAGGACGTCGGGGTCACGGCCATGAAGGTCCTCAAGATCGGCGGCCGGCGCCAGGACCTGGCGGCCCGAAAGGATGGGGGGGCCGCGCTCATTCAGGCCATGCTGAAATGGGCGCTGGAGAACGGGAAGCTCGCCGCCGTCGTGACCGAGATCCTGAACGAAAGCCAGATGGAGCAGGATCTGGCCGTTGTCGGCCGTCCTCTCACGTCGGGGGACCGACGGATCCTCTACGTCCACGTCGCCGCCCACGCCCGCGAAACCTGCCATTTCTGCGGGCTGTGCCAGGCCGCCTGCCCGCGGGGCATTCGGACCGCGGACCTGTCCATGGGTTTGGTCTACTTCGAAAGCTACGAAAAAGCGGCGCGTGCTCGCGACCGGATCCGAGATGTCCTGGCAGACGGCGCTGTTTCGGCTTGCGGAGACTGCGGCGCCTGCGAACGGGCCTGCCCCTACGGTCTTCCGGTCCGCGGGCGGACGCACCGCGCCGCCGCTCTTTTCGCCTGATGCGACCTAAGATTGCCCGAAGGACTTGAATCGGAATTCCGCTGTCGGCAATTTTTAAAACGCAACTTGCCCGGCCGTTCTTAATCCGCTATGATTTGGACAAATGCCGTTCCTGAAGAACCTGAAATGGAGCCTGACCGAGAGCCTCGGCAAGTCCCTCCTGTGGCTCTGGGCCAAATCCGCCAGGATCGGAGTCGAGGGCGGAGAGGGGTACGCCGGTCTCCGCCGCGCGGGGAAGCCCGTCATCCTCCTCATCTGGCACGCCCGGATCTTCCTGGCCCCTTATTTCTTCCGGAAGCGGGGGATCATGCCGCTCATCAGCCCGAGCCAGGACGGCGAGATCATCGCCCGGATCGTCCGGCGCTGGGGTTATAAAGTGTCGCGGGGGTCGAGCTCGCATTCCATCATCCGGGCCTGGTTCGAAATGAAGAAGGAGCTCGAAGCGGGCGGAGAGGTCATCATCATCCCCGACGGCCCCCGCGGACCGGCGCGCGAGCTCAAGCTCGGTTGCCTCAAGCTCGCCCAGCAGACGGGGGCGCCCCTCGTGCCGTTCACCTACTCGGCCTCCAGGATAAAAGTGTTCCGGAGCTGGGACCGCTTCATCGTCTTCCACCCGTTCGCGAAGGTCCGGGTCCTCATCGGCGAGCCGATACCGGTCGATCCTTCGCTCAAGGGAGAGGCCCTCGAGGACGAAAGGCGGCGCGTCGAGCAAACTCTCATCGAATTGGACGCGAAGGCCGACGCTTTTTTCCCATCGCCCCCCGCGCCCCATAATTGCCGATAGGGCGGGAGTCGGAATTCATTTTGGGCGGCGCCTTGACTTTTCCGCGCGAAGCCTATAAAAGTTTAAGAGTACCGGAGGGAAAAAATGAAAAGAACGATCATTCTGACGGGATTCACCGTCGCTCTCCTGGCCCTGGCCGGGACGAGCTTCGGTCAGACCGCCGCCGAGCACATCCAGGCGGGAGACGGGTATTACGCCGGATACGATGACCAGAAGGCGCTCGAAGAGTACCTCGCGGCCGTTGAGCTGGAGGCCTCCAACTACGAGGCCCTCTGGAAGACGGCCCGGGCCTACGTGGACACGGCCGATCTCGTCGACCCCGCGGGGAAGGACGCCAAGGAGACGAGGAAAAAGACGTACGCGACCGCTGTGACCTATGCCCGCAAAGCCATCGCTGTCAACCCAAATGATACGTGGGGCCATTTCTGCCTATCGGCCGCGATGGGCAAGAAGGTGCTCCTCCAGGGGAAGAAAGAACAGATCGACGCTTCGAAGGTCATCAAGGTCGAAATCGATAAGGCCATCGAGTTCGACGCGACGAACGACCTGGCCTATCACGCCCTCGGCCGCTGGCACCGGCGCATGGCCGAGATCGGGGGGGCCAAGCGCGCCCTGGGCAGCCTGCTCTACGGGTCTATCCCCAAGGGCTCGTTCTTGGAGTCCGAGAAGCTCTTCCTCAAGGCCATCGAGCTCCATCCCGGCTACGTCAACCATCATTATGAGCTCGGTCTGACCTACGAAGCCCTGGAAAAATTCGATCTGGCGGCCGCCGAGTTCCAGAAGGCCATCGACCTTCCGATAAGCTCCTCCAAGGACAAAGGCATCAAGGAAAACGCCGGGATCGAACTCGCGAAGGCGCTGAAGAAAAAGAAGTCCTGAGGGTCCTTCCTGCTCCATCCCCGGGCCCTCCGGACCCGGCGTCCGGACTCAGTCCTCTTCGGAGAAGACCCGGGCTTCGAACACCTCAATCCGGGCCCCCTTCTTCCATTCGTCCCTAGGAAGGCCTGCCTTGAGGCAGCCATGGCTGAGGAACGTCTCCCGGTCCCAGCCGTATTCGAGAGGGACCTGGGGGAGGAGGAGGCCCCGGTGGACGCCCTTGTAAACGATGATTCCGTGCCGGCCGACCTCCACGTCACCGGCGTCCCGGACTCGCTTGGGCAGGGATAGGACCGAGATCTCGATCCTTACCCGGACGAGCTCCTCGGGGGTCAAGGGAGCGAATCTGTAGTCCTGGCTGGCCGCGGCGACGGCCATCTCGACGATGGTTTCGTCGAGGGGCTTGACCGGAAGCGGGTAGCCGATGCACCCCCGGAGTTCGCCGTTCATCTTTAGGGTCACGAAGGCCCCCCGCTTTTCCTTCATCACGGGACCGCCGGGTCCGGGTTTGAGGCCCCCGCCGGCCCCGAAATGGTTTTCTATGGCCCGGCGGGCCAGCTTAAGAAGGGCCCGTTCCTGTTCGCGGGTCAGTTCGGCGCTCATGATATTCTCCTTCCCGGAGAAGATGCCAGCGCGATGGGCGAAAGGGTGAACCTGCCGTCATGTTCGATGCTGAAGGCCTTTAGGACCGGATTCCTCCGGCCGCGCGGCCGGACTTCCAGGACGATCTTTCCATACGCGAAAGGCTGAAGGACGCAGCTCTCCGCCGATCGGCCGCCCCTCAAAAAGAAGAACCCCACCGTCCGCCCATCGTAGATGTCATCGAGGAGATGGAACTCCTCGACGGAGAACATGTGACCCTTGTCCGCCGCGATGACGGCCTCCACATAGACACGAGGACCCCGTCTGTGTCCGATGAGATAGCCGCATTGCCCGGATTCGGATAGGAGAGACAAGGCCCTGAGGGACCGTTCGGCATCGTCCGTCAGGAAAACATCCACGATGTCATTATATCAGGTTGAGAAAAAAGAATCCTATCGGCAATTCCGGGATTCTTTCCTTGCCCACACCATGATGCTGTATCCCTTGAGAAAGAAGAGCAGGAGGTCAAGGCGGGAGATGAGCCGGACCAGAGGATAGATGACGGCATAAACACGCAGCTTTCCGGCCTGGGCCCCGTATTCCTCGCCGGTGGACGGCTTGATGCGCCCGTCACGCAAAGCCCCGCCCGGGGTCTTCTCCGAGGACAACTTGATGTAGGCGAAGTTCAGAAGAAGCTCGATGAGCTCGGAGACAAACTTGGAATATGTCCTGGTCCTGACGACCTCGAATCCCGCCTTCCGAAGCTTGCCGCAAAGGTCCTTCCGGCCATAGCCTTCCCGTTTGTGGCCGTAGAACTCGAGCTTCATGCCGAGGGCGGACCTCAGCCTGTGGAGGAGGAAGAACCGCCCCGTATGGGGAGTGACCACGATGAGCTCTCCGCCGTCCTTGAGGACCCGATGGATCTCCGCCAGGCACTCGTCGTCGTTATCGATGTGCTCGAGGTAGTCCAGGCAGGTCGCGAGATCGAAAACACCGGAGCGGAACGGGAGAATGCCGGCCGGCATCTGGACGAGGCCCTTGCCGAGAAGCTCCCGGGAGGCGACGAGGTTGGCCATGTCCTGGTCCGTGCTCGTCCAAAGGCCGCCCTTCCGGCGAAGGAACCAGCTCAGGGTCCCCTGGGCGCAGCCGATGTCCAAGGCTGTGCGGTGGGCGTCAAACTCCAGACTTTTTTCGAGGAGGCGGAGCTTGTCCCTCTTCTTGATGGACCGTTTGGCGATCCGGATCTGCCAGGGAACGTTCTCCATGGCTATCATTATATTTTCCGGAGCGGGAAATGACAAGACAAGAACCCGTATTGACTATTCCGTTCGATTGGAATTAAGATGGTCCAAAGGGAGAAGCGATGAAATACGAACTCGTCATCGTCGGTACCTTTGAGACGAACTGCTACCTGGTCTATGACGAGGGAACGCTCGAATGCGCCGTCATCGACCCCGGTGCCGAACCGGAAAAGATCTTTCCGGTCATTGCCGAGTTCGCGCTCAAGCCGGTCGTCGTCCTCAATACGCACGGGCATGTCGACCACGTCGGGGCCAACCTCGACATGAAGGAAAGGTTCTGCGTCCCTCTCTGGATCCATTCCCTGGACAGGCCGCTCCTCGAGGCCATGAAGGGCTCCGAGCTGAGCCTTTTCCTGGGGGCGAAGGACTCCCCCCCGCCGGACAAGTTCCTGAAGGACCGGGAGACCATCACTATCGGCAAGGTTTCGCTCAAGGTCGTCCACACTCCCGGCCACACGCCCGGAAGCGTCGGGTTTTACGGCCACGGGACCCTTTTCTCGGGGGACACCCTCTTCTGCGGCGGCGTGGGACGGACGGACCTGGCCGGGGGCTCGCGGAAGGACCTCGAGAAGTCCATCCGGTCCAGGATCCAGACCCTTCCCGCGGAGACGGTTGTCCTTCCCGGCCACGGCCCCATGACTACCGTGGGCCAGGAGATCGTCTCGAACCCCGATCTCACATGAAGGACCTTCGGTCCCCGGCCGAGGACGCCCTGCGCTCCTTCATCGATTTCCTCTCCGTCGAAAAAGGGCTGTCCCGGAATACCCTCCTTTCCTACGAGCGTGACCTCGCCAAGCTCCTCCTTTTCTTCCGGAAGGAGAAACTGGTCTGGACGAAGGCGGGGGAGATGGACCTTGTGCGATTCATCCATGAGCAGAGCCGGGCCGGTCTGTCGGCCCGGTCACTGGCCAGACTCGTTTCATCGATGAGGTCCTTCTATAAATACCTTGTCCTGGACGGGATGGTTGTGAGGGACCCGGCGGCCGGGCTTTCTTCGCCCTCCGTCTGGTTCTCCTTGCCCAAGTTCCTGACGATAAAAGAGGTCGAAGCCCTGCTGGCCGCTCCGGACGACGGGGACCCCCGGGGGGTCCGGGACAGGGCCATGCTCGAGGTCCTTTACGGCTCGGGGCTCCGGGTGTCAGAGCTTATCTCCCTCAGGCCCAAGGACGTCAATCTGGATGAGGGGTTCCTCCTCTGCCGGGGAAAAGGGGGAAAGGAAAGGATCGTCCCTTTGGGCAGATCGGCCTGCCGGGCGGTCCGGAGGTATCTCGATGAAGCCCGGACGCTATTTGATAAGGCCGCTTCCGAGTTTCTGTTCCTCACCCGACGCGGCGGCCCGTTCACGCGGCAGGGGTTTTGGAAACTCCTGAAGGGGCACGCCCTGGCGGCCGGGATCGCCTCCAAGATCAGCCCGCACGTCCTGAGGCACTCCTTCGCGACGCACCTCCTCGAGCGCGGGGCCGACCTCCGGTCCGTCCAGTTGATGCTCGGGCACAGCCAGATCACGACGACCCAGATCTACACCCACGTCAGCCGCGAAAGACTGCGCCGGGTTTACGACCAATTCCATCCGAGGGCATGAATGTCCCAATCCCGCGCGAAAAGAAATGCATTCATCATGGTTTAGACCCTATCGAATATTGTCATTTTCACGGGGAGCGGGAGTCTATCGCCTATCGGTCGTTGCGGTGGGGTTATTCGCCCAAAGAACCTCTTCTTGGTCGTCCCGAGGATTTCTTCTCCTGGCCCGCTTGAAGGATTCGATCCGTCCGGGCGGTTATTTCGTGTTCGAGCATGTCCTCCAACGCGCTCAGAATCCCTTCGCTCCGGGGGTTCACGCCCCGGCCCCCGGCGCCCTGCGGGAATTGTTCGGGGATTTCGAGATCCTGACCTACCGGGAAGGGGATGATTTCGGGGACTGGGGCGGTCCGCCCTGCGGGCATGTCTCGATGGTGGTCCGGAAGAAATAAGATTCTTCAGGGGTTGGCTTCGAACCAGGTCCGGATGAGATTCATCAGCTGGAGCCGGCTCGAAACGCCGAGCTTCTGGTAGATGTTGTGGACATGATTCCGGACCGTGTTGTAGGAAATAAACAACTCTCCCTCGATATCCTTGTTGTTTTTTCCCTTGAGGAGAAGGTCCAGGATTTCCTTTTCCCTGGTCGAGAGCAGGAAATGGGATTGGAATCGCTGCATTTGCGGATCGGCGAAGGCCTGAAGGCGGATCGGGCGGCCGAATCGAGAGAGAATCTTTCGCAGGACCAGGATCGGCGCGATATCGGCCGCCCAAAGACACAACGGAGCGGCCCAGCGGGAAGGCGAACCGGCCGGGGAAAAACGGATTCCGGCGAAAAATAAAATGAAGCCGAGGAGAGATATGACGGCCAGGGCCAGCAAGCCCTTTTTCTCCTCGGCATGGGTCCGGCGGACCGCCTGGAACAAGAGATAGACCAGGGCGGCGAAGGGAATGACGAGGATAACGACTCCGGACGCTTGGCTCAGAGTCTGGGACAATCGGGCTTGGGTTTGCTGGAGGGCGAACCGAATTCTCATCAGGAGGGCTCCGAAAAGAACAACCCAGAGCATGATATAAGCCGCCCTGAAAACGAGCAAGATCTCTTCGTCCAGGATGCCCGCGATAAAAGTCAGATAAAAGTAGAAACCGAGGGCGATCAGCGGAAAACCGACCAGACCGAACAGCATGGAAACCGTCTCCATGTCCCGCGGCGGAATATTTCTCAACAAATCCGGAGCCAGGCCGCTCAAGACGAGGTTCAACAGCCAGAGGATGTTGAGAGCGACCAGGCAGCCCAAATAGGACGACAGGAAGTGAAGCCGGAAGGTTTTGACGAGTCCGAGGGCCAGCCAACAAGCCGTGATCACAACCCCCAGGGAGAGAATGTAGAGAAGGAGCGATGGAGAGGACATGACCATCCAAATATAGCAACTTTCCCCGCCTCTGGCAATTTCGCTGGACCGGCCATGCCGAACAAGCCGTCTCCAAGATGCCCCGATCGGCCCGGTTTCTCCATGAATAGGATCATCGAGATTCCCGCCTGATCCGAGCTGGTAAAAAGGCATCAATTCCCTAAATAGTAGGTCTTTTCTATGGAAGTTTTCCGTTTGGCCCCGTATTCTCGGTGGCGTGATGAATCGATCCCGAAATGAAATGTACCCGGGTCGATCAATTCGAGGAGGAAAAATGAACACCATCACAAGGGCCAAGACCACTCCCGTAGTCGTAGGTCTCCTTATTTTGACCTTCTACTGCGGGAGCCTGTATCCGCGGCAATCCGCCGAAGCCTCGCTGGTTGGCGTCTGGCAGGGGACGGTCCACCATCCCAAGATGGGCGATGTGGAGTTCTACTTCACGATCGACAAGAAGGATGCCGGCTCCTACATGGCCAAAGTGGACATCCCGGCCCAGAAAGCCCGGAATATTCCCGTCAATGAAGTGCGTTTTTCCGCGCCGGACCTGATCCTGGACATGAGCAGCTTCGGGTTCATCTATGAGGGCAAGGCGGCCGAGAATTTTTTGGGCATCACGGGCCGGCTGAAAACGGGCGACGAGATCCTGCTTCTCGATCTGCGCCGGTCCGCCGGAGTCCCCGAGGCGAGACGGCCCCAGGATCCCCGCAAACCTTATCCTTATGAAGAGATCGAGGTCGACTTTCCTAATCGGGAAGCCGGCATCACTCTCTTTGGAACATTGACTCGGCCGTCCGGCCCGGGACTTTTTCCGGGAGTCGTCCTGATCAGCGGTTCGGGGCCGCAGGACCGCGACTCCACCTTGGCCGGCCATCGCACATTTCTGGTGCTGGCCGATTCTCTGACCCGCCGGGGAATCGCCGTGCTTCGCTTCGATGACCGCGGCGTGGGAAAATCACAGGGCGATTTTCACAAAGCCACGACGGCTGACTTCGCCTCGGATGCCCAGGCCGCCTGGGAGTTCATGAGTCGTCAACCGCGGATCGACGCCAAAAACATCGGCCTGGTGGGCCACAGCGAAGGGGGGATCGTCGCCCCCATGACGGCGGCGAAAAACAAGGCTGTCGCCTTTGTGGTGCTTCTTGCCGGAACCGGGATTTCGGGAGAGCGCCTGGCGCTCATCCAAAGCCGGGAGATTTCCCGAAGCAGGGGCGCGGGTGAAGAGGCCATCAGCAAAGAGGCGCGGATGAACGAGCAATTGTTCCGGGTGTTCGAAACTCGGGACGATCCCCAAACTGCGGAAGCGGAAATGAGGCGGATCATCGCCGAATCCCTGGCCCGGATGAGCGATGCGGAGAAAAAGGAATTGAACGCAAGCGAAGTGTCGCTGTTGCAGGATATGAAAGGCTATCTAGCGGATTATTCCTGGGCCAGGTTTTTTCTGGCCTATGATCCGGCGATCGCCTTGCGTAAACTGAGTTGCCCGGTACTTGCGCTCAACGGCGATAAAGATACCCAGGTGCCTGCTGACGCCAACCTTCCGGCCATCGAACAGGCGCTCAAACTGGCCGGAAACACTAATGTCCAGATCAAAAAAATGCCGGGACTGAACCACCTCTTCCAGACGGCTCAGACCGGCCACCCGCGGGAATACGGAAAAATCGAGGAGACGATTTCACCGGCCGTTCTCCAGATGGTCGGCGATTGGATCCTGCAAACCGTCCGCAGATGAAATTCCCGGACGCTGGATCCCTTTTCCTCGCTATTTCGGATCGGGGCATCCGCTCCATGCGAAAAAATGGAGAGATCGATAGATTCCCGATTTAAACAAATCACGCCCCTCAGCGAGGGGAATGCCTGAGAGCAATTTCTTTTTGCAACGTCTATTCAAATTGGGAAAAGACAAAATAGTTGACATATTAGTATCATTTTAGTACTATCAAGATGCCTAAGAAAATCCGGGAACTGATCAGGGAACTTGAAATGGCCGGTTTCGTCAATCGCGGAGGGAAAGGAAGCCATCGCAACTTCATCCACGTATCGGGTGTCGTCCTGACCGTCTCGGGCCAACCTGGAGACGATGCCAAGCCGTATCAATTCAAATTGGTCAGGGAAAAAATCGAGGAAACACAGAAATGAAACCGCGCGATAAATACCTGAAGCTCGTCGTTTGGTCGGAGGAAGACCAGTGTTACGTTGGGTCCGTCCCCTGCTGGATCGACGCCTGCTGTCACGGGAGCGACGAGGCGGAGGTCTACCGAGAGCTTTGCCGTATCGTCGACGAGTGGATCGAGATCTATCGGAAAGACAGGCGGCCCCTCCCCCCGCCTACGAACAGGGACTATTCCGGCAAGTTTGTATTACGGATCGGCCCGGAGATGCACCGGGCCCTTGCCGTCCGCGCTCTCAGCGAAGGCGAAAGCCTGAATTCGTTCGTCGTCAAATCGCTCAAGAAGACGGTTCAGCAGAGGCGGGAATGAACTCCCGCGGTTCGAGGTCAGCGCCGTCCTGCCGGCATGGATGTTTTCAAGGTTAGCGGAAGATCGTATACATCCGCCGGCAGGTCGTGGCGATCAATTTCCCGCCCGGCATGAGGCGGACCTTGGCCAGGACGGGGACATGGATATATCTTTACGTACAAAATGGCCTGCCTCGTCATCTTGCGTTTGGCGTGGGCTGAGAGCTTGGATGGGATGGACAGATGACAGATCAGACACACGAGTTCTGAAGGCGCCGAGAAGAGCAGTCCGGGAACGGCGTTAAGAACCTGAAGGGGAGCGAGGTCTGTCCCGTCCAAGCTAATAACCCAGCCTGCATCCAATGGAAGCGAATCGTTTTCTTTTAATAACGCGGCGTGATCGTGATTTTGACCTCGGCCTTGTGGCTGTTGAACAGGACGACGGGGGCCCCCGGCCCGGAAGACGGCTGGTAGCGCTTCCACTCCCAGCGGAAGGCGCGCTCGACCGGACCGGCCCGGACCATTTTCTCTTCGAAGACGATCTCGTTCGATCCCTTGGCGACGGAGGCATCGTACCCGGAGGGAGAAAGGCCGCCCTCCTCCTTTTTCGAGGCCGGGAGGATGAGATCGAACTTTTCGCCGGCGCCGCTCCGCGGCACAGGGAAGCCGTCGACGATGAAGTTGAACCGGAGGATCCCGTTTTCGTTGAGAACGTAGTTCATCCGGAACGCGGGTCTGTCGTCGAAGTCCTTTTCGGTCAGGACCTTCTGCTCCCCCCCGGACGAAATCTTCTCCCGGGCCTCCCAACGCAGGGTCTCGGACCCGGAATGATAGAGGAGGAAGTCGGCGTCATCCTTTTCCATGCTCCCCGACCAGGTCGCCTCGTAGAGAAATTCTCCCGCGCAGGCGGCGTCCGCCTCCCGGACGGAGTATTGGCCCTTCACGGTCAGGCGGAGTTCGACGTCCCACCACCGGGGGGGGCGGGGGGAAAGTTGGCCGGAGGCATGAAAAACCGAGAACAGGAAAAAGACAGCCGGGATCATCCGGAACAGGGTCACGATCGGGCGGTTCATGATCTCACCAACCTTCCCCATCTTATCCTACATGAAAGGGACTTGACAAGCCGGGGCGCTTTTGCTATCTTATCTAAACTTTAGGGTTCATAATATAAACTGATAAGTTTAAAGAGGAAACTAGAAAGTTCATCATGAAAACCATCGATTTACGGAAGGAACGCGAGCGGCAGCACCGCGAGGAATTCAAGGAGATCATCCTCCACGCGGCCGAGTCCATTATCGTCCGGAAGGGATACCGCGCGACGACCATGGATGACATCGCCCGGGAGGCCCAGTTCTCCAAGGCCACCCTCTACAATTACTTCAGGAGCAAGGGGGACCTGACCTACGAGATCATGCTCCACTACTTCGACGACATCAAAAGGAGCCTCACCGGCGTCCAGGCCCTCGATCTGGACCCCGTGGAAAAGCTCAAGAGGACCGTCCTTACGATCCTCGAGGTCTACGACGAACGGGAGAACCTCTCGCGGGCCATCATGATGGACGACTCCGAACACGGCATCATGAAGGCGTTCGTCGCGGAACAGAAAGGGACGTCGTCCCCGGTCGAAAAGAAGTTCATCAGGACGATGAAAGTGAAACGCCGGGAGATTCTGGAGATCGGCTGCGCCATCGTCAGGGACGGCATCCGCTGCGGGGCGTTCCGGGAAGTGGACGTCCCTTCGGCCGTGAACTTCCTCAATGCCGTGCTCCAGGGCGTCCTCCACCTTAGGGCCTGGATGGACCCGAAGCCCAGGGCCCGGGAAGAGGCGGAGATGATCTTCGATTTCTTGCTGCGGGGGATCGAAAAAGAACATGCCCCCTCCCCCTTAAAAGGAGATTCGCAATGAGGAGATTCCTAACGTTCGGCCTGATCATCGGCTTGGGCTTCGCCCTGGCGGCGCCCGGCTTTTCCCAGGAGAAGCTCGTCCTCACTCTCGACGATTGCTTGAATCTTGCCCTGACCCAAAATCCTTACTTCCGGGCCGCCCTGGAAAAGGAGGCCGCCGCCCGGGCCCAGGTCCGGCAGGCGGCGTCGCGCTTCTTCCCGTCGCTGAATGGCCAGGGGAGCGACATCCTGGACAAGAAAGTGTTCACCCTGGAGTTCCCCTCCTTTATACCGGGCGAGCCGCCGCAGAAGGTGAAGGTCGATTTCACCAAGACTTACCAGTTCACGATGGCCTTCTCCATGCCCCTCTTCGCGGGCGGGAGCCTCATCTCCGGATTCCGGCAGGCGAACTATAACCTCGAGGCGACGAAGGAGGTCATCCGCCAGTCCAGGCAGGAGACGGTCTTCAACGTCAAGAAGGCCTTCTATGGCTATCTCCTGGCCGCCAAGTTCGCCGAGGTCTCCGACGAGGCGGTGACGCTGGCGGAGAAGCATTACAAGAACGTCCGGAACCTCTACGAGGTCGGCATGGCCTCCAAGTTCGATCTCCTGAGGTCCGAGGTCCAGGTCGCCAACCTGAAGCCGCAGCTCATCCGGGCCAGGAACAGCTTGAGTGTCGCCGGGCTGGGGCTTAAGACCCTGCTCGGGATCGATCTCGACCAGGCCATTGAGATCAAAGGAGAGCTGAGCTACATTCCCCTCGAAACCGACGTCCATGAGGCCGTCCGCCGGGCCCTCCTCCAAAGGCCCGAGCTCAATCAGCTCATGTTCCAGCGCCGGATGGCCGCGGAGATGGTGAAGATCGCCCGGGCGGCCGGGCTTCCGTCGGTGTCCATCGGCGGCGCCTACAATTTCTGGGCGAACCGGTTCAATTTCGGGAACAAGAACTGGGAAAACTACTACACCGTAAGCCTGAACCTGACCGTCCCCATCTTCAACGGCTTCGCCATCGACGCCCAGGTCGGCCAGTTCAAGGCCCTCCTGAAAGAGCTGGAATGGACCCAGAAAGGGCTCTCGGAGGCGATCAGGTTCGAGGTCGAACAGGCCGTCCTGAACTACCAACAGGCGAAGGAATCCCTGGCCTCGCAGGAGAAGAACGTCGAGCAAGCCCAGGAGGCCATGAGGATCGCCGAGTTGAACTATTCCGAAGGTCTGGCGACGAACTTGGACGTTTCCACGGCCCAAGTGGCGCTGAGCCAGGCGAAGACGAACCTGTCCCAAGCGCTTTACGACTGCGTGATCTCGCTGGCCCAGCTCGAAAAGGCCATCGGGGACAGCACGGAAGATAAAAAGCCGAATTAACGGAGGAACGAAATGAAACGCATCATCCATGTCACGATTCTGGCCGCTCTGGTCATGGTCATAACTCTCATCTCCTGCAAGGCTCCGAAGAAGGCCGCCCAGGCCGGCGGGCAGGAAGTCCAGGAAGTTACGAGCGTCAAGGCCTTCCGGGTCGTCCGGGAGAGGATCTCGGCCAAGGTTTCCTACACAGGGACACTGGAGGCCGTCAAGAAGATCGCCATCACTCCCGACATCGGCGGAAAGATCGCCAGGATCAACGTCCGCGAGGGCGATCGCGTCGGGAAGGGGCAGGTCCTGGCCGAGATCGACACCGAGGCCACCCGGCTCCAGCTGAAGCAGGCCGAGGCGGGTCTGGCCGTGGCCCTTGCCGGCTTCAACGACGCCAAGAAGAACAAGGACCGGATGGACCGCTTGATCAAGGAAAATGCGGTATCTGAGCAGCAGTATGAGCAGGTCCGGCTGGCCTGTGACGCGGCGGACGCCCAGCTCCAGCAGGCCCAGGCCGCCCTGAACATCGTCGCACACGCCTTGGATGTTTCCATCATGAAAGCGCCCTGGAGCGGCGTCATCGCTTCCAAGAACGCCGAGGTCGGGGACGTGATCAATCCCATGATGGGCGGTTTCTCCGCGGCCACGGGCGTTCTCACCCTGATGGATTTCGCGAAGGTCAAGGTCGCCGTGGAAGTTTCCGGAAACGACATCTCCCGCGTCCGGAAGGGCCAACCGGTCCTCCTGAAGACTCCTTCGCTCCCGGGGCGCGAGTTCAAGGGCGAGGTGACCATCGCCAACCTGACCGCCGACCCCTCGACCAAGAAGTTTCTCGTCGAGGCCGTTTTCGATAACCCCGGGCTGGAATTGAGGCCCGGCACGTTCTGCGAGGTAACGTTCGAGGTCAACAGCCATGAGTCGGCCCTGGTCGTTCCCCAGCGAGCTGTTCTGGAAAACACCCACGTCATCGTTGTCGAGAACGGCAAGGCCGTTAAGCGCGACGTGACCCTCGGGATCCAGAACACGACGTTGGTCGAGGTCCTGAACGGAGTCGCCGAGGGCGAGCTTGTCGTTGTCGAAGGCAATTTCGGGCTTGAGGCAGGCGCGGCCGTCCAGATCGCGGAAGAGGTCAAATCATGAGGCTCCCTGAATTTTCGGTCAACAAGCGTGTCACGACGGCCATGATGGCCATGATCCTGGTCGTCGTCGGCTTTATTTCCCTGTCCAAGCTGGGCCTGGATTTCTTCCCGGACATTGATTTCCCAACGGTGTCCGTCATCACGACCTACAGCGGCGCCTCTTCGGAAGACATCGAAACGACCATCACCAAGCCCCTGGAGCAGATCGTCAGCTCGGTCAGCCGCATCAAGAAGGTCACGTCGCAGACCTCAGAAGGGGTCTCCGCCATCAGCGCCGAATTCGAATGGGGGACGAACCTCGATTTCGCCGCCCAGGACCTGCGGGACCAGATCGGCATGTACAGGAACTATCTCCCGCCCGACGCCTCCGAGCCGTTGGTCGTCAAGTTCAACTTCAGCCAGTTCCCGGTCATCTTTTGGGGGATCACCTCCGACAGGCCGGTCTTCGAGTTGAAGAAGCTCATCGAGGACGAAGTGTCCCCGAGGCTGGATAGGATCGACGGCGTCGCTTCGGCACAGGTCTTTGCCACCGACATCCGCGAGGTCCACGTGGACGTGGATAAAAGGGCTCTGGAGTCCCGCAACCTGACGCTCGACCGCGTCGTCCTGGCCCTTCAGGCCCAGAACGCCAACACGCCGGCCGGGAACCTTGTCGAGCGCTACACGGACCGCCTGGTCCGGACCCTCGGCCAGTTCGAGTCGCTCACCGACATCCGGCGCACGGTCATCGGATCGGGCCCGAAAGGGGAGCCCATCTATGTCGACGACGTCGCGGAGGTCAAGGACACGATCAAGGAAGTGCGCTACGAGGCCCGCATCCAGGGCGAAAAAGGCGTCTTCCTGATCCTCATCAAACAATCCGGGGCCAACACCGCCCTCGTCGGGGACGCCGTGCACAAGGAGATGAGCAAGGTCCTGCCGTCGCTCCCGGCCGATATCAAGTTCCATCAAGTCATGGACCAGTCCGAGATGGTCAAGGACGTTACGAAGCGGACCACCGGCAACGCCTGGCAGGGGGGCCTTCTGGCTATCGTCCTGATCTTCATTTTCCTCCTCAACTGGCGGCCGACACTCATCATCGCCATGGCCATTCCGTTGTCCATCGTCACGACGTTCATCGCTTTTTACGCCGCCGGGTATACCCTGAACATGCTGACCCTGGGAGGCCTGGCCCTGGGGGTGGGGATGCTCGTGGACAACGCCATCGTCGTCATCGAAAACACCTTCCGGCACATCGAGGAGGGAATGGACAGCCGATCGGGCTCCGTGGCCGGAGCGTCCGAGGTCGGCATGGCCATCACGGCCTCGACCCTGACGACGATCGTCGTTTTTCTGCCCATGGTCTTTGCCACCGGCATCACGGCCAAGCTCACCAGGGGCCTGGCCCTGGCCATCGCCTTCTCGCTGATCTCCTCGCTTTTCGTCGCCCTGACGATCGTGCCGCTTCTCTCCTCCTTCCTTTTCCGGAAAGCGAAGGCCATCCGCCGGGACCCGGAACCCGCCGGGAAGAAACCCTGGTATCGATCCTGGCAGGGTTTCGAGAACGCCAAGGCTTTTTATCGGCGCCTGCTCGAGGCGACGCTTCGCCGGCGCCTGCTCTTCCTCCTCTCGGTCATCGGGGCGTTCGTCCTGTCCCTGGTCCTCGTCCCCATCCTGGGGACGGAGTTCATGCCGACCATGGACCGGGACATGCTCTTCCTCAAGCTCAGCATGCCCGTGGGGACCTCCCTCGCGGAAACGAACCGCGTCACGCTTCTCGTCGAAAACCTGGCTAAGCAGGAGCCGGAGATCACCATGGTCTCGGCCCAGGTCGGGTCTTCCGCCGAGGTCAACCCCTCGGATTCGGGTTCGGCCTCGTCCGCGGCCGGCCCCCACGAGGCCGTCTTTTACATCGGCCTGAAGAAAAAAGAGCAGAGGTCCCGGAACGCGGATCAGATCCTGGAAGGCATCCGGGCGAAACTGCCCAAGATCAAGGATGCCAAGTTCGAGTCCCTCGACGTCTCCGCGAGCTTCATGGGCGGGGCCCAGACCCCTATCGATATCAAGCTTTTCGGGAAGGACCTCGACGTGCTCAAGCGGACGGCCACGGTCATCGTGGACCGGATCAAGGGCATCGAGGGCGTGCGGGATGCGACCCATACCCTGGCCGCGGCCAAGCCCGAATACCACATCCGCATCGACCGCCAAAGGGCCGCGCAGATGGGGCTCATGATCGGCCAGGTCGGGGCGACCGTCCAAGCGGCAACCCTGGGCAAGGTGGCGACGCGCTACCGGGACGCCGACGAAGAGGTCGACGTCCGCGTCCGCTTCAAGATGCCGTATCGGGACAGCATCGCCGAGGTCGGGAACATCCCCCTGTTCACGGCCCTCAACAAGACCGTTTACCTGGACCAGATCGCCACGATCGAAAAGGGAAGCGGGCCGATGCAGATCAGCCGCGAAAACCAGTCCCGACGCGTTTCCATCACGGGGAACATCGCCGGCCGGGACCTGGGAAGCGTCGTACGAGACATCAGGAAAAGATTAAGCGGCCTGGAAAAAGAGCTTCCTCCGGGCTATTTCATCGAATATGGGGGGGCTTACGAACAGATGATCGAGGCTTTCAAGGTCCTCTTCGCCGCCATGGCCCTGGCCACGCTTCTCGTCTACATGGTCATGGCCTCGCAGTTCGAATCCCTCCTCCACCCGTTCATCATCATGTTCACGATCCCCCTCGGGTTCATCGGCGTCGTCATCGGGCTCTTGGTCACGGGGAGGCCGGTCAACCTGCCTGTCATGGTCGGTTTCATCCTTCTGGAGGGGATCGCTGTCAACAACGGCATCGTCATGATCGACTACGTCAACCAGCTGGTCAGGAGCGGAATGGGGAAACGCGAAGCCATTCTCCTGGGATGCTCGACGCGCCTCAGGCCCGTCCTTCTGACGGCCATGACCACCATCCTGGGGATGCTGCCCATGGCCTTGGCCACGTCCTCCGGGGCGGAATTCAGGGCCCCGATGGCCGTCACCGTCCTCGGGGGCCTCGCGGCCACGACGTTCCTGACGCTGTTTGTCATCCCGATCGTCTACAGCTATTTTGAAAAGGTGAGGTTCAAGGAAAAGAAGGGCTAGGTCCCTGGGGCCCGCTTCCTCCGGCTACATCTTGTATTTCAAGAAGGCCCCGATCCTTCCGTAGCGGTCGAGCCGTGTGGTCGCGTCGATTTGCTTCACGGCGCATTTGTGCTTCAGGGCCGTCTCGATAGCTTCGTCGATGACGTCCGCAACGTGGTCCGTTTTCCTCCGGCAGACCGGGCAGATCTCATCCTCGAGATAGAGGAACTTGCAGTTCGGGCAGGCGCGGCCTTCCTTTGAATAATTGTGGGTCACGACCAGGGTCTGGACTTCGAACTGGTTGAGCCTGTGCAGGGTCTCCCTGACCCCCGAGCAGGCCCTGCCTCCGCGTTCGAGCTCGGCGATGAGCTTCCGGACGACCTCCGACGCCTCGTCCGTCTTCAGAACGCTCTCGAGCTCCCCGGCCTCTTTGAGGACCGCCGCGGCGGAATCGGCGGGCTTGGCCTTCATCCGGCCCTTGAGGCGGTCCTTGACATAGGCGTGAAGGAGCGGCTCGAGGACGGGATAGGAGTTGTCTTCGCAGCCCAGGAACAACGATTCGAAACGGTTCTTCTTGAAGATATCGAACATCATCCGGGAGGCCTTCTTGAAGTGCTCCAGGACATGGGCTTCGATATGCCGCTCGATACGCTTGGACTCGTTGCCCTCGTATCCTCCTTTCTTCACCCGGCTCGGGACGTCGCTGGTCAGGCTGCCGAGAGGGGTGATCTCCCCCATGAAGACTTCGTACCACCGGGCTTCCCGCCGGCTGATGAGGAAGACACAGACGCGCCGGTACTTGTCCAGGATGGCCGGGAGCGACCGGACGTAAAAATTCTGGTCGACGACGAACCTGTTCCTGGGGCCGTGGGGGAGGAACAACGGCAGCCAGAAGCCTTTCCGGGAGCACGAGAATAGCGCGAGCCCGGCGTGGTTGAAGGACCCGAGGTTCTGGGCGCAGAAGGCGCTGATCTTCTCCAGGTCAAGGGCCAGGGATTCCTTCTTCTCCCGGGCGAGGTCCATGGCCTCAAGGCGTGCTTTGCCCTCGTTGAGAACTTGCTTGAGCGAGACGGAGATCTCTTTCTTTGACAACCGGCTCTTGTCGGTATCCAGATAAAATGACGTCACGGGGAAGTTTTCGGTCTTGAATTGCGTCAGGGATTCGATCTGGGCGCGGCCTGTGAATTTCATGAAACCTCCTTAGGGATTATCGGATCCTAGCGGGCCCGTTAGACGGGGCGGGTGAGACGAAGGCACTGACTTAAAGATAACGGCCGGGCCGACGTTTGTCAAGTCGAGCAAAGAGCGCCTTTACAGAGGGTCCTTTTCCGGCTATAATGAACGCCTTGACCTGAGACTTTTCAGGCTGCGGAAGTGGCGGAATTGGCAGACGCGTAAGCCTCAGGAGTTTATGGCCGTAAGGCCGTGGGGGTTCAAGTCCCCCCTTCCGCACCAGCATTTTTCCCATGCCCTCCTCTTAACATCACGGCCCTCGAAGGCCAGGACGCATTTCTTTTCGTGTGATTAGGGCCATGGCGCAGGGGCGATGCCCGGAGCCTAGAATTCCTTCTCGCACGAAAAGAAATGCCTCCGTCCAAGCTATTGACCCAGCCCACACTCAATGGAAGAGAATCTGCTATAATGATGCCAAAGATCCGATGACATGAAAAGACTCTATTGGGCGACCATATTCGTGGCTCTGGCTCTGTGGACCTCCTGCCGGCTTTACAACCTGGAGCGGAAACTGGGCCCCGGGGACCGGGACTTCGTGTCCAAGGTCCAATACATCATGACCGGGGAGGAGAGGAAGATCTTCCTTGAGCTCCCCGATGCCGAGAAAGCCAAGTTCAAGGAGGAGTTCTGGAAACGCCGCGACCCCGATCCGGATACCGAGGAGAATGAGTACAAGGACGAGTACTTCAAGCGCGTGGACAAGGCCGGCGAGATCTTCCACGGCGAGGGGAGACCGGGATGGCTGACGGACCGGGGACGGATCTACATCCTCTTCGGCCCGCCGGGCGAGAGGATGACCTATCCGATGGACGCGGGGGGGTACTGCCGCGAAATCTGGTATTACGGGAGTTTTCCCGTGATCTTCATCGACGAGCACTGCTCGGGGAATTTCACCATGACCGCCGTCAACCTGGAACACCTCCAGGAGCTCAACATCGCCCAGGCCTACTTCCAGAAGACCTTCACCCAGGAGAAGAAGTTCTTCGACTACGACGTCGCCATCAGGAAGAAGGCCTCCGGCGGCGACCGGTATGAGGGGACCATCGTCATCGACGTCCCTTACAGGGGCCTCTGGTTCATCGCCAGGGACGGCAGGCTCGGAACGACCTTGGACGTCCAAGCCGAACTGAAGACCGGGTCAGGGGTGACGTTCTGGAGCGATCGAAAGGCCTTCGAGATCTCGGCCGAGGAAAATGACCTGAAAGCGCGGCGGGAAGAGTCCTACAGGATCGAATTCCCGATCGTCCTGGAGCGGGACCTGGACGCGCTCCGGCAGGGAAAGAACATGCTCGGGCTGACCATCAAGAACTCGACGGAAGGCGAAGAGCTCAGGAAGGCCATCGAGTTCCGGCTGGATTAGAACTCGACGCTCAGGCTGACCTGCACCGTCCGGGCGCCGCGCGCGGACAGATACTTCCCGAACGTCGGGCTGATCACCCGCTGTCCCAGGTTCGAGTTTTCCGCCGCCGGGAACCAGGATCCCGCGTCATTGAGGTCTAGGACACTCGACTTGCGGCCCAGCAGGTTGAAGACGTCCGCGAATAACCTCAGCCTCTTCCGGTTCCTCAGCATGAACTCCTTTTCGATCCTCAGGTCCAGGCTATCGTCAAAACTCGTGCGCCGGGAACCCGGTCTCTCCAGGAAGACCGTGACGGGAGCGGCCGTGACGCCGTTCAGCCGGGCCCAGGAATCCGGAGGCAGGATGGTCACGGACCTGGCCCAGGGCGCCCCGCTCCAGCCTGAGAAATAAAGGGTCAAGAAGAAATCCCAGGGGAACCTGTAGGTGCCCATGAGCCGGATGGCGATCGACCGGTCCAGGTCGAGACGGGAGTCTTCCGGAACATTGACGAAGGAGTTGGGCGTGCCGACGGCCGTGGAGAACCCCGAGGAGGCCGCCGCGTTGAGTCCGACGTTTCCCGTGGCCTTGCCCCAGACCACGGAACCGTAGAACTGCCAGTTGTCGGACATCCGCTTCCGGACCGTGAGCTCCAACGCGCCGTATTTCCTCTTGAGCTGGGGGACGTTCTGGAGGCGGTCGAAGACGGCGGGGGCGGAGTCGGACCTGAAATAGATCGTCACCGGGGTTCCCGGGTAATCTCCCGCGGCGGGAACGATCGTCTTGAAGGGGACCCACCAACTCTGGGACGGGCCGTCCGCGGAATACCACTCGATGCCCGAGTCGGGATCGTAGAGGACGTTCTCCAGGATGTTCGTTTGGTTCTTGACGATGTATTCGAGGGATACCGTCAGGTCCTTCAGGGTCTCCTGGTGGAGGCCGACGGTCAACTCGTTCGTGTGAGGCGCCTTGGCGTCCGGAGAAACCCGTTGCTTGAAATAGCTTTCTTTGTATATCCGGTATTCATCGGGGAAGAGGGCATAAGTGTCGGTGGGGTCCACCTTGCCGTTTCCGTCCTCGTCGTACCATTCGAACGAATGGGAGCGCGTCGGCGGGAAAGGCGCCATCTCCTGGATGGTGCCGAGGTTGAGGTATTCCGAATACCGCGAGAACGAGGCCTTGAGGATGGACCTGCCGTTCCCGAAGAGGTCCAGGCTCAGCCCGGCCCGCGGCGAAAGGGCGTTCCAGACCATCACCTGGTCCCAGGCCTGGATAACGTTCTGATCGTAAGGGTTCAGGCCGTAGGCAGGCTTGATCAGGTCGGTCCCGATCTTGATCGATACGGCGTTCCCGCTTTGGTCCTTGGAAATGGCCGGAAGCCGGGCCGCGCTGCGGTCGAACCTCAGGCCGAGATGGATGGTGGCCCGCTGGGCGATGGTCAAGGCGTCTTGGACGTAGAAGCCCAACCGCTTCATCTCCTCCTTGAGGATCAAGCCGCCTTCGGCCTTGCTCGCGAGGGAAAATGAGATCAGCCCCTTGCCCACGGCCTTTCCGGTCTTGGGAGAGACGGCGGTCCCATAATAATAGGGGTTTCCCGCGAAATACGTCACGGCGAGATTGTCTTCCTTCCAGGTCGTCAGGTCCCCGTAAGCGTCCTCATATTCCGCTCCGGCCTTGAGTTCGTGGGCGATTCCCATAATTCCGTTCTGGATGCGCGTGATGGACACCGCCGCCTTGAACCGCCGCTCCGTCGACTTCTCGTTGAACGGAGCGCTCCCCCAGACGCGGCCCGATACCGCATCGGTGTAATTGGGAAGGTTCTGTCCGTCGACGTTGAGAAGAAGGGGCTTCGAGCGCTGGGCGAGCCCGACGGAGAGGTCGACGAACGTGTTCTGGTCCATCTTATAATTGACGATCGCCGAAGCCGCGAACAGGCTGTCGTGGTCCAGGCTCCGGCTGGCTTCCCTGGGTGTGTTCAGGGACAGGAAAGGTTCGGTGACGGGCTGGTATCGGTTCTGGTAATTGACCGTGGCGACGGCCCGGATATTCGAGGTGACCTGGGTGCTGATCTTAAGGAAGGTCATGAGGTCCCGGTCGCGCCAGCGATAGCCGTCATGAACGGTGCCGAGCGGGTCCGTCCAGGGTTGGAACGGGGCTTCCTTGGACCTCAGGTCCAGGCGGGCATTCGTGAAGTACCAGGCCCGGTCCTCCAAGATCGGCCCGCCCATGTTGAGAGAGAAATCCCAGTGCCGTTGGGCCGCGGGCGGGGCCGCGAGGCCTTTCTCGGCCAGGTCCTGTTCCGGCCAGAGCTCCTTGGAGAGGGACCCGCTCGAATGGGTGAGATGGAGGTCGCCGAGGAACTGGTTCCCGCCGGACTTCGTGACGACGTTGATGAACCCTCCCTCGGCGGGATAGGTTTCTGCGGGATGAGAGGTCGTCTCGAACTCAACTTCTTCGACCACGTCGACGTTGAGGTTCGCGAGAGGGGCCATGGTCAAGGGGTCCGTGAGGTCGGTCCCCCCGAAGACGAAGGTGTTGGCCCGGACGGTCGAACCGTGGACGGCGAAGTCCCGGCCGGGGAAGGCCGGGTCCGCGACGACACCGGGCGCCAGTCCGGCGATCGACGCGAAATCCCTTGGCAGGGGAGCGTGACGTAGGATGTCCTTGTCGGCCACGAACGCGTCCTTGGCGGACAGGGTGTCGACCAAGGGCGTGATCCCGAGGCTCGTGATCTCCTCCTCGATGTCCGTGGCTTCCAGCTTGAAGTTCAGGGTCATGGCCTTCCCGACGTTCATGCGGAGGTTGTCGACATTGACCGTCTTGAATCCAGGCATCTCCACCGTCACCTTGTAGGTCCCGGGCGGCAGTTGGATGAAGGCGTAGCTTCCCGTGTCGGCGGTGATGTAGTTCTGGATCCCAAGCAGGACCGGCGAGGAGACGTAGATGAAGGCGCCGGGCAGGGGATAACCCTGTTTGTCCGTGATCCGGCCTTTGAGGGAGCCGGTGAGGCGGTCGGCGAACGCGGTGGATGCGAGAGCGAGGACCACGAAAAGCGCCGTAAGGGCGGGATTCGGTTTCTTGACCACGGGGGCCTCCTTCATGACCGGCTTATTTCCTTGATAGTCTGCGAGTTAATTCTCATTTCAACTCGGACATTATATCGTTTTTTCCGCTTGAGATGCAAAACATTTAAACGGCCGCCTGACCGGAATGGTTGCGCTTAGGGCCGGAGCGGAAGGGTCAATAACTCCCGAGTGAGGCTTGGTCCCCGGCCCAGGAAGCCGCCCCGATGAGGCCCGCCTCGTTGCCCAGGCCGGCCTTGTCTATGGAACAGCATGCGAAAGACACCCGGTGGGACCGCCTCCGGGCCTCTTCCACGGCAGGGGCCAGGAGGTATTCTCCCGTCGTCATGACCCCGCCGCCCACAATGATCCTTTCCGGATTCAGGAAGTTGATGACGATGCCCAGGCCGATCCCCAGATAATAGCCGCAGCGGGCGAAGCTCTCCCGGGCGGCCGGATCGCCCTGTTTGGCCCGGTTGTAGACGTCCTCCGAAGTCAACCCTTCGTCCCTTCCGGCGAGCGCCGTGTAGTTCCTGACGATCCTGGGGGCCGAGGCCTCGGTTTCCAGACAGCCGACGTTGCCGCAGTTGCACTTCGACCCTTCGGGGTTGACCGTGATGTGGCCGAGCTCTCCGGCGAAACCGCATTGGCCCTGCCAGAGCCTGCCGTCGAGGATGATCCCGGACCCTATGCCCGTCCCGACCGTCAAGAGCACCAGGGACCGGGCGCCGCGCCCGGCCCCGTGCTTGTATTCGCCGAACGCAGCCATGTTGGCGTCGTTGTCGATCCGGAAGGGGACGTCCAGAAATTTTTTGAAGGCCGGGACGAGATCGAAGCCGTTGAGGCTCGGGTAATTGGGGGAGTGGAGGATCTTCCGCTCTCGAAGGCTGAAGAACCCGGCGAAGCCGAACCCGGCGGCTTTAATCCTCCCTGGATGGCCCTTCTTGAGGTCCCGCCAGAGGCGTTCCAGGAGGCCGAGAAGTCCGCCTATGGAATCCGGGCTGGGCGTCTTCTCCTTGAGGACGATCGCTCCGCTTTCGTCGATGAGCCCATACTTGAGATGGGTCCCGCCCAGGTCAAAGCCCGCGTAAAGCCGTTCGTTCATCTCTTTTTTCCCAGGACCGCGTAGTTCACCGGCGCGAACAAGAGGTCGTTCAAGCGATCGAGGTTCTCGTTCATCACCGAGGTCCTTTCGTCGGCGCCCGGAAGTTCCCGGAGCCGCTCCGCGTCCAGGGGGGCCGAGGTGCGGACCTCGACGTCCGAGAACCCCACGCTCTCGAGCATGAACTGGAGGGCCCTGGGATGAACGGGTTTCTGGTGGCTGAGGTCGAGGAAGTAGATCTGGACAAGGGCGAAGACCGAAGCCGGGTTCACGGTCTCAAGGACGATCGTCCCGCCAAGGGCGAGCTTGGCGTAGGCCGTCTCGATGAGCCTCTTGAGGTAAGCCGGCGGCAGGTGTTCGATGACCTGGGAGGAGAAGATGCCGTCGAGCGAGCCGTCCGGGGCCTTGGCGAGGCGGTCTAAAATGTCCCCCTTCCGACAGTTCAATCCTTTGTCCAGGCAGATGTCGATCATCTGTTCGTTGAGGTCCACCCCCTCCCCTTCGATGCCGTTCTCCCGGAGGAGGTCCAGGAACTCTCCCCGGCCGCAGCCGAGGTCCAGGACCTTGCCGCCTTTCCGGAAGGCGTCCAAGTAGCCGATCTGCTGTTTCCGGATGTCCTCTTCGGAGCCGCGGAACCTGTTCTCGAACCCTGCGTAGCGCCAATCCTCGAGGGGCCCGAGGGCGGCCCGAACATCGGTGGGGGACGGTTTCTTCCCTTTTTTCAGGGCCAGGATGAGGGAATCCAGTTTCTCCCTGATGAGGAAGAACTTCTTCATCAGGATCTGGACGTCCTTGTATTCGACGGCGAGCTTGTCCACCCGCCACTCCATGCTCTTGAAGATCATGTTCAGGTGATTGTTTCCCAGCGCGGTCCTTTCCCGGTCCTTTGCGTCCATCAGGGGGGGGAGCTTCCTGATGAGCTCGAGGACAGCGGCCGTTTGGGCGCGTGTCTCCCTGGCCTGGTCATCGAGGAGCGTAAGGGCGGCCGCGGCCAGGCTGACGAATTCCGCCGGGGCGCTGGGACGTTTGAGCCCGAAAAGGGGCTTTTTTTGGGACAGCAGGATTTTGAGGGACCCGGCCAGCTCTTCCAGGCGGGCGAGGGCCTTTTTCATGTGGGCGGACCTCCGGACGAGCGAGTCTTCAGCGTCCTTCGCTTCAGCCTCGGCGGCGCTCCGGGCGAGATCATCCTCCTTCGACCGGCGCTCCTCGGCGAGTTTCTCGAGGGTCCGTTTCATTACGGATCAGTTGGAGGGAGGGGCGTCCTTCCCGGCGGGCTTGTCCTTGTCGTCGTCTTCCTTGGTGTGCATCGACTTCTTGAAGTTCTTGATCCCTTCGCCCAGGGACTTGCCGAGGTCGGGGAGCTTCCGGGCGCCGAAAATGATGATGACGATGAGCAGGATGAGCAGGAGTTCCGTGGGTCCGATGGGTCCGAATAAAAACATGAAAACCTCCTAAATCTACGTCTCAACGGTACTTGAGTCATGGGGAAAAGTCAAGGTGATGGGGGGCGCTCCGATGGACGGGCGGGAGCGATTCGTTTATACTGTCCCGGTGAAGAACATCCGGAATTTTTCGATCATCGCCCACGTGGACCACGGCAAATCAACTCTGGCCGACCGGTTCATCGAGGTGACGGGCGCCCTGTCTCCCCGGGAGCTGAAGGAGCAGGTCCTCGACACCATGGACCTCGAGCGGGAGCGGGGGATCACCATCAAGGCCCAGACCGCCCGGCTCCTCTACACGGCCAAGTCCGGCGAGGAATACGTCCTGGACCTGATCGATACGCCCGGCCACGTGGATTTCTCATACGAGGTCTCGAGGAGCCTTTTGGCCTGTGAAGGGGCCGTCCTGGTCATCGACGCCTCCCAGGGGGTCGAGGCCCAGACGCTGGCCAATGCCTACCTCGCGGTCCAGAACGACCTTCTCCTTATCCCGGTCATCAACAAGATCGACCTGGTCCAGTCCGAGGTCGAGCAGACCCTGGACCAGATGGAGAACATCGTCGGCCTCAAGCGCAAGGACGCGCTTCTCGTCAGCGCCAAGAAGGGGACGGGTGTCGACGCCGTCCTCCAAGCGATCGTCGATCGCATCCCGCCGCCGAAAGGCGATCCCAAAGCACCGCTCAAGGCCCTCCTCTTCGACTCCTGGTTCGACTCCTACCGGGGTGTTGTCGTCCTCGTCAGGATCATCGACGGCGAGCTCCGGACCGGCGACAAGATCCTGCTCATGGCCGCCGACGCCGAGTACGAGGTCGAGGAGCTCGGCTACCTGACGCCGAAGCCTGTCAAGGTAGACAGGCTCCTCGCGGGCGAAGTCGGTTACGTCATCGCGGGAATCAAGAAGTTGAGCCACGCCCGGATCGGGGAGACCATCACCCTCAAGAAGGGCCCGACCGCTCATGCCCTGCCTGGGTTCAAGGAGGCCAAGCCCATGGTCTTCTGCGGCATGTTCCCGGCGGGAGAGAGCCGCATCGAGGACCTTCGGGACGCCATGGAGAAGCTCCGGCTGAATGACGCCTCGTTCCATTATGAGCCGGAGAACTCGCCGGCCCTTGGCCTCGGATTCAGGGCCGGGTTTCTCGGCCTCCTGCACCGGGAGATCGTCCAGGAGCGGCTGGAGCGGGATTTCCAGCTGAGCCTCGTCACGACGGCCCCGAGCGTCAACTACCGGGTGACCACCACGACGGGCGAGGTCCTCGATGTCAAGAACCCCTCCCAGCTCCCCGATCCCCAGAAGATCACGAAGATCGAGGAACCCGTCATCCGGGCCCTCATCCTGACACCGGACAAGTATCTGGGCAACATTTTGAAGCTGCTGGAAGGCAAGCGCGGCGAGCAGAAGAAGATGGAATATATCTCCACCCAGCGCATCCTGCTGACCTACGAGCTTCCCTTGAACGAGGTCGTCTTCGATTTCTACAACCAGCTCAAGTCCTGTTCATCGGGATACGCATCGATGGATTATGAATTCGTGGGCTACCGGCAGGAGGCCCTGGTGAAGCTGGACATCCTGATCAATCGTGAAGCGGTGGACGCGCTGTCCCTCATCGTCCACGAGGACAAGGCATATAATATAGGACGGGCGCTGGTCGAGAGGATGCGCAAGGTCATCCCGCGGCAGCAGTACGAGGTCGCCCTCCAGGCCGCGATAGGCAACCGCATCGTCGCCCGCGAGACGGTCAAGGCCTACCGCAAGGACGTTCTGGCCAAGCTCTACGGCGGCGACTACACGCGCAAGATGAAGGTCCTGGAGAAGCAGAAGGAAGGCAAGAAGCGCATGCGCCGCGTCGGCAAGGTCGAGATCCCCCAGGATGCGTTCTTGGCGATTCTGGAAATCAAAGATAAGTAGCCGCGGGCTCTGGACGCTCTCCACCTCGCCTGCGCGCTCGAATGGAAGGCCGGGAAATCATGAGGGAAAGGGCTTTGGGTTGCCTAGGAAGATCCCAATCCGGGATTCCGCTTGACGACGACGAGCGTGATGTCGTCGGACGGCTCGGTCGCGCAGGCGAATGCATGGGCCTCCTCGAGGACCGCCCGGCAGAGCTCGCGTGCCGCGAGCTCCGGATGGCCCGCGACCGCGCCGCGGAGCCGCTCCTCGGAATACTCTTCACGGGCTCCATTTCGCGCCTCCGTGATCCCGTCCGTGAACAGGACCGCGGTATCCCCTTCGTCCAGCCGGACGGTCCCGGGTTCGTAGTTCGCGCCGGGAAACATCCCCAGGGGAAAGCCTGACGTGCCCAGGGCGGCGAACCCGCCCGTTCTTCGGGCCACGAACGGCGGGTTGTGCCCGGCGTTGATATAGCGCAGTTCTCCGGTCCGGCGGTCGAGCTCACCGAAGAAGAACGTGATGAAACCGTTCGAGGCCGAGCTCCTGTGGATGAAATCGCTGAGGCGGACGGCCATGCGCTCGATGTCGAAGCCCGGATGGACCTCGGCTAGAAGCGCCGCCCGGAGCGAGGCCATGAGCAACGCGGCGCTGATCCCTTTTCCCGAGACGTCGGCGATGACGAGGCCCAGCCGGTCGGCGTCGATGGGAACAAAATCGTAATAATCGCCCCCCCACCTGGTAACACGGGATGTTCGCCCCGCTGATGTCGAACCCTTCCAACACGGGGTCCCGGGCGGGGAGCAGGCGCTTCTGGATCTCGGCCGCCTGTTCCACGTCCTTCTCGATCCGCCGGAGGAGGCTCTCTGACTTATCTTTCTCGAGCCCCAGGAGCCGATGGGCCTTGTCGCGCTGGACGACGAAGAAATACATCCCCCCGAAAACGAAGGCCGGCAGGACGACGAACCCGAGCCAGAACTGGAACTGGTCGAACCCGGCCGCCAGGAAGGCGCGGTCCCCGGGAAAGGGCCAGATACCGGTCAGGATCAGGACCAGCGCGACGTAAAGGCCGAATAGGCAGAAAGCCCAGCGCTTGTCGGGCAGCATCAACGCGAAGAGCGGGCCGAGAAGGCCGATCATGATGCTTCCGCTCGCGTGCCAGATGCCTCCTGCCGTAACCGTTATGATGGCCGGGGCCAGGACAAAGAATACGAGGACGATAAGCGTGTTGCGCTCGAAATGTCGCGGAGCCCTCGCGCCGTCCACGAGCACGGCGAGGAAGAGGAGGAAAGCGAAGAAGAAGGACGCGGCGAGCATGCCGTGCCCTGCCCGGACCTCGCTGAGCGCGCTGAGGAGGCTAATGGGCAGGGACGCGGTCGTGGCCGCATACCAGATCCGCTTGATCAGCCGGACGTATTCGGAATCCCGGGCGTCGGCTCCGATATCGAGGATGAAGGGAACGAATCGCTTCAATTTCATGTCCAAGGCTGTCGCTGGGCTCTCGGTAGAATGGTAGGGCACGTCCTCCGGGGAAGTCAAGGCTGTTGCGCGAAGCGCCCGGTCGGCCGGCTCGCGTGAGCGGAAATTTGGGTTGATTCTTCCGCCCAAATAAAGTACAAGATACCTGATGGACAAGAAAAGGGCCGAACATGTTCTCGACAACGGGGTCAAAGTGCTGGCGGAATTCCTGCCGCTGAAAACGTACATCTATTTCCCCGTGCTCTACTCCATCTGCGTCTGGGCGGTGCGGCGGATCTTCGACCTGAAGGAACGGGTCCTGGCCTGGCAGGTCTGGCTCGAGCCGGGGATGGTCGAGAGCAAGCCCGACGCGTTCATCCTGAACTTCTTCGAGAGGACCGAGGGGGTCCGCGAGGCCTTCGCGGAAGAGGTCGGGGGCAAAGACGTGGCGGCCCTGCGGAAGGCCTTTGCCGGGCTCTACCCTGTTTGCGGACTCGAGGACGCGTTCCTCCTGGCCCTTTTCCAGGAGGATCTCGAAGCCGGCGAGTTCAGGAAGATCGCCGATGAATTCGGAGAACGGGCGGCCCGGGCCATCGAGGACATCAAGCCCGCCGGATCGGGCCAGGAGTTCTGGCGCGGCATGCAAAGCGTCGGCATGGAGATGGCGAGACTTGGCATCCACGTCATGTCCGACGCCCAGGTCCGGAAGATCATCCTGGACCGCATCCGGAAGAAAGTCAAAAAAGACGAGGATTGAAGGGACGGTGGGGAGCGCGTGATAAAACCGCGAAGCCCTTGGCGTCCCGTTTCTCTGGCGTTCGCCTTTCTGGCCGTCCTGCTTCTCGCCGGCTGCTCTTCCCACCTCAAGCAGGCCAAGTTCCATTATTCAGAGGGACAACTGCGGACCCGGGCTTACGAGACCGCGCAGGCCGCCGCGTCCTACAAGCGGACCCTGCTCGAAGCGGAGAAAGCGGTCCGGTCGAACCCCTCGGCCCAGGCCTTCATGCTCAAGGGGCTGGCTGAGGCGGGCCTCGAGAAGTGGCCGGACGCCGAAAAGAGCTTCCTTCAGGCTTTCGCGCTCGGATTCGCCGAAGGGGAGGAATGGGCGCGGGACGTTTCCCTTCTCGGACTC
>Ga0315277_10000771_pt1 | contig 49432 bp, 40 predicted proteins | sample YL17G05_15_MG_FD_203695 | JGI IMG/M metagenome (GOLD analysis project Ga0315277, IMG submission 203695) | Sediment microbial communities from Yellowstone Lake, YNP, Wyoming, USA - YL17G05_15 | ecosystem: Environmental > Aquatic > Freshwater > Lake > Sediment | place: USA: Wyoming | collected... | reverse complement strand
CCTTACAGGAGACACAGCCCTCCTGATACACAAGATTCTCAGAGCCACAGGCAGGACATTTTTTCTCAGATGCCTTGGTGCCGTCTGCGATGTAGTGCTTGAGAACTCTGCTGACAGCCCTGGAGAAACTGAAGAGGTCGTCTTCTTTCTCGGAACCCTTCAGCAGTTGCTCAACAATGTACTGTACCGGGGTTCCGTGTCTGAGGGCAAGGGAAATGGTTCTTGTGAAGGCTGCATTGGTGGCGTTCTCAAACACGGCAGCGATATCCCTGATGACGGTCTCGTCCTCGGTGGACTTCTCAAAGTCATAGTGGAAGTCATATCTCGGCACAGGATTTTCCAGGCCATTGTGCTTGATAATCTTCCCCATCTTGGCTCTCTTTGGAATAGAGATATACTTGGACAGTCCTCCCATGATCTCATAAGGTCTGTCCTCGTGGACACCTATGAAAAAAGTCCACTTTTCCCCCTGTACGGTCGTGTGGATAACCTCGCACGGAAGCTCCTTAGGGCGTTTTGGGGCATGGCGGTCCATGAACTTGCCGGAGGTGTCTATTTTCTTTTCTGTGTTCTCTGCTGAAATCAAGACGCCGGACCTGCATCCGTCACGATAGACGGTCACTCCCTTACATCCAGACTCCCACCCGGTCATGTAAATGTTTTTAATGACCTCAACCGAAGTTTCTTTTGGTACATTGGTTGTGTTAGAGATGCTGTGACAGACCCACTTTTGGGCAGCAGCCTGAACCAGAACCTTGTTAACCCAGTCAATGTCATTTGCCTTGGACTTGTTGTAGGGAGAATTTTCTACTCCCGTCTTTCCTGTTGTCTCCATCCAGACTTTGAACTGATGATGATAGACCTCAAATTCCTGCCACTTGTCTCCCATGGGATCCACGAAGTCAATTCTGGCTTCCTTGTCATTTGGATTGATTTTCTTACGACGCTTGTAGGCGACTTCAAACACTGGCTCAATGCCAGAGGTGGTCTGGGTTAGTACCGACACCGATCCTGCGGGGGCTGTTGTGGTGAGGGCTACATTTCTTCTCCCGTATTTTTTCCAATTCTCCGCAAGGTCTCCTCCCTTGTCAAGGGCAAACACTCGCTGCAAGAAAGGATGATCTTTCTCAAGCTCATAGTCAAATGCAGGAAACGCTCCACGTTCCTCTGCCATTGTGACCGTGGATGTGTAGGCTCCCAGGGCCAGGAGGCTGTAGATATTGTCCGTGACCGTAATGGACGCCTGCGACCCATACTGGAGACCTAAGGCAGCAAAGGTGTCCCCGATGGCAGTGAGACCAAGGCCAGTTCTCCTGCCCCTCTCACATGCGTTCTTGATTTTGAGCCAAAGGTCTTTCTCAATTTTCTTTACGTCCTCTGGTTCAGGATCGTTATTTATCTTGGTCAGGATTGAGTCGATACACTCAAGTTCAAGATCAATCAGGTCATCCATAAGACGTTGTGCCACGATCACGCACTCTTTAAATTTCTTCGTGTTAAACTGAGCGTTCTTGTGGAATGGCCTGTCAACAAAGCTCAGGGCATTAACCAACAAAAGCCTACAACTATCATACGGGCTGAGAACTATTTCCCCACAAGGATTTGTTGAAGTGGACTTAAACTCCTCATAGCAGTGACTCGGGGTTTCTCTGTCTATGGTGTCCCAAAAAAGCAATCCGGGTTCTGCGCTCATGTGGGCCGCTTCAATTATTTGGGTCCACAAAGTTTTTGCGTCAACATTTCTAGTGATAGAAGGGTGGCGGGAGTCAACAGGAAATCTCAACTGTACCGACTCTCCCGCCTGAACCGCACGCATGAACTCATCCGAGAGCCTTATGGAAATATTTGCACCGGTAACTTTCTTGAGGTCCTGTTTGATTTTAATGAAGGTTTCGATCTCTGGGTGATGGACAGAAATCGTGAGCATGAGGGCTCCCCTGCGCCCACCCTGGGCAACTTCCCTGCATGTGTTGGAGAACCGCTCCATGAAGACTCCGATGCCGTCCGTAGTCTTTGCTGCGTTAGAGGTGGAAAGCCCCCTTGGGCGAATTGTGGATATGTCAAATCCTACTCCCCCACGACGCTTCATAAGCTGCGCCTCCTCCTGATCGGTCTTGAGAATGCCCCCATAGGAGTCAAACGGCGACTGAATAACGAAGCAGTTGCTCAGGGAAACTGTCTGGAAAGAATTTCCGATACCAGACATGGGAGAACCTTGTGGAATAATGTATTTGAAGTCCTTGAGCCACCCGTAAATCTCTGACTCTGAAAGTGGATTCGGATACTTGTTCTCTATTCTCGCAAATTCCTTGGCAAGCCTTCTGTGCATTTCGTCTGGAGTTGTCTCTAGAATATATCCAGTGGTAGGATTTGTTAGGGCATATTTTCCAAGGAAAACTTGCGCCGCTAATTCATCACCATTAAAATATTCAACCGATTTCTTTAAAGCTGTACCGTAATCCATCGAATTTATCTTCCTCAGTCTACGAGCTTCTCAATTTTTACGGCTTCATTACTTTTTTCTTTTTGCTGGTCCCTGTAAAGTTTTCTTAGAACCGAGACCGCACTAGAAGCTGTTGAACCTCCGTTACCGTTGTTTTGGCCATATGGCTTTGGGTCATTGCTGCCCTCTCCAAAGGAATCGGGTTCTATTTCAGAAACGAACCTCAATTTTGACTTTGAGGTATCAAGGTGTACATAGTATTGGATACCATCTTTCCCGGCTCTGTTCTTTGAGATGAAGAACGTTCCATAGCCGGTAGCCTTGAGTTCGGGCTTTCTGTGAAAGCCAAAAATAACATCACATGCGTGACTCTGGCCATAGGATTCGGCCATATTTGTCATGTCAATGAAGTCCGCCTTGCCGCCCTCCTTGTTAGACTGAGTGGCTGTCCAAATAGGAACATTGAGTTCCTGAGCTAGACCGCGAAGTTCCTCAAAAATTCTTTGAAGTTCCATTCTCGGCAGGTCATATCTTTCCGTAGAGCGCATTATGCCGGAATAGTCAACAATTACAAGGTCTGGTCTAAATCCGGTCAGGGCGAGGCGATCCATGTGATTGCGGAGGGTTTGCACGGTTGCTGTTCTAGTTGGGAATTCTTTGATAATAAGCTTCCCGTACTTATCTTCGTTTTCTTTGTAGTGGTCTTTGATTTTTTGAATGTGCTCAGAGCACTCCAAAGAATTTATATCGCACAAATAACTATCGTATCTAACGCCCATTACTCTCTCGCGAAGCTCGAAAGTATAGTGAACTACGTTTTTTCCTCTCTTAATTGCTTCCGCTCCGAAGCCAATAAGAATATGAGATTTTCCAACCCCGGACATAGCGATAACAGTACCAATTTCTCCCGATCCAAGTCCTCCGTTTAGAATTTGCCTGGTGTCCAGTTCCGCGATTCCGGTCCTTACGGGATTTCTGGCCGTTTCAGAATATCTTGTGTCAATGTCCGTGCCAAGGTTAAGACCCGTGGTGGTGGTCATACCAGCCGCCAGGGCTTCCTTGATAACGGTGGCTACCTTGTCATAGTCCTCAGAGACAATAAGCTCCACAGACTTCTCTAGAGCCATCTGGAGCCCTTGCTTGCGGCAGAACTCCAAGGCCCGATCCTTTACATACGGAAGGTCCCCGAGATTATCGTTCTTGGTAACCATGACCAAGAATGCATGAACCTGCTGACGCAAAATTGCGTCCTTGTCAGAGCGCAGTTCCTCAATAAGGATGGTTCTCAGAAGCTCCTGCGAGGGGAATTCCTTGAATTCCCTATGATATCCAACATACTTGCTCGCAATGAGCTTTAGATAGGCATGTTCAAAATACCCCACATCCAAAACCTCTGCGAATTGAGCGGACCAAATCTTGTCGAAAATCATAGCTTGTACGATTTTCTCTTGGAAGCTCTTGTCGAAAGTGAAATGTTTTCCTTGCGTTTTGTCCTGTGTTTCCTTGGACATACGTTTATCCTCCTTTGGTTAAATTTAATAGGCTAAATGCGGACGACTGAGTTATGATGTCTACCCATATTCACCTTGATGAACCATCGTTTGTTTAAAGATGTTGTCCGAGTGGATTCTTCCACAAAAAACATCACTCAACAAGAGTTGTTTTAAACAGAGTGGATAGCCTGTCGTAGTCAATGTCGGTAACGACACCAGCGTCCATCATAGTACGAATCAATCCCAATTTATTCAAGTTTGGTTTGAAGTTGTCAACAGTAAAATCAATTTTCTGAATTTGGCTCGCAGAAAGGGTAGTTGAGTCAAGATACATCAGACTCCAATTTCTTTCTAAGATGCTCTTTGCGTTAAAAACATCGGAATATGCTTTTATTTTCGACTTCTCGGCGAGCTTCTGCTGACAAAAGTTTAAAATGTCCTGGGTCTGAAGGTCGGTGATTGTGTCCGCCAAGATTGGAAATCTTTTAGCTGCTGTCTTTAGACCAACTCCATCCACGCCGGGGATGTTGTCGGAAGTGTCCCCAACCATCGTTCTGGCCATGCAAAAGTTGCGAGGGGAGATACTGTACTGCTCTAGAATCTTCTCGGCACTCACCAGAATTTTCTTTGCCGGATCATATATCTCAATGCTTGGATTTTCTAGAAGCTGATAGAAGTCTTTGTCGGAGGACACAAGAATCTTTCTGGCGTTTTCCTGAGCTAGTTTGTGTCGCAGGAGATAACCGATGACATCATCAGCCTCGGTGTCCCCAACGTAAATCTGACAAACCGGCATCTGTTTTAGAATCTGCGTGAGGAGATGAAGCTGTCTTAGCTTGTTCTCCTTGTCGTTCATAAGCCACGATCTTTTGGAGTCATCCTTATTTATTTGCGTGAAGGATTCCTTGTCTTTGGATCTGTTCGCCTTATAGCCCTCATAGATTTTTTTCCTCCGTGGGGAAGCTCCGCCCTGCTCCCAGACCACAAACAATTTCTTTGGGACAAAGTTGTTGGTTAAATGGTTAAGGTACTTTACAAATCCCACAACTCCACCAACGGGGTCTCCGCTGGTTGTGGTTGTTTCATTGACCACAAACATCCTAATGAAGATGTTCATGCCATCAACGATCACAATGGGACGTTCCGTCTTATGGTTCGGTTTGAATATCAAGTTCACAGGAGTCATGGCTTCTACAGTTCCTTTCCTCAATCATGTGAGAAATAAAGCGATACCCAACAACACACCCGCCAGCAAATATAATATTTAGCAGAAATATCCAAAGCCACTTTCGCGTTTCTTCGTTTACTCCGTTGGTCATAGGCCAGAACTCCCGAATCCACTAGAGCCTCTGTTGGTTTCTGTTACTTTGTCTGTCTCTTCCATGGTGACCTCCCCGGCAGTAGCTACCTTATAGATAACTAGCTGGGCAATACGGTCGCCTTTACTAAAGACAGCGGGTCCCTTTGCCCACATGTGGATTTTGTCGTCTCCTGCGCGAAGCATGTTCATTACAACACCGATTTCACCTCTGTAGGTTGGGTCAATAATTCCTCCAGTTGGAAAAATGCCCTTTGCCGACAACCCTGACCGTCCTTCAATTTTCATAAAGATACGATTTCTTTCATTGTCCATAATTGGCATGTCGGCAAGCTGAATGTTGGTTTTCACCTTGACAGTCATACCGGAAGCAATACTCCAATCCTCGTCACAATAAAGGTCAAAGCCAATGTCACCCTCACGGATGGCAGTAGGGATCTTTGCTGTCTCAGACAGCTTTTTGAACTTAACCCGAATACACTTGTCTGCCTTTGGAATGTTTGGCGCGAACCAGTTAGGGTCTTTGGTCTTATAGTCGGACGAAGCCACGGGCTCATTCTCCGTTATTCTAAGACCTTCGCTAAGGTGAATTTTTGATTTAGGACTCTCCGCCATATCATGCCTCTGCCAAATCTCCGGCCGAGGCATTAACGGCCGAAGCCGCCTGCACTTCCTCGATCGAGTCCGAGTTTACGCCCTTGTAGGTTGGGTGTTCCTCTACCAGAGGCTTCATAACGTAGGCGTCGTCCATCAGGGCGTCCAAATATTTCTTGTACTGTGGGTCTGCCAGAAGGTCGTCAAAGTTTGCCTTTTGGAATTTCTTTTCGATCACATTTTTGCCGTCCTTGATGGTGAGAGTTTTCCAGGCGGAAACTCCCTCGACAATAACTGATGCCCCACCTTCAATAATTGATGGGCCGTTCTTTTCTCCGTGTTCACGGAGAAAGTCGAAAATCTGCTCATGTTCCCTGATACCAACCCCGAAGTGGATTTGGAAAGTACACTCCCTAAATGGGCGGGCAACCTTGTTCTTGATGGTCTTGGCGGTGACCTCAATACCAATAGTTTTTCCATCTTTGTCCTCAAGATGCTTTCCGCCAGTTAGTTTGATTCTGGTACTTGCGGAGTACGGAATAGCCATACCGCCGGAGGTGGTTGTCGGGTCACCATACATGACTCCGATTTTCGTGCGCTGCTGAGACACCAACATTAGCAGCACTTTTTGGTTAGCGATGACGTTGGCAATCTTTCTCATGCCCTTCGACAACACTCTGGCCTGCAAACCAATTGTGTTCTGTTCGTAGGTGCCCTCAAGTTCTGCCTTTGGGGAGGACTGAGAAACGGAATCCCAGATAACAATAACTGGAACGTCCTTGGTCATGGACCTGGCCTTGATAATTGTGCTCTCGATCACGGAAAGAATTTCTTCTGTACAAGCCGTCTGCACGAACACAAATCTCTTGGCAATGTCAATTCCAAGGTCGGTGAGATTGTCGATATTGGTGGCGTTCTCCGTGTCCACATAGACCACAATGCCGCCCATGTGCTGAACTGACCTTGCGGCAGCAAAGCAAAGATGGGATTTTCCAAGGCCCGGAGGAGCCTGGACCTCTACAATACGTCCCTCTGCCCACCCGCCGCCCTTGCGGTTTCCAATGATATAGTCAAGCTGTCTAGAGCCTGTGGAAATCCAACGCTTGATTTCGGTTGGGGCGTCATCGGATGCGAGGTTGAAAGCAATATTGGACCCATGGTCTTTGTTTAGTTGTCGAATAAGCTCCTGAGAAAAGTCCTCTGAGTGAGCGTGATTGGTTGTTTCGTTAATTTCTTTTTTTGGTTTTGCCATGATCGTTGTCTCCATATGAAAATAGTATAAGTGTCAGATAACTCAGTATAAACGTAGATGTAATAGAGCAGAAACAACAAAGCCCCATTGCTGGGGCTTTTTGCTCCTCTATAGGATTATGTTAATTAGCCCGAATATGTACCCTGTCAGGGTATCACTCTAGGTCTTTGAAGGCAGCGTCCACGTCGGCAGCTGCTTTTTTCGAATCATCGCTAGTGCCACGAGAGGTACCGTCCGTGGACGTTTCTCCTGCCGTTTCACCGGTCTGGGCGGCAAGGAAGTTGTCACGGATGGCAACCATCTCCTCTTCGCTCTTTACCTGTGCCTTGAAGTAGGCGTCAAAATTAGGTACCGTCTTCAAAAGCGCCTCAATCTGATCCTTTTTTGGAAGGAGCTTGGAGGACTTCCTGCGTGGAATGAGTTTAATGTCCTTAACAGGAAAGTTGTTGAACGTCTTGTCGGTAGCGGACACAGTTACCATAAAGTCAAAACCGTTCTCAACGGAGAACATGTCTTCCTCTGCGTAATCTGGATTAACGAGAATCCCGTAAATGTCCTTGCAGAGCTTAGGAGAAATTTCCCAAACCTGGAGACCTTTCTCTTCCTCGCCACGAACGACGATAGCCGCGTAATATCTCTCTCTTGGCGTCAGCTTTTTGCGGACCAACCAAGCCTCGCGGGACTTGTCCTTGGCAAGCTCCATGGCAGCTTCCTTGAGCGGGTCTGCCTGTCCATATTGGGAGGGGGACACAAATCTCTTGTCCCCGAGATCCTTGTTGTCGTAGTAGGCAACCTCAAAAAACGGTTGCGCTAGCTGATTTCCGTTGCCATCGGTAAGAGGCACGAACCTAACTTCGTATGAACCGACTTGGAATTTTGCCCAGGTGATTTTTGTTTTCTCAGTGGACTTGTTGTTGCTTGCGAGCGTGTTAATTTTCTGTTTGATCGAATCAAGATTGTAACTCATATTGCTTTTCTTCTCTTTCTATATAAAACCGACAAAAGGTTGAGTCGGATTACTTCTAAGTATGGTTCACGAGGGCTAACTTGTCTCAAGTTTCAGAAGAAACTTTGTCGTCGAACCCTTTGAAATCATTAGGCTTTTTGTTCTCAAATTCCGGGCTTTTTGGGTACAAATTGTACACTGATTTCAACACGTTAATGGCACCTTCCATACCATACAAAATTTTCGGTAGGTCATCTTTCACAAGAGTCCCTGTGTCGATCTGATCCTGCAAGCCCTGAAGGGATATTACGATCAGCCTTTCAAAGTCCTCGTCAGAATTTCTATACTCCCACACGGCCACACCAGCCTTCTTTGCGACAGGGGGCGTTGATTCTTTTTGCTCATCGTCAGATGGCGGAGTGTTCTCGTAAAGATCCACGTTGTTCATAGTTTATTTCCCGACATCCAGAATATTTGATTCTTGAAACCTGGAATGTCCTTAGCTCCCAAGCTACACAACTTTGGGATTAGATGTTCAACGTCCTTGTGTACATCTAAAATGAGACCGTCGTGGAGCAAGAAGATTGGGACAATAACCTCAAAAGCTCCTGGGGTTTCCGAGAGCTTCTGTAGGATTTTCTGGAAACCCAGGAGAGCTACGTCCACTGCCGTGGACTGCACATAGTAGTTTAGAAGGGCGTGTGGCTTGCCGTCCTCCGGGGTGAGGTGACGCCCATAGAAGGTACGCAAGAACGTTCCTGAGGTTTTCTGGTAGCCCTGCAAAATGAACTGGCGGAGGGTGTCGATGCCGAAGAAGTCGTTGACCATATCGACTACCTCATCCGGGCCACGGACATTATATTTTTCTAAGGTTTCAATTGTCAGGGATTTGGCCTGGCCATAGAGTTGGGAGAGGACAATTTGCTTGATGGTTTCCCTGGAGACTTCCGTAGAGAGTTTCAGCGTCTTTAGGGCAAGGGAATATATGTCTTTTGGCAAAGGTTCCGGGCTCGTTAAATCCAATAATTTGATATGTGGAACACTACCAATTAGAAGACCGGAAGAGATATATGATTTAACAGAAAGGGCAACCCTGGGCTCAAGGGAGGTGAAGTCCAGGTACCAGATAGAGCCCTCCTTGCCGAATCTACTGACGATAATATCTCTGAACTTCTTTGGGAGAAGCAGGATATTTGGGCCAGACTTTATTTTCATTCTTCCAGTTACGCTCTCACACAGGGAATACTCGGGTACCGGGAGATACCCATATTTATCAGCCGTCCAGTTTGTCAGATGACTTTTATTTTCCTGGTGTAGGCAATGAACCTTGTGCTTGACGAAATCTATTTTTGCTGGCTTCAAGTAGTTGAAAATTGTTCTTGTTTTGGAGTACACCAGATTATAATAGTCAATGTCTATGTTGATTTCCCCCATAATCTTTGTAAGAAAAAGCTCTTGAGTTTCCTTTGCGACTTGATAGGCGCTCAGGGGCATTACGTTGTGCCACGGCACAACATTGCCGGAGGAGTGTGGCACAACTTGGCTCATCATTTTCTGGAAATGAGAAGGCGCAAGAACCGGAAAAGTCTTCCCATATACCTTGCAAATTTCTTCTATGTCTTGCACGACCTTCAGCCTACACCAAGACTACCAACTTTTATCCTGGCGGGATTGCGGTTCCGGTCGTGGCATCGGAGGCGGTAGTGTCTCTTTCCTCAGCCCTGAGAGCAAGGCTGGCGTTGTTCACCCGATCAATGAGAGAGCGATATGTGCCATAAGCATCTAGTGGTGCAAATTTCACTTCTGTCGTAAAGTCTCCTGCGGAAATTTTATGAGAGATGCCGGTGACTCCATAAATGTTGTCCACGGAGGTTCCAGTTTGAAAATCAATAAAGAACTGTTGGGCGAAGTCCACCAAGGGACAGCCGAAGGTTGTAAGGCTTAGCTCGCACGGGATAATTTGCAAGGGCAAGCCGCCGGGCTGTTCGCCGTTTGCCTCTATGGTTGTGTTTTGGAAAGATCGGAGCATGTTGACCGTGGACAGAGCCGGGTCCTGGATAGAGGTAAGATTTGCCTGCTTGATGGTCGTCCCCTGGGCGGCAAAAATAACATAGGGCATTGTTCTTCTGAGAAATTCTTTCAGAGTACGAGTACCCCCCACGATTCTGTACATTTCTGATTCTGGGATTCTTTCAACAAGCCCCGCATTTGAGGCAGCCAGGAGAATTTCCTGTCGGGTAGCACCATCTGACTCGGTGACTCCCTCGTCCCCTCCAGTTAAATGTGGCACTCCACCAATATTGCGAATTTCCTCTGCTCTGGCAGCTGCAATCAAAGAGCCCTGAGTCTCATAGGAGGTCATTTGTCTGTCAAATACATGAATCTTCAAGATAGTCTTCAGGTCTCCGGCACTGGAAACGTCTCCCTCTCTATTGACTCTTTGCGGGGATGATTCAAGATAAAAATCTACCTGGGGCATTCTAAAAGAAGCATCTGGTGTAACGTCCGCTAAAATACGTTCAATTCTATTCTGAAGCTCAACTGCGTCAACCGTAGCCTCGGTCGTTATGCCTCCGCCATCCGTAGCCACGCGTCGAAAAAGTGGATTGTCTGTTCTGCTGTTAGAAAACAGTCCGTATGCCGGAGCTGCCATGTCATCGATAACTGTGGCTGCGATAAACTGTAAGAAATCCTGGAGATTCATATTTGCGGAACGACTTAGATTTTCCAAACGAGTTCTCATGTAGTTCTCATAGAAATATCTTGTGTCTACTGCAAAACTGGCAATGTTAAGGGTTCTGGCAAATCCTGCCCCGGAGTTGAAGGGATAGTAAATAAACTGAATATCGTCAAACCGGTGAGTCATTGCAAGAGGCTCTCCTATGAACAAAGTAAGAAGCTTTCCAAGAGAAACCTCCTCGGGAACTCCAGCTTCCCTAAGTTCCCTGTCTATGGAGGCTCCGGCACTTTCATCGGAACGTCCACTAGAGGTATTTCTTCTAGCAAGTCTTCTACCGGGTCTCGCCGGTTTTATGAATGGATCGGCAGAGGTAGCCAAACGACCCATTTTTGTTCTAATGGAATCCTGTACGGTACGTCTAAGCCCTCCCACCAGACCACCAGTTTCGCCTGACGTACCGGAGGCGCTTCCATAAAGATCAGAGAGAGCCGTAGAAAGTGACGCCGCTGCCTCGCTTCCCTCGGTCCCTCCGGCACGACGACGTAAAACCGCCTGAAAATCTCTAAGGTTTCTTCTAAGTTCACCATTTAGAATAAGATTGCTTCTGGCGTCCTCGGCCGCATCTAAAATTTGAATACCGCGCACCTCAACAGAAGAGGGACCCGTTTCAGATGATCCGTCTCCAAAGATTCTTCTTCTATAGGCTCCAACCGCCTCCGAAAGCTCACGAATTTGTGCAAGGACCTGATTCACGTTGCCGGTCTCGTCCGTGGAGATAACTTCTGAGCTTGCCTCGGTGCCGCCTCTCATGGCAAGGTCCAAGGTAATATCTACCAGGCCACCATCCTGAAAGCTCAAGGAGGAGTTTACGATGCTATATTTTTCCCTACATCTCATTGCATTTATAAGTTCTGCATAGTGGTTTGTCACTACCTCGGAATTAATGTCGGAACCTGGATGAACCCACCCATACTCTATCAGAAGTTCGGTTCTGGCATATAGGTCCGGTCGAATGAACCCAGCAACCTCCGCAAGCCTGGACCGGTCATGTAGGGTGAAAGAGAGTCTCGCCGTCTTAAAGGACATAAGACCGGTACTCGGGGCAACGTCCACCTGAAGCTCCTTTAGGGAAAGCAGTGGTTGAAACTTGTCCAAAATAGGATTTACTCTATCGGAGTTGTTGTAATTTTCGTTTCCATTTACAAGAGTTTGCGGAGAAGTGAAAATTTCCATACCGGCGGAGGTATAGGTGGAGTTGTCCTCGGTTGCTTCTTGGCCTTCTAGAAAGTCGGTGTTGATAACTCTGTTAGCAAGAGCAAGAACTGACCTAGTGGTGCTTCCATCAGATTCTACAGCAGCATTTCCCTCCAAAAATCTGAACAAAGAAATATTCTGTAACCGACCATTCAGGGAAATTGGACTTCCGGGAGTTAGGAGTTGAATGTTAAGATATGGAACTGCCCTTGCCAACTCTATTGTGGGAACACCATTCAAAAAAATCGTTATGGCATTTATATTTCTAGCAGACGGATTTATTCTAACGTTGTTAACTTTCAATACCGACAAGTGAGGAGAGGTGTCCTTGCTTGGGTTGTTTACGTCACTGTTGATGACGGTATTATCTGGCAAAATATCATTTATCGACACATGGGGACTCGTTGAGCCATCTAGAGTGATCCCGGTAGGGCCAACGATCTCAATAAATCTATTTATTCTCTCCTGAAGACCACCAGATTCCCCAGAAGTAGCGGTAGCGGATTCACTTCCCTCGGCAGAAGTAGTTGTGGTCATCAGTTCGTTGATTTTTCTAACAAGATCAGTAATCAGGTAGGAGCCCTCGGAGGTGTCAATAACGGCAGCAACAAGCTCGGTAACTTCCTGTGGAGGCGGAGGCAGGTCAAAGTTTGCCACCGTGGAGTTGGCTCCTTCAATTCCCTGGACTTGCTCAAGAGCAATTCTGCCAGCAAGATCCCTGGCGGTGTAGAGGCCGAAATATTTGGCCAGGCGGTTTGTAGCCTCGTAGAGCTTTTGTTGTTCGTTCGGCATAGGTCAACCCAGGTACTTTTGCACGTCAGCGAGTTTTGGAATACGGATTCTTGTCCCCGGAGGAGCCTGAAGCGACCAACCAACGTCTGAGGCGGCGGCTATAATCCACCAAAGTCCCGAGTCCCCATAGAGTTTTCCTGCAAGAATGTCAAATCTCTCAGCCTCATCCAGGGTTGTTTCATCAAAACGAATATTCCCTAGGGCTATATTATTGCGAATAATAGGAATTGCATAGCTGGTGCCATAGCTAAATCCCATTCCCAGAACCGGAGACCTAGAATATCGTCTTGTCATACTGGCTCTGTTCTTCTTCTTCTAATGGGCGCAATGTTGGTTGCATTTTTATATGCCGCGTCTCTGGCTTCTGTGTCTGCCTGGTTTGTTTTGTTGATTTGTTTCATGTGCTGTCCAACGTTGTAAACTGGGGCGGTGTTAAATCCATTATGGTCAATGCCGGGCTGAAGGTCATGGATTGGATCGAATTGCATTGAAATTTTAAGGAGTTTTGGGGCTCTGTTGTTTAGACCAGTGGTCTCCCAGGTAAATGACTGATCTATATCCATATTAAGGCTTCTGATAAACCCAGCCAAACCTCTGCCCCTGACAGACTCAAAGGACTTGAAAATGGGATTTGCATCTTCTCCGCTTGGTTGAAAGAAGTCCTGAATAGCTTGCCTTTCCTCGTTGGCGGCGTTTCCGTCACTTACGGTCGGCGTTTCCCCTGCTCGTTGCTGTGCCTGCCTTTCGATTTCTGAAACAAAAAATAGAAAGTGTCTGGCGCTGGCGTGCCAGGTTCCGACTTCATCGCCTTCTGCGTTATCAACCTGAAAGTGAATTTTTCTTTCGGCTAGTTCAGTTACTTCATCACCAACTGATACTACTGTAACGTCTTTTTGCGTAATAGTTTCCAGCAATGTTTCGTGTGTTACCGTTGAGTCATCGCGGATATAGCGGTGAAGACGATGTTCGCTTGGTATAAGAATTAATTTATCACCCACCTCATAATGCCCCGAGCGCATTCTTGCAGATATTTCTTCTCGTGCATCAGTAAGACTTGCTTCGTGTTCTGAATTTCTCGCAGCCCGCTCTCTGTCTGTGGCTGTCTCCAAAGAAAATCCCGGGGTTGCAAGTCCAAAGAGTCTTGCAAGATTAAATCTGTTGTAGTTTGACTTGAAGATGTCTCCAAGACGAAGACGAACAAGGGGGGAAGCAGCCGGAAGTTGTGAGAACGGCTGAGTAAATCTGTCTACCCCAAAGTTCAACTCCCTTCCCTGAGTATATTGTGGGTAAAGAAGTGTGATTAACTTGTTGATCTTAAGCCACATGTCATCAAAGTCATCCGGGCTTGTCGCAAGAACAGAAAAACCAAGACTGATGCTTCTGTTGGTGTTCTTGTATGTCAAAACCTTGCCAACTCTTCCATAGCCTTCATTTTCCGTGTAGTCCACTGTGTAGTTGTCGGAAATATTATCAAGAAAGGCATGGAAGGAGACAATTTCGTTAGTTCTGAGGTCATGGAAATAAAATGGGAGATAGTCCGCCTCAAGATAGTCTTCCATTCTCTCTACGTCATCAGGGGACAATCTTCCGGCATCTGACTCTCTAAATCCCTTGCTTGGAAGCAGTGTACCGAATCTGCTCGTGTCACCATCTAGTCTTTGTGCTGCCGTTTTTATTTCAGACGGGAGCAAGTACATGGACCTGACGGTGTTGCCGCTCCAGGCAAGCTTGCCGCCAAAGGTGTCACTGAGACGGCTCTTAGCGTGCAAGACTCCGAGTTTTGGAGCAATTCCGTTTTCGTCGCCTCTGAGAGGTGCCGTACTAACGTCATTTATGTCATCCATTCCAAACACTTTTTCTTCCGTGAGGCTTGCTTCTCCAATGAGGGCAATGATGTTCATAAATTTCAAGATGGGAGAGTTGTTAATTTGTTTTATGTAGTTGGTGGCCGAGAGAAGCGCACCGGACTCAGCATTACCCGGAACGGCCAGGCTTGGGTCTACGTCATAAGATTGGCGGTCTAAAGAAATTCCGACAGCCAGGGCTCCGGCACTTTTAAGAAGATTTCTGGCTACCGTATTATACCACCCAGCAGAAAGTTCCACGCTGGAATTGTTGTTGGTTCTGTCAACCCCAAAGAAAACAATAATGCCCTTGTTAACGCAGTCATGGTAATCAAAATTTGTCTTTACCAAGTCAACAACGTTTGTTTCGTCATAAGAACGATAAATTGCATTCTCGTTGTCCTTGCCGAAAAAATTTCCCAATCTAAGCTTTCTGGACTGAGACAAGGAGGTGGCTTCCGTGCTAACCCCCGCCAGGAGTCTTTGTGCCTCGGTCATGCCATATATGGTCACATAAAGAGCCTGGAGCATTGTCGTGGCAGCAAGAGCCAATACTGCCGCCCCGGTCACGGAACCGGCAGATAGCAAACCGGAAAATGGAACCAGGGCACTGTTTACGTTTCCGTAGGACAAAATAGCATTTCCCTGGAGTTGAGAGTCCCTAAGGTTCTTAGAGTAGGTGGGCTCAAGCTCATTGAGTATTTTTACGCTATCAAAACGGGTCACAGGGACACGCTGCCCAAGCCTGGCAAGGCCAGGAACAAGAGTGCCTCCGCCTGCTCCTATGACCTGTGCGGGGTCACTGAGGTCCGTGGGAACGTTTATTTCCCCGGACGCCTGAAGCATAGTCGTGAGACCAAAGTTTTTGAGTTTTTCAACTGACACGGAGATGTAATTTCCGCCATCTCCATCTGCCTTCTTTGGGAATCTACCAGGGGAGTGTTGCCCAAGTTTTGGTTGCACAATAAGAGACCCTATGGAATTTCCCTGGCCTTCTCTTTGACCAGGAACAAATGCCGGGTTCGACTCTGCAAATCTGTTGTTGTCCAACATGACCCGTTGGATTCTTTTTGGAATTTCAGCCTCTCCGCCAACTTGGTCAATCTCCCGAAGATATTCATTGCCTGTCTTCAGGTCGCTGTCAGATTTTCCCTTTTTGATTTTAAACGGGGTGTCTGTGTCAAGGAGACCTGATTCACTTGTGGACTCGAATGTTGACACGGCTTTTTGACCATTATCAGTCCGTGCCACATCCTTCATGTAGGTGTTAACGGCATTTGTGTCCTGGTCGGAAATAGGGGCAGGGTTACCCGTGTCTGTCTTTGACTTGAAGATTGTAGAGTCCCCACTTATGGGATATTGGTTCTTGTAGACCTTTTGGGTCTGAAGGGCAATATAATCCCCGAGACGCCTACGCTCCCGTACAACGAGGTCATCCACGCCAATAACCTGCTTACCTTCGTCAGATTTGGTTGTTTCTGGAAGGGGACGGGGCGGTATTGTTGGATCTGAGTCTTCTAGTGCCATACCTTGTTAACTATTTCTTCGGGATGTTCCTGAGAGGGACAAGGACATTTTCCTCAAATTGGGTCAGGAGCGTCTCTGCTGCCGACTCGGCAATCCGGCGTTCCTCATCTGACATCTTTGCTAGAATCTTCTGATACTCTGGATTTTCTTTTAGTTTCTTTACTAAATCACTTGTCATTATCTACCTGACCTACCTGGGGTTGTCATAATTGTGGAATCTGGACGGCGCGTGAGGGCGGTTTCGAGATCGGCGGCATCCATCGTAACGTTCACTGACACGTTAATGGCAAAGTTTCTGTTTGTGATCGTAAGCTCTGCCGAGTCGCCCAGTCCTAGTCTTCCAGCAAGAGCTTTTAGGCTCGTGTTAATTTCTACTGTTGGCAAGGCACCAAGGTCAGTCGCTATGCAGTTAACCTCGTCTATCATTGCCTTGAGATTTGTGCCAAGTTGCATGAATGCGCCGTCTCTTAGCGAGGCAGTATTTGCTTCAATTCCTGTAATCATCTCGGCAAATGGAATGTTGGCTATCTCATTAAGAGAAGTTAGTCCCTTTGACAAAGCCTCTAGTTTTGTAGTAGGATCTCCAGTAATTTCTGGAAGGCTATTAAATGCCCTAGCGACCACCCTAAAGAATTCTGGCAAACTTGTATGTCCTTCGCCCCTCTCATAAAAAAGACCAATCATGTTTCCGAGACGACCCATTATGGTTGCATTTTCGTCTGTGGTTGCACCCTCGCTAAGAGTGTCATACAGAGTTTTCAAGGCACCCGGTAACATAACCACTGCCTCGATCGCTGATTTAAATGCCTCAACTCCAGTCTTAAGAGCGGCGGATTCAGACCTTGACATCCCGGAAAAAACCTCTCTCATGCTTGTTAGGAGAGTTGTAACAATGTCATGGATGCCCGCAAACAAATTTTGTATGATTACGTTTACGGTTCCAAGAGCCTCTCCCTGTTGTGCAGGCGGGATTCCGGCAGTAAGGGCGCTAACGTCAGCGACAGTTTGACTGATTGAGGCAATTGCCTGAAAGGCGGACACTAACACTGGACCAAGGGTTGTAAGTTTGGTGGCGTCCCCGGCACTAATGCCGGAAACAGCACCCACCAACTGAGTCATAAGTGTTCCTATCGTCGCGATAAGTCCACCGCTACCTCCTGTGAAAATACCAGCCATCATGGTTGCGACCGCAGACGACACTTCCGCTATGCGCGCAGTGAACTCTCCTCCCTTGAGATGAGAGAAGTTATTGGTGATTGTCGTTATCATGCTTCTGCCAAGGGCTCCGAGAACTTCCAATATATGCCCAATGACCTGGAAGTTTTCAGCTGCACCTTCTGCAAAGGTAATATTTGCAAGAGGTCCGGTAAACAGACCAACAACTTGAGTTATGATATTGCCAAGAGAAACACCCATATTCTCTATGAAAGTGCTATAGTTTGAAAAATTACTAGCAAGGTCGGTGCCTATAATTGATGCCAAGAGCCCGCCACCTTCAAACAGTGCTGCCGGAGCCTGTATGGCGGTCATCATGGAACCAAGTGCCGTCATAATCGTTCCAAAAAGCTCTGCTTTTCGTAAGGCGGCTGGCGACGCCTTCAGTGTGGATACTTGTTGCAGGACGCCTCGCACCAACTCAATCATGGCGTCGCCCATGTGATCCATTGTCTCACCAAGTTGTCTTAGTACCGCTATCTGATCATCAGCAGCACCTCCGGTGACCCAGCCCCACAAGGAACTGTGGGAACTTGACTCGGAAATTGTTGAAATAAGCGTACCGAAGGTCGTGATAGCCTTGAGGGCTTCTGTGAAAATGCTAAACTTGCGGTCGAAGTCTCCGGGTATTATAAGTTGGGTGACTTCGTGTATGATGTTTTGTACTTGCTCTACCATTGCCTTGGTCGTCATAGACAAAGCAGCAAACCCGGCAAGAGCAGCGGCAATTCCTACGCCAGAAAGAAGACCAAGGCCAACCGTGGTTGCAATCGCCAAAACAGCAGCAGCAGCCAGGAAGAATGCGCCTCCTGCGGCCATGGCTACTGCCGATAATGCCAGTTGTTGTGGAGTGAATCCACTAAGAGCATTAACCATGAGAACTACTCCAATGCCCATTGCAACAGAAACAACACCAAGCGCAACCATGCCGGCAAGGAATTGTGGAACTAGACCCTCAATCACCGACCCTACTCCAGCAATAACGGAGATAACGCCAGAAAGCTCCAACATGACCAATCCTGCGACTGCCATCACGCCTGCGGCCGTGAGCATTTGAGCAGGAGAAATGTCTCTTTGTTTCATTATTTCTGCTATTGCCCAAATACCCAAAACTATAGCAAGCATACCGATCGCTATAAAGCCAGCAACTCTCAAGGCCGAGCCAGTAGCGGCGGGATTTGCTGCCGGAGAAGTAGTAGCTGCGGTAGCGGCGGTACCTGCGGAAGTAATACCTGCGGTGACACCTCCGCTGCCACCCGAGAACACGGCAGAAATGCCTTTTGAGAGAGAGCTTCTTACAGAACCGCTTGTGGCAAATTCGGATACTCCTGCCATTGCTCCCTGGGTGAGTCCCTTTGTAAAGGCACCACCCACAGCACCGGCAATACCACCGGCAAGCGATCTAACAATTGTAGGACCAAACAAAAGCGCGCCAATTGCAAGCGCATGGTCAGAAAGGAAATCTCGGACTCTTGGCCATACTTCCTCTGTCCAAAGCTGTTGCAGGGCTTCAACAATTGGTGGCCAAGCTTCTTTTAGGGCATCAATGATAGGTTCTAACAAATCCATAATAAAGCCAAGGGCGCCGCCCGCAGCCGCAGTTGCACCTAGACTCTTCCTGCCCGACAGCAGGTCGGTAATAAAGTGTATGCCAGAGGTTATACCTTTCGCAGCCTCCCTCACCAGCCCGGCTATAATGACCGCAGCCGCCTTGGAGAATTTCCTGACGCCCTCAAGAATGCCTCTGCCTGCCGGGGTGGAGGCGGAGAAGTAATTCCAGAACATGGACTTCAGACGCTCCATGAGATTCTTAAAGGAGTCCCTGCCGGAGGTGCTTGTGAGGCTCGCGAAGAAGGAGCTGAAGATTCTCCTTAACTCCATGGTCATCTTCCTGAATCTCTCCCTGTCAAAGAGATCCGCGATTCCCTGAAGAAGTTGTCTCACCCCAGGGAACATTTTCACGAACGCCTGACCCACGGCTATGCCTGCCCGGTACGTTTCTCGCAAGGCTATCCTTATGTTTACCATGATTTCTCGGAATTCATGGGAGCGGGTCAGTCCCCGCTCAAATCCCTGGAAGAATCGTTCAAAGAACCCACCTCCTCCCATGGAACCGGACCGGACCAGGCGCTCAATAGCCCCGGCAATTTTCTGAAGGGATTCTGCCTGTGTAAGTTGAGACTTCTGAGCAGCTTCAGATTTCTTTTTCACCTGGTCGTAAGATAGCCCTTGGTTTTTAGAAGAGAACACAAGGTCTACGGCGCTTGCATCCAAACCTGTCTGAGTTGCAAGGAGCGCACGCTCCTGACGGGTCATATTTTCGATGGACCTACCGGCAGCAAAGAAGGATTTTCGAATCATTTCTGTTCGTTCTGCCGGGTCCTCTGCCTTGAGAAGCTGAAGGGCATCAAGTTGTAGGCCAAAAGCCTGAGTAAGTTGAGCGGCGCTGGTAGCGGCGCCCTCAAAGTTATCAAATTGTTCTATGACTCCAAGAAGACCTTTTACGTCAACACCAAGTCTCCGGGCATATACAGACACCTGTGCCAGGACTTGCGGGGCAAGACTTCCAAAGTGCTCAAAGTCCGCCATCATTTCGCCCATGTCGGCAGATACCTCCGCCGCATTTAAGCCAAAACTATCTGATAGCTGTACAGAATAATTGGCTATCTCCCGGCCGAGTTCGACCAGGCTTGTACCGGTGGCATGGGATCGGATGGCGAGTGCCTTTTGTCCTTCCTCTGTGAGGTGCAAACCCTTAATATAGGCCGCAATTACTTCCCCGTGGGCAACGAATTGTCGGGAGATGGCAGTAAAGACATTGCCCATGTTCTTTGCGTACTCGGCTATAGTTTTTAGACGTTCTGCTAGTCTACCAAATGTTCGCCAGACACTTATTCCGGTATTGGCAAGCTCACCTTTCATTCCCCTGGAGATGTCCACGATTGCCCTGGAACCAGATTTGCGGAGATCACCAAATTCCTTACGAATGTCCTCAAGGGCTTGTCTCAGTCCGCTGTCTCCTCCGCCCTGACTTGCAAAGTCGGTCAAAATAGACAATATCCTAAACGGGAAAGTAAAGACAGCCAGGGCGAGTTGGCCAAGAGCCTCAAGGGCAGTAGACGTGGCTCCGCCAAATAACTTCAGGGCATTTACAGTACCAGAAATACCAGCAGTAAATCCATTCCAAATTCCACCAAAGGCAGCAAATCCCGGAAGGAGCTTGAGAGATTTCTTCAGGGACCCGCCAAGACTCTCGCTTGACTTGCTGGACTTCTTCAGGGCAGCCTCAAACTTGTTCATGGTGCCCTTGCCCCCGAGCTTCTGGGCGGCATCCGCCCCCTTCTCCAAGGCTTCTTGTGTTTTTTGGATATTACCTATGGTGTCCCCGGAATTGCTAGAAACCTGACCCATGGAATCGGCAATTTGCTTGGTAATGTCCAATTGGGATTGAAGCGACTTTGTTTGGGACTCAACAAGGTCATTTAGCTCCTCCTGGAGCTTCTTCAATTGCTTGGCTATTTCAATATTGTCTACTGCCACTTGGACTAAGCCTTACCAGGTCATAATTACACATGAGTCGGAGTTTAGTTATATGTCTGAGAAAAAACAAGAAATGCCACCTGGGGACCCAAAGGTAACCGAGATAAGGAATATTATGGAGAAAAAGCTTAACGAAAGCTATTATAGTCTGTCAACAACAGGCAAAATCTTTTTTGCGGCCGTGGCAGCCTACCTGGCTGGCAAGGTTGCCTCTGGGGCATTTTTAAAGCTCCGTGGAAAGCCGGAGGAGCTTCGGGCGGTGGCAGATGCCATCGTAGCCTCCAAGGCGTTCCAGGACGAACTAAAGCGTCCTGGAGCCACGATTGACTCGGTTATAGATAAAATGAACCTCAAAAATATGACGGCAGCTAAATTCCAGCACATAACTGGAAATAAATGGCCGCTCTGAGAAAAGTTTGCCTTCCATGACCACCAAGGCCGGAAAGAAACACAGGGTTCTCGACAAGAAGAGAATAAAAATCCATGACGAGGAATCGGGTTATGGAAAGAAAATCCTCATAAAGACAATGGAACTCCCAAACGGGATGACAGAAAAATTCTTTGTGGATGAGGATAATCATTCCGTACAGATTTTTGCCCTGACCGAGAATCAAGAGGTTCTCTGTGTGAGGCAGTTTCGTCCAGGAATAGAACAGATTTCCCTGGAGCTACCAGGCGGAGGACTAGACGACGGGGAAGATCCGGCAGAGGCAGCCGCGAGGGAACTCATGGAAGAGACCGGGTTTGCCGGAAAGCCCCCGGTGTTCCTTGCTGCCCTGAACTACTCCCCATACAGCACCGGGGTTCGTCACATGTTTATGATAACTGGGTGCAAGAAAGTTGCAGAACTAGACCTGGATCCAAATGAGTTTCTGGAAGTGCAGGTCGTTCCCCTGGGGGAGTTTAGAAATATCATGGCAGAGGGCAAGTGCAGAGGGCACGACACTGCCTACATGGGACTTGACAAACTCCAAAGACTCTAGAAGTTTCTGCCCCTTAATTTAGCCGGAACCTGAGGTCTGGCATGGCCTTGTAGGGCACGAATATCTGGGGTATTGTGATGAGCCGCCTTACTTGGCGGGGACTTGTCGGTCTTGGAGGCTTTTTCAAATTCCTCATTGATGCGTTTGATGAGCCATCTTCTGTAGGTAATCGGAAAATTATAGAACGTCACCCAGTCCATGCCAAAGTAGTAAGACAAGGCAAAGAAGGGCTCAAGAATCAGCTGTTCCCTATCTTCTGGCGTTGGGCCAAAAAAAGCTCGGTCCCAATGGAAGGGGCATCACCTCATAGTGGTCACAATTTGAGCACGTAAATTCGAATTTCATGTCAATGCCCGGTTCAATATCATCCATGTACTGCCTCAGGGCAATAGAGTCCCTGGCTGGCATAAAGGAAATAAACTGACTCAACTTGGTCCTGTCGGTGATCCCGTCCACGGACAAAATGGAGTAAAGCAGTCTGGTGGTAATAACGTTGTCGTTCTGAATGCCCTTCTTTTTCTTCATCTCAAGAGTCGCGAGAATCTCTTCCTCTTCCTTGCCGGTCAGAAACCTGAAGACAACTTCCTTCTTGCAAACAGGAAGGCTGAAAGAAAATCTGTTGCTCCCAGCTTCAATCGGATCAGCCTTAAGCGACTTAATCTCAAGCTGTCTCAGGTCGGTATTTAGTTCATTCTTGTGTTCGCACTTAGGGCAATCAAGATTTCCAAGATACTCGGCCCCGTATCCGAGAATACGGATGGAGACCATCAGGGCGTTTCTGTCTCCGCCGATGAGTCCAGTTACATCCACCCCCGGGGTGATGATGCAGGATTTGATAAGCTCAGAAATGACAGTGCCCTTACGGATAAGAGCCCTGGACATGAGAATGTCCTCTTCCCTGGTGGTCATGCCCCGGATTTCAACATGTTCTTTTAGATGTAGTGGATTATCGGATGGATAAACAAGTCCCATGCTAGGAAGAGGAACAAGAGAGGTTGGAATGTCAAGTCCGAAGTCCCTTTTCATTATCTCTTCTTTTGAAACACTCATGGCTCTCTCTGCGGCATCTCTTGCGGCAAAGACAGAATTTCTCGTTTCTCTGTCGTCCTTCTTGTCATCACTCATAAAATAAAACTCCTAGTCACATCAAGTGTGCTAGGAGTAAATATATTTGTCTTGGTTTTTTGAAAAATGGGTTAAATCATACTAGTATTTGGTAAAAACGGGATCTTCTTCGCTCTCGGGTCCCATACCTTCTTCCTCTGAGGGTTTTGGTTCTTTTTCAAGTTTTATTTCAAGTTTTGCAATAGATGTTTTTAACAGAAACATCGCTCTTTGTGGGTCCCCGCCGGTTTCCTCCATGGCAGTCATAATAACCCGCCAGGAGCCTTCAAGATGTCCCCTGCCAAGCAGGTATTTCAAGTTAGCCCAACTGTGGGTGGAACCGATATCACCGGTCGGAGATTCTTGTATTTTCTTGTCTACGGCCTCAGAAATGAGGACCTTGAGTTCTTTTAGGGAAATTTTCATACTGGTGGTTTCTGAGCTAAAAGAGCTCTAATTTGTTCAAGTTGTTCTTTAGATGCATTTTGTAACATCGTTGTTACGCCTGCTATTGTTGTTGGTTGTTGTGGAGCACCCTGACGCGAAAGAGGGGCAACGGTTTTATCCGGCGCGGATACGACTTCCTCCCCTGTGGTGTCGCCAGAGATCCCAGTTGGCCCTACAGGAGCCTTCGTGGCAGCAGGAGGCGGTGGCGTCTCACCAGAGGCAGGCGGTTGCGCTCCCCAGGCAGAGAGGTTAGGGGCTCCCTTTTTATTTAAATAGCCAATATTGGGAGGTCCAGCTTCCTCAATGGCTTCCTGGATCATCCTTTGGATCATTTCAGAAAGCTGAATTCTGGAGAGCTTTTTTGGATTTATTCCCATATACCCTGGGATAAATATCCCACGGGAACTCATTTTGCCAGTTTTCCACCCCGGCAAACTCAAGGAAATTCTATTCTTTTGGGGTCCACCCGTTCTCGCGGGCCAGGGCATAAAGACTTGCGAGGGAGATTGAGTCCGATACCTGGTAAATTGATGATTGTGTAGTACAAAGAAGAGAACTAGTATTGAAGAACCGCGTTGTCAAATCTGATAGTAAGAGCAATTTCGGTCTGGTCGCTTCCCTCATAGGTTACGTCATTGAAGTTTGCCTCTTGAACCCAGGCTCCCTTGATGTCCCAAAGCTGAATCACGGTACCAACTGGGTCAAGCATCTTAATCTGAATGTCTCTCTTGTAGAAGTCGGCATAGCCGGATCTGCCGGTCACTGACTCAAAGCACAAACGCACCCACTCCATGACTTGCTGGGCACCTGAGGGTGCGATAGCGTCATGCAGGGTTACTGCCATTGTACCGAAAGTCGTCTTTCCGGCGATATATCTTGTGGAGTTAATCCAGTTAATAGCTACTTCCTCAGTGGTGATCGTGGGACGAGCAGCGGTTTTTACCAAAAATGCATCCACGCCCTCGATTGCCAAAAGGAATTGTCTTTTTGCAATGGGTTGAAACTTCGTTGGAAGCATCTCAGTTACGTCTAAAGTTGTGGCCATTTTATTTTATCCTTGTTTCCTCTTCTAAATATTGTGCTGTTTTGGTTTTTAGATCCACTCGAATCCCAAAACGTCCATAATGCCCCCGGCTAGGTTTTGGGCATTTTCACAAATCTGAGCCAGGTCAGGTTCCTCGGAGGAGCAATTAACTAGAGCCTGGAATTCCTTAAGGGATATTTTGTTATTGGGAGAATTGGTCATGTCACGCTTCTTTCAGATTTTGCGCCCACCAGGCATTTCGCTCTTTTTAACGGGAACGAGTTGCCCGCCCTTGTTAACGTGGGCCACAACTGGGTCATCCCCGCCTGCTCTCCGTGGGTCGTGCTTCATAAGACCACCAACGGCAGGTCCACCAGAGGCTTCTGGACGTGCTCCACCGGGCTTAAAGGCTGGCTCATATGCATCATTTATGTCGTCCCTGTCCCCGGCGAAGTGTCTTCCGGGCGTCGGAACATTAAGCATGCTTTCGAGTTCTTTAACTCTGGCTGCCAAGCCCGCTCTGCCGCCCTTGGTTATTCCAAGACGACCAAGCTGGGAAATGGCGATTTCAAGGTCTTCCAAGGCCTTGGCCTCCCAGCCCTCAAGAGAAGGGTCGGTGCCCATGGCGAGGTTATATGCCTTGGCTTTTTGTTCTGGGGACCTAACGGGCTCTGGGGCGTCATCGCCCACGTCTGCCGGGGATACGTCTTCCCCTGGTTCAAACTCTGTTCCCCACTCGTGTCCCATTTCTCTGAGTTTTGTAGAAATAGCTTCCTTGACCATGCCCCTGAGTTGCTCCAGAGTCATTTTCTTGGTGCCCTCATTTTTGGAACCAAAGGGCGCAGCTTGTTTGCCGCCAAATGGCTTTTTGTCGCCTTTTTCTTTGTCCTTCTTCATGTCCTCGCGTTTCTCAACGCCGGACTCTTTTTTCTTGCCGGCGCCTTTGCCAAGCTGAAGGGCTACTGCCTCCTTGACCATTCCCTTGAGATCCTCAAGAGAAACTTTTTTCACTTTTTCCGTTGTCATGCTCTTGCTCCTCTAAATCCTGACGCTACTGCCGGTCTTGCTACTGGCTCATCTTCTGGTTCAACTACTCTAGAGCCCACAACTTTTGGGGTTCTTTCTGGTCTATACCCGGCAAAGGCGGTAGCTGACTGACCAAGATTATATCCCTTGGCTCCTGCCTCCTGGGCGAGAGCACTCAGATAAACTTCAATTCTCTTTTTTTCTTCCATGAGGGCAACGTAAAACATGCCCACAACCTGCATTACTTCTCTCTCGTATTTGCCCCTTATCTTGTTGCCGTTTTCGTCTTGGGGCAATTTGTCTTGGAGATTATTGAACTTACCAAAGAGATCAAAAACAGAGTTCTGAAGTTTGTTGATTGCCTCGGAGCTTCTAAGAGCATCTGCCTTGAAGGCAGTAACGTCTTTTTTGGCTTTGGCAATTGTAGTATCCATGAGGGAAGCAACATTTCCTGGGTCATCAATAATGGCCTTGGGATTTATCTGGACCTTATTGCGGTAGAAGTCCTTAGCGCCCTGTTCGGCTCCCCATGCCTTGTTCTTGAGCCACTTTCTGGCCCTATCAACCCACTCGACCTCATTTATTTCAATCATTTCATTGATTAAGGCAACTCTGCTTTCAAGAATGGTCCTTTGGACATTCTTGTTTTCCACAAGTGCCGTCCTAACGGACTCTTGAATCGTAGCTTTCAAAATGGCAGGGGTTACTTTCGACATATTTCACTTTCACACGATATTGAAGTTACCCTGGTTCGTAAGAACGAAACTAAGGTCAAGGAACTCAAGAGTACGAACAGGAACCACGAAAATCTTACCACGGATGGTCTTGTTTTCCACGTCTACCTGAGTAGTTGTGGTTGTGTCGATCTTTACGAGATAGGATTCCACGCCTTGCTGGTCCTGAATCTTCTTGAGGATTGGCTGACAAAGTTGCTGGAATCTTGACAGAGTAGACTCGCGATTTGGCTCAAACAAGAAGCGGTTTGCAACCTTGCGGATCTGGCGACGAAGGCTGAGCAAGAGACGACGAACGTTCACTCTCTCAAGGGCGCTTGGGCTTGCGTAAAGGGTCTTCTGTCCCCACACAACAGTGCCTTCGGAACCTGGGAATGCCACAAGCGGGTTAATGTTGACCTGATATAGATCGTCCATGTTGGACCTGGAGAGCTTTACGGCAGCCTCCTGGGTTGTGTCAAGGGCACCGCGAACGAACCCTGCTGGGGCAAACCAAGGGAATGCCACGGCGTCATTCTTGGAGAAGGCACCAAGAACAGCCACGGACGGGGCAACCTCACGAACGACATTGCTGAGAGAATCTCTCAGAATAACGTTGGGGAAGTAGGCGGCACCAAAGGAAGAGTTAAGACCACGATCCCTAAAGCTATTAACGGTGTTTCTAACAGAGACGATTTGGTCATCATTTCCGACGATCGTGTTATTTTGGGTGTCCTTCTCCTGGATATCCATCAGGTAGATGGCATCAAAGCGATTTTCTGCCACGGCAAGAGCCTGGTCGGTGATGAACTCGTGACGGATACCTGGAACAGTCAAAATCTGAACATCCAACTCAGATGTGTCGTTCATAATTGACAAGGCGCGCTCAAATGCCTTAACCGTAGGACCGTTAGAAAGCAGACGGTTGCCGTTTGACAACTCCTGAACCACGGCCACGTTGTTCATATACTGGGTGTTTCTGTCAAAGATTCTCACGCCATCAAATCCACCCTCAACAAAGAAGGAGAACTTGGCTGCCTGGCGAACCGTTGGGTCCTCAAGGTCGGAAATCGTAAGGACGCGGGTAAAGGCTACCGTGTCTGTGGTGATACCACCCTGACGGACGTAGGTCCAGGTATCAAGATTGTTGATATCTGGAAGATTAGAGGCCGAAATATATGGAACTCTGATCTTCTCAAGAGAGAAGAGGTTGTTGTTAAAGCGATCAGCGTCCAGGATGCCGTTTGCGGCCGTGTCAACAGTGTCCTCGTTGTCTCTGAGAACTACGTTCTGCCATTCCGTGTGGAAGTTTGGCAGATATTTTGCAAAGGACACGAGTGAGTCATCAGGTACCAAGGAAGCATTAGACTCCGAGATAGAGATAACTTTTTCAAACTGAACACCCCAGTAAAGCTGACGGTCCCCGACAGTATTTCCAGAAGCGCCCTTAGAGACATTTCTTCTCATGGGAACTGGTGGCTGTGCAAGCTTAAACCACGGATTCGTTCCAACCAAGTTTGTTGCGTCCGTGTAGGCACCCATTGGGGAGGTACCAGAAACCACAAGATGTTGACTTCCTCTAAAGCCCATTGGAAGTGCCGTGGAATCAACGTTGGCATCATTTACGCCAGAGGCAATTTCCACCCGGATGTACTTGGAGTTATTGGGGTAATCGCCCTCAACTACGATCTTTTGCTCGCCATTTGAAGCCTGGAAGTTGTAGAAGGTGTTGTAGTTACCAATCACTCTTCCAACGAAGTTGTCTGCGTTTGGATCAAGAGACAAATTTCTCCACTGTTCCAGAACTGCACGGCTCTTGTCAGTGTCGCCACCGTCTCTAATAAGCAAGTCGAATTTACCATAAAGGTACGTCTCGCTCAGGCTTGGGGCGATATTTTCGATGGAAATCTTAATCTTGCCATTTGAGTAGGCGCCGTCATCCAAGGTGTGAACCTTGAAAAGGTTTTGTGGCTTGCCGCCGAATAGCTGGGAGGTCACCCAAGGGGATCTTGCAGTACGGAATCTATCTTCGAAGTTCTCAAAGTTTGGAGCAGATGTGGAACCGCTGTTTCTGGTAGAAGACCCAGTAAGTAGGAAGGCGATTCTTTCTGTTCCCGTTCCGCCAGAGACAACCGCTCCTGCGCCCGTAACAGTTGCCACGGAGGAATAGATGTCCCACCAGTTAGACATAACATATCCAGCCTGTTCCAGGCGGAATGGATCCTTGTTAAAAATGCTTCCAAAGTAGTTTGGAGCTGTTGGGTCAAAGGATGCCGTGACTACGTTTGGATACGAGAGGTCAAGGGCTCTGTGACCATTAAGAAGCATGACGAATTCTTGTTTTGAACCAGAAAGAACGACAGAGCCGGTCTGGAATCCTGTGATGTTTGCACCAGCAGCCGCAAGGGTCGTGGAAGGTGCGGAGTTCGTTCCGCCAGCAGAGTTAGACAGGGTTAGAACCACACCAGAGGCAGCCATAATCATGCCTCTAACGACCGGTAGACCAGAACCAGAAAGCCCGGCCTCAGAGAACCAGGTGGAACCATTTGACTGGGACATGAATGCCCCGAGGAAGTACATTCTTCCAAGAGGACCAGCGTCCGCACCGGAAGAGGTCACGGCATAGGTATTAAATCCAAGGGCACCAGAAAGAGTGCTCTGAGGCTGTTGGTCACCGATAACAAAACCCGCGTTTGATACCTTGCCTCTGTTTTGACCCGAGGTTGTACGAGCCGCGCCAAGACCAATGCCAAGGATACGTAAAAACGTAGCAGCCTGAGCATTCCTGAGCCACTCACTTGTGGCCAGGGGACCATTTACGGCACCATCGGTCGTCTTACCAAAGGAAACAATGAAATCTTGAATCGTTGGAACAGTAACGGGAACGAAAGCAGGTCCTTTTTGAGCCGTGCCCACCACGCCAGCAGGAATGCCAACTGGCACAAGCGCAGTCGGACCCGTAAGGTTTATCGTTCTTGCCGATACGCCTGCTGATTTAAAGTTTATCTCGGTCATTTTCTATATCCTTGCGCTTTATGTAACTATTGGCCTAGTTTTGTTTTGGAAAAATCCTCTTTAAACGAACTGAATGCTACTGTTTGTGATAACGAAGTCAATAGCAATGAACTCAGCTGCACGCACCGGAATAACCTTAATACTTGCATTCATTCTGTTAGCAATTTTATCCTGTTGGGTGTTGTTGCGTTCATCACAGATGATTTCAAATCTCTCAATGCCGTCGCGGATTTGAACGGTGGACAATATTGGCTTAACCAAATCCACGAATCTCTGACGAATTGCCGGGGTAAGCTGATCGAAAATGAGGGAGTTGCCAGCAGCGATAATCTGTTGTTTAATACTGATTACCATTCTGTTGACGTTGATGGACTGAAGGGCAGTTCCAGCCTGCTCAAGCGTCTGCTGGGAGAAGATAACGAAACCTTCTCCTGGGAGCTTGATTATTGGGTTAACCCTAACGGCGTAGAGTCTCTCACGTTCTGGCTGGTTGACCTTAACTTGAGAGATTTTGACGAAATCAAGGGCTGCACGATTAAATCCTGCTGGTGCGAACCATGGGTAGGCAACCTTGTCGTTAAATCCGATTGCTGACAGGGCAGCCACAGAGGCAGGAACCTGTACTCTTCTGTTGTTGTTTACGGCATCCTCCAAAACCACGTTTGGGAAATAGGCAGCGACAAACTCGTTGTCTACTGCACGACTCTCAAACATGTCGGCGGTTCTATTCACCGAGACGTATCTTCCAGTTTCGCCATCGAAAATACGGATCGAGTCAGAGTCGTAATATGGAATGTCCATAAGATACTCTGCCAGACCATACGTCCTAACAGCCTCACCAATGAAATCCGTAACAAGTGGCTCTCTCTGACCAGGAACAGCCAACACGTTCATGTTGCTCACAAATGGGTCAGTGATAAGCTTTCCGGCCACACGATAGGAGGCAACAGAGTTGTTTCTCCTGGAGGTACCAGCCTGGTTTGTGGCAAAGCCCGGGGAAGTGTACGAGCCGTTCGCTCCGCCGTTGTTCTCGGCAGAGGTTCCCTTGTCGGACATATTTCCTTGTTCTTTGTCAAGGATATTAAGACCGTTCCAACCACCGAACATAACAGTTGTGAACTTCATGTAGTTTGAAAAGCGGTTAAAGGTCGTGGCATCACCGGTCTGCAAGAGCGTTGCAAAAGTGATACGATTCAAGAAAGTATCATTGATTTTGTAATCGCTTGGATTTGACTGACCGTTTCTAAGATATGCTGCTTCCTTCATGTGGCTGTCCACGGAGGCAGTCAGGTCGGTGATTGCAGTGTTGCCAAGAGCAACCTTTGCAAGAGAAAACTTGTTGTTGTTGAACAAATCTGCCTGAGAACCAGTTACCAGAACGTCCAGCTTTTTGATGCCCTCGAAAGCAGTGTATGCCTTAACAAGCTCGTTAATTTCGCCGTTGATGTTGGTGTTGAGAACGTCGTTGTTGTTTCTGGAAACTTTTACGCCCCAGTAGTAACGACTATCTGCAATTTCTGTTGGACCAGGAGTACCGACAGGTCCGATTGCGGACGTGATGGCTCCACGGGTGACCTTGAAGCGGAATGGGAGAGGTGGTACGATTGCGTGAAGCAGCCTGTTGTCGGTAGAACCAACGGCACCAGAGGCTCCAAGGCGGGTAAGGGCCGACAAAGAGGAAGTTGCGTCTGTAAGCAATGGGTTCGTGTTGTAAACGTTTACGCCACGGAAACCGAAAGGAAGGGACTTTGGTGGGATAATCTTATCCTCAACGCCTCTTGCCATAATGACACGAACGAAGTTAGAACGGCTAGGATATTTGCCGGTCTTGACAAGACGACGATCGTCTTCGTTTTCTACGTCAAAGTTAAAGATGACCTTGGTGTCTCCCACAACACGACCAACGTAGGTCTCGCTATCTGGGTTAAGGTTACAGTTGTTGAACTGTTCCAAAATCTCTAGATTTACGTCGTCATCGCCAAAGGTTCTAACGAGAACTGCGAAAGTTCCGTATGGGTTCTTGGGGTCCGTGGAAGCCTGAACGTTTGCGATAGAAACCTTGACTTTGCTATTTGCATAGTCACCGTCATCGAGGGTTTCAAATCTAAAAAGGTCATATTCCGTAAAACCAAATGGCTGAGAAATAACCTGAGGACTTGTTGGGGTAGTGTATCTTGTGTCAAATCTGCCGAAGGCATTTCTAAAGACAAGGGAGGTGTCTCCAGAAGTCTGGGAGACGTTGTTGGAACCGGAGGCGATACAGACCGACTTAGAACCGGTAGAGACCGAGGCGATCTCATCGTCTACTGCAAAGTTTAAGTAAAGAAGATGCTTCTCTGTTCCAAACTTAATCGGATCCGTGTTGAGAACCTTGCCAAAGTAGTCATCGCTCGTTGGGTTAAACGAGGCAGTTACGATCTTCACGCCTGCATTTCCGTCGGTGGACCCGAAGGAAGAACCGGCAGAGCTAGAAATAACAATCTTGACTTTTTTGCTTGAGTCTGGAGTTGCAAAGTCATCCGAGGTACCCGCAAAGGACTCGTTGGTGTCGAGAACCATCAATCTCGTGCCGGAGGCACTAAAAAGCACACCACGGACAAGATGCACGTCCGTGGCCGAGCCTGTTGTGAAGAACGAGTCGTTGTCCGAAAACATAGGAAGTCCAGCAACTTCGGTGCCGGTGACAACGTGACGGGCAGTGATGAACTGAACCGTGTGATTGTGTCTGAGGTCCGTGCCCTGATTTACGCCAGAACCACTAAGCTTGAAACCGGCATTTACAACAATGCCCGTTGTTCTGGTAGCTTCAATGTTGGCTGTCGTCTCGTTTGCTCCTGCTCCAAGAGTACGGATAAACGTTAGGGCAAATTTGTTCTTCAAGAACAGATTCACGCCATAAGGTGCGGGCATTTTTGCGTCTAGAGTGCCGAACTTGGTGTTGAAATCAGCAAAAGAACCTACGGTTACTGGAACAAAGGCTGGTCCCTTTTGTGCGGTTCCTATAACTCCGGCCGGAATACCGGTCGGGCTCTGTATTTCAACAGTTAGATCGATTTCTCTATCGAAAAATCCAGGTGCTTTAAAAATTTGCTCTGCCATGTGTGCTTCCTCTTTTAGGATTTTTAAGATATAGTGAGGCTACAACCTTGACTTAATTAGAGCGAATACAAACGTTTCCCAATTTTTATGTCTTGCCCTCATTCAATAAAAACTCCTGTAGGGTTGCTATATCGGAGGAAGAGTAAACAGATTCTCCCTTCCGTTGGTTTCGGTCGATTCTTTTAATATATTTGATTGTCTTTTTCCCCGAAATTGGATCAATAAAGGTCTTTTTAAATAGAAATCTATCGTTTGTTGTTGGTTTTTCTTTTGTTTTGGATTCTTGGTTTATGTCATTTAGGAAGAATTTGCTATCATTCTTGTTCTCAAGCGGGGGAACGGATAGGTCTCTTTCGGTTAAAATATCCCCAGTTGGCGTCTCATCTATCTCAAAGACCACCGTGGGAGCACTCAGGTATCTCCTGATAGGTACTGGGTTGGCTGGACCATTAGGGGCAAGAATAAATCCTTTTACGGTCATTGTAAAATTATATCGGATAATTCGTTCTGTGTTAGAAAAGTCATCAAAATTGTCCTGGGACGACAAGCTGTCCTCCACATATCCAATAAACCAATATCCCTTGTCTGTTCCAAGCCTGAACATCCTGCCCTGTGGCAAGAAAGACGACAAAAGGGTCTCGATCATGTAGTTCATGTGCTGGTGATAGGAAGTCCAGAAAATGACCTCGTATGTGGCAGTAAAGAACTGGGGCTGGGGGATGGTGAATATCTCGAATATATTTTGACCAAAGTGCGGGTTCATGTAAACCCCTCCCTTGACCTCGTGATCATCAGAGAGATTTTCTATTTTCTTTGTGTCGGTCGAGTGAGGGAGATTCTGGATGTTCTTGAAGGCAAATTTGTTCAAAAGAGTCTGATAATCTCTATCTTCTGGAGCCAATCGACGCTTTATGACCAAATCTCCAGTAAATTGATTGATGCCTCTGCTGGTGATATCGTCGGGAGATTGATCGATGCTTGTTCTTCTGATCGAGATGGCAGGAAGTAGCAAGACCTGGTTTTTATCCCTTGGTGGGCGCAGCTTCTTAGCTAGGGCAAACTTTTCCCCGGTGGCAAAGATGACCTGAGGCTTTTTTAGATAAAGTGCCTGTTGTCCACCTCCGTAGGTCTGAATGGAAAACTTGATTGTTTCATTGAAAAGGGCGTGCATCGCCCTGTCGCAGTCCTCAATGCCACAAGGAGGAATCGTGAATTGCTCAGAGGGGGCTCCGCCCCCGTCGCCGTAGCCTGAAGGCAGATGGCCAAGGGACTCTCCCGCCTCCGGCGCTGGAATGTTTTGGCGGATTATGTTCGTGTCTCTGTCTAAAGTTGCCATAGGGATTAACTATAAATATCCCCCTGGATTAAACAAATAAAGGACTTCCGCTTGTTTGTTCCGGGGGCTCATCCGCAGCAGTGGCAATTCTTCCTGCGTCTCCATAATATACGTCCGCTACTGCCTTGGAAAACCCATAGTCCAAAAGAACAATTCTGTTGTCCCAGGTACGACCGTAGTGTTTTAGGGTTGTGTCCAGGTGCTTGCCCTGAGACGCCTTTTGCATTCTTGCAACGTCCCCTATTTGTAAGTCACGGTTAACAAGCTTCATCATCGCCCGCAAGAAAGGAGACTTCCAGGCTAGCTTATAACTTGCTATACGCTGCTTGGTTTGGTAAAAAAGCTTGGGGTCTTTCAAAATTCTAGTGTTTGTCTTTAACATTCTCTCAAGTTTCTCGATGCCTCCGTTGAGAAACTTGCTTTCTGTACTCTCCGAGGAGGAAAGCCATTCATCCATCATTTCTACGTATGTTTTGAATGATATTCCGCTTAGTTCCTTGAATTCATCGAAAGATGCCACAGGGACAACTCTCTCTGACCTTAACCAAGAGAAGCCTTTGCCAAACTGGTACACTTCGGCCACAAAGCCCTTGGCTCTTTCTTCCTTAGAAAGCTTGTGTTCTGCTTCATTCTGAGCAATACCTGCCCTGTTCATGGCAATCTTTAGAACTTCCTTTTCAGACAGGGCAAACACTGCCCTGGATGAACCCTCGTTTATGTATGGCAAGGTTTTCTTTGCATACTCGACCTTTTCGGCAGGTTTCAGTGCAGGGTCATCAAGACGAGTGATATCGAAGGGTTCAAGGGTCTTTTGAACCTCGTCCTCTACCAAAATCTGAAGTAATTCTGTTAATATAGTAGACATTATTGATATCCAAAATCATACATTCGTTTGCTGAAGCCATAATCAAACAATCGAACGTGTCCGTCTACGGTTCTGCCAAAGTGATGGGGAAGAATGTCCGCCGCCGCGAGAGAGTGGGTTGCTATCATTTTGTACAAACCGTCCATGAATCGAACGCCCTGGGGGCTTGAAAACAACCTGTCTATCGCCTCCAATTTATATTTCAATCTTGAAGCATAGCGGGGGTCTGTGTAAGAGTCTGCCAGGTCGGTCATAAGTTGCTCGCGTTGGCGCTTCAGGTCTTCGATGGATGTTCCGGCACGACCAAAAAGAAAAAGATCCCCCGCATCCACGCCTGTATAATCTCTAAATTGTTGCTCGGGTATTTCCTTCACTATCTCAGAAACAAGCCACTTGAACTGTGGGTCAAGGTCATATATTTTGGTTACAAGGTCATTGTCCTTCGCATGAGTAAAAACTTCTGCCTCTTGTTTATTTTGCTGAAATCCCTGCTTGTTTAAGGCAATTTTCAGAACTTTGCCGCCGCTAAGAGCAAATGTTATCCTGGACGAACCTTGACCAAGCTCGGGCAAAAACTTCTTTGCATAGACAATCTCGGGATGTTGCTGGTGTTCCCAGGCAAAATCCTCTTCTTCTCCCTTGGTCTGTGGACGTTTGTTATTGGCGCTGACTTGCTTAAAGGCTTGAAAGTTGAATTTCCCAAGAATTTCGTTGATGGACGTGTCAACAAAACTCTCAATAAGCACCTTTAAGTTCGGAGAAGTCATAACTTACCAAACATCGTCCATTTCACTACTTTCACCATTGCCGGTTGATCCGTTTGGTGCTTGATCCCGGTTACCGTAATATTTCTTACCTACGTCATATGAAAAGCCATAATCTAACAACTTTATTTCTCCATCTATGGTTCTGCCAAAGTGATCTTCTCTTGTTATATCCCCAGGATGAAGACCTGATTTTTTAATAAAGTCATCAATTTTCTTTGCCAAATCCAGAGCAAAAGAATTCTTAGGAATGGCTTCATACTCTTTCATCTTCTCCACTTTGGCCCAGAGTCGCTCCTTGTATACACCTTTCCAATACTCGTCAGCTTCCAAGGAAATAGATTTTTCCAGATACTCGATCTCGCGCTTAAGGTTTTCCTTTTCCGCGCTAACATCCAAGGGCTTGCCTTCTTTTACGCTTGTGTACAACTCCCAAAACCTATAAGGTTTCATTCCAACATATTTTTCAAAATCTGCCCCATCTATGGGTTTAACAATTTCAGAGACAAGCCACTTGAAATCTGGAGCGTAATCAAAAATTTTCGTCACAAGAGAATTGTCCCTAAGTCTTGTGTACGTGTCTAGCTCTTCTTTATTTTGACCAATACCTGCATCATTTTTGGCAATTTTCAGAACTTTGCCGCCAGACAGAGCGAATGCTGTTCTGCTAGAACCACTCCCAAGTTCCGGCAGGAACCTTTTAGCGTATTGTATTTCTGGATGTTCATCTCCAGAATAATCCCAGGGTTTTGACCCCGACCGCTCTTTTGTTCTTACATTGGTCATGGCGATTTTTTTAAATTCTGCGAAATTAAACTTTCCGAGAATTTCCAAAACCAACAAGTCGATGGTTTCCTTAAGGTACTGTTGTATGTTTGTCATATGTCGTCTTCTTCGTCGTTATAGAAGGAGCTAGCTTGCTTGTCGCTGTCAATTCCCACAACCCTCGGTCCTTCTCCCAGGGCAATCTCGGACATGTCTTCCTTGAGCCGTTCACGAATCTGTCTAATGTCCCCAGTTGCTCCATCTATGGGGGTTTCTCCAAGACCACGTTGCTGCTCAAAGGTTTTCTGTACTTGAGTTTCTTCGTAAGGTCCAGCAGAATCCTTGTTTGGTGAGAAAAAATTCTTCGGGTCAAATTGTCCAAGACGGGCAGACATGGCCGTTATCTTATATCCAACTTCATATTCTTCCTGTCCAAAGATATTTCCCAAGGTCACGAATGAAACTATTTCAAATGCCTGATCGGCAAAGGTAAAGAAGTCGCCCTCGATGATGGTAAAGCCCTTGTCAATAAGGTCTCTAGCCTGAATGAACACCTCAAGCTTGGCTATTTTTTCAAGACCAAATTGGTTTGCCTTTACTTCTGACTCGGGCCAGGAAGCCAGAACTGGCACCTTGATGGGGTTGTCGAAAATTTTCTGAACTGCCTCCTGGTAAACTGGATGGACTTTTGTCTTCAGGGTAGAAACCGGGTAGTAGTTAATAGTCTGCCCCACAACGTCCTTTACAAATTCCTTTGTAAGGTCGTTGATGAACTGAATTTCCCTAGAAGTAATAAAGAGTCTTGCCATTTATCTTAGGTACCTGGTTCCTTTTCTAAGCTCGCGGAGAGCCTTACGAAAAAATACTTGTGCTTGTCTCATTCCGGCTTGTTGAATATCTATGTCTTCTTTTTCCTTACGAGACATGTTCGCGGTAATTGGGGTTGGTTGTGTGTTGGTTACGGAAATAATGAGTTTTGTTAGTTCTTGTTCTACCTTGGTGACAGAAATCTTGGTTTCGTTTACTTCTTTTTTATTCTTGGCGTATCTGTTCTCTAGGAATGTCTTCATAATGTTCTTTCAGTAAATAAGTTGTTCATCCACGTTAGCCCATTTTAATTATCCAAGAAGGAGGCATAGGAAGATGATTTAGTTGTTTTTGCAAACTTTCGGCTCTGGTCGCCTCTGCTTCTGCAAGATTACTATAACTTAATCCATCTAATTTTTCTTGAATGGTTGTCATCAGTTTGTCTTTGTCTTCCCTGGCCTGGGTCATAAGCTCCTCGCCATTAAGTTGAAGTTCTCCACCGGGAATTGGAAAGTTCTTAAACTTGCTTCTGATTAAGCCAAGGAGTTCTTTTGCAAGGGAAAGGGTATATTCGTAGACCCAGTGTCTTGCCCAGGGGTTTAGGGACTTGTAATCAATGAGCCCATAGGGAACGTTGCCAGGGTTGCTGACTCCGTACAAAGTAGAATCATTAAAAGACTGATAAACGTTATTGCTGCCGGACGGCGTTGCGGAGCTTGACAAGGAAGCCGTGATTTGAAGTTGGGCTGCCGGAGCTTGTGGGTAAGAAAATCTAATCCATAGCTTGTCGTTATACCCAGGAACAAGATTGTTTGGTACCGGCAAAATTCTGATAAATCTTCCCGCAATTTTGTAGGAATAGTGGGAACGTCTTACTCGTTGAGCCGCCTCTAGCATTCCTGCACGGAGCACATCCTCAAACAAGGGGAGCACATAAAATCTCGTATCTGGAATATAGGATTCCACCGGAAGTCCCTGGGCAACGAAGTTGCTGGCAAGATTTGAGTTGAATACGTACTGAATTGGGGCAAAGTGGAAGACCTCATGAATTTTCAACTTGCCGGTAGACCCAGAGGGCATTAGAGAAGCCATTGGGGTCCCGGACTCATCCTTCATTTCTGTGTAAAGGTCGTAGTCCTGTTTACCTATGGTCAGAGTAATAGAACCCGAGAAAGTGTCCTGTATGCCACCATAGCCAATTTCGGCAGCATAGGGCTCAGCCTGACGAACCAAAAATTCTAAGGTTGGCCGAACGTAGGTGTTTGTAAGGTTTATTTGGGAGAAATTTGTCTGAGAATTAAGTGAGCCTGTAGGAGAACCCAAAAGACTTGAAAGATTACTCTTTGCCTGGTACTCTATCATAAGAGCATTGAAAGATAAGGTTGCCTCCTCAAAGCAGGACCAAATTTCCTTTTTAGTCAACTCAACAGAAAGAACGTCCTCGCCAAGCTTGCGAAGCACAAATACGATGATTTTATCGGAGTCCACCTGGAAGGCTGGATCAGAATCAAAGAAGCCAAAGGGAGTCGGCTTCAGGACGTTCATAAAATTGGCCATTAAATACTTCCCTGCACGTTATAGCAAAGGTAATTAGATGAATGCCGCTGGCATTATGAAAAATAAGAAACTTGTCATTTTTGACTTTGACGACACCCTGGTCGCCTCGGACGAGCACCTTATTTTGGTTACCCAGGAAAATGGCGTTGTCATTTCCTTAAATGGAAAGGACTGGAGCAGCTATGCCCCAAGGCCGGGGGATGTCTTTGACTTTTCAAATCTGGAATATCTTAAAAATCCTCGACCGGTCGAGAAGGTCTGGAAAATCCTCATTGACCGACTTTGGTTCCTTGGGTGGCACAACGTCCACATTCTTAGCGCCAGGGGCTCCAGGAAGCCCCTAGAAAAATACTTTAGGGAGGAGAAGGTACATGTACAGATACACTGCCTCGGAATCCCCCCAGGGCAGAATAACGGCACCCACAAGGCTGGGTGGATCGAGAGCCAAATTCTTAAGGAAGATTATAAGGTTATTGAGTTCTTTGATGACCGGGAAGATTGTGTCACGGAAGTGGCAGCCCTAAAGAACAAATATCCCGATATTCTTTTCTTTGTCTGGCAAATTAGGCACGGGGACCTTGTTTTGATCGACCCTAGTGGGCACACGGGTCAGCAATAATAGTAGACAAGTTTGTCACCATTGCCGCCGGGTCATCCGTTAGTTCAAAGGTCAGGCCGCACTCGTCAAAGTCAAAATACAGAGAGGGTCTCTCTACCACGGCAAGCACTTCCCCGTGAGTCAGGGCTGCGCACATGGAAGCCTCTGTGTTTCTTGGGGTTGTGTAACTTTGGCCGGACTCATCCGAGAACAAGATGATGATTCTGATAGTTCCACGTCTCCAGCCCACGTCAAGTTCTCCTGTGCCAAGTTGGGCCACAACATCCCAACTTGGCTCAGAGCCGCCCGCGCCCGTGGATATAGGTGCAAGGGCGACTTCAAATGTTGCAAAGTTAGAGAGCCGCAACAGCACTTCCGAAGTTCCGTCTCTGGTTTCAGAGGGGAAGACAACCAGGCCAAACCTGAAGTCAGGATTTGTTCTGTATATGGCGCTAAACGCATTTGTCGCAGTTCTAACGGCGTTTATGGTTGCCCCCATTGACCCAGAGATGTCAATGGCGTACACAATGTCAAAACCTTCTATAGTCAAGGGCAGACAAGCCGTTGTGCTTGTGGAACGAATACCGTCCAGACAACCGTCACAGTCATTGTCCAGACCATCACAAGCTAAAATGCCCGCCTCTGCCACGGGAGATATCGCTCCCTCACACTCTGACCACACACCTATGTCACAAACCTGCACGCCTCGCTCACAGGGGAGATTTAGCATTGTTGTCGCTGGAATATTCCTGTCATAGCACCATCTCGAAAGAGGACTGAACTCGGTACCATCCACAATGCCGTCACAGTCGTTGTCTACCGAGTCGCAAACTTCTGGAACACACTGAACAAATGAGCAACGACCATGAATACAGGCATATCCCGCATTACACACGCCATCAAACTCACAAACTTCCCCAGAGGGATCCGCTTCTCTACATTCACCAAATCTACATTCTTGAGTTGGTCCACAAGCAAGATTAAGCCCACAACGACAAGATCCGTCCACGCATCTGTCGGTATATGCAAAATGGCAAATGTTTCCACAGGAGCCACAGTTGAACATGTCGGCACTGGTTCCGCCGTCTTGCTCCATGCACTCATGTACCGGCAAAACAACATCTGGCCAGTTATATCCTGCGTCGCTTGTCCACAGTCCTCCCGTTGGGTGCTCTGCTCTCCGCGTACACCCCGGCGCGACGACAAGAACAAGAAATAAACTAAGGCAGGAAAGACGTAAGAACATAAATTACCATTAAGTGCCCTTAAAGGTAACTATGGACATCATTTTTGGTAATTTTATGAAATTATTCTTCGTCGGTCTTTAGGTGCTTGTTAATGTACTCCCTGTCTTCGGAAAAGATAGGGATTTCAGAGTCCACGGCCCACCTGGAACGTACAGCCCCGGAGGCGATGGCAGCCTGATAATATTCCTTGAAAATCACCCTGCCCCGTCTGTAGGCGGTGGGGATGGCGTTCCAGTTCTGGCCCTTCTGGAAACACATTTCCTGAAGTTCGGAACCATTTTTGTCGTTGCACTCCTTGTGGGAGTACAGGCTTCTGGCAAGCATCTGAATGCTATTTCTGGAGCAGTCCTGCTGACGCCACAGGAAATAGTTGCAAACCTCTGACTCTGGCAGAACAAATGCCCTGGCATCAAAGAAGGCAGGGGGCTTGAAGGAAAGCGGGACTCCCGTTGGGTCAAAACATGCGTTATTGAACGTCGCCGTGGCAACGGAGGCACCCACGGAAACCATTTTCTGGATTTGGTTGTCAAACCAGGCGGAGGAAGTAAACTTCTTATACCCATGAATGAGAACCGAGATTTCATCTGACTGAACGTAAGCCATCTGTGCGCCCTGGATGTGGTGACAAAGTTGCGCGGCAGTCTCGTTCATAACCTCGATAACGCTGTCATCAAAGGGCTTGCGTGCTCCCTTCAGGAGGGTATGAAACGCCTTCCCGTCCACCCGAAGGATAACGGGCAATCTTGGCGGAAAAGAAGCCTTAAAGGCTCCTTCGTAGCCCTTCATACGATCTCCAAGGGAAGTTTTATCTGAGTTAGTCATGCTAGAAGTCTAGCACCAACATAATCAGAAGTCAACCTGCTTTAGGTTTCTTTTCAAATCTTACCTTGCCAATAATTTTGGCATAGGGGGCAGAAAACACAGTGGTACCTGGGGTGTCATTTAATGTGGACACCGGTCCCTGAGGTTCTACCTGATATACCGTGCCAACCCCGCCCCCGAAGGACTGCACTGCCCTACCGGCATAAATTAAGGCGCTCCTTGGGTCCTTGGTGAAAAACACCACGTCAAGATTTTTTTTGCGACCCTTCTCACTGACCTTCTTGGTTCTGCTCGGGGGGAGAACAAGGTTGCCGGGCCTTAGGTCGGGCAAGTTTGTTCCATGATAGTATTTTTCTGACTCTTGTTCCTTGTCCTTGTCCATGACTGCCTCCCGAAAGGGAACATGACCCGGGTCATCATAGGAATACCTGCGAAAATCCCTAAAGGGATCAACTTTGTTAGGCGCATCTTTCTTGGACCGAAGATATTTTGCAAGACCTTTTCTATAGGCTCTGCCAAAGGGCAGTACCGTCATCCACCGCGTCCACATGTCCAGGGCTTCCATGTCGCCTCTGGATAGGTTTGCCCTGCCCTTTCTCTTGGTGAGCAGCTTGGCAATGAGGGTGTCAATCTGTTTTTCCTGGGCCAGTACCATTTCTGGGCTCTGATTACCAGAATCTCTAAGCTTTTGCTTGGTCTGCCTGAGAGCACCAACCAAGGGGTTTACTTTGTTCTTTTCGGGATCTGGTTCCCCTGTAAGCAAAGGTACTTCCTCGGAAATTATCTCCCTGATAATTTCTTCTACAAGAAAGGCAAGTGACCCGCGAATAGTACCCGACATTTACTTGCCCTTGTTGTTATGTTTCTTCCAGGCTGTGGCATAAAGAATCTTTTCGCCCTTGTCCTGGCCATACTCGTCTGTAAATCTCTTTTTGTTCTTCACGATCCACTTTTCAATTTCTGGATCCGGTGGGGCTTCTTCTTGCCTTAATTTACCGCTACCGCTACCGGAGGACAAGTCCTTAAAAACGCCCGCCATGAGTTCCTTGGCCTGAGCCAGGGCCATTTTATCCGCCGGGGAGAGATCCTCAAGGGACTGCATTTGCTCAATTCCGTTTAGGATGCCCATAAGCTCCTTTGGCCCCATCGAGGGACCACCCCCTGGGGGGCTTACAATGGGGTTTCTTGGCATCGGGACCCGAACCGGAACGTTGGCCTGACTTTCCCCTGCCCGTGTCCTCTTGAGCATGGTGTCCTCCACAATCTCCCCTACAAGGTCCCTTATGTAGCTTTCCCCATAGGAAGACTGCTTCAAAAGTTGCGGGGATTGCTGAGGAACTCCGCCCGCTATCTGCTGGTTGCCCCTTTGGATGGCCGCAGACAATTTTTGTATCCTGGCGGGATTTGTCTCGTGCTTCAACAGGTCACCGAGGTACGCTATGTGTTCTGCTGGCGTCATATTGGGAGGCAGGGCTTCATCCAGATAGCTTTCCAACATTTTTCCGATGGTTGCCTCAAGAAGACGAGTTTTTGTTATTTTAATGCGGGTCACGTTGGCCTCTATGTGGTAAATAGATATCAAACCCGGGATAACCCAGGTGCCCAAAAACGAAAAACCCAGCTTTCGCTGGGTTCTTCTTGATTTGTTTTAGTTGCTTTTCAACAACTAAGGCTTAGATGAGGTTCATGTCGAGCACGGTAACAGTTGCGTAGAAGTCTGCGCGAACCATCTTCTTACCATATCTCGTCATAATGCCCTTACGAGGCGTGAAGTCCTCCTGTGCGTAGATCACAGGTGTAAGGATGAGAGGAACATATGGTGCGTAGATATAACCGGACTCAAGGAAGGTGTTACCCTTCAAGCCGACGAGGATACGGTTAGCTGGGAAGTATGGATCCTTGTAAACAGTGTATCTGTTGTTAAGGGTACCAACCGACTCTGCGCCGATCGTCATGCTGTCCTGGACCTGACCGTCTGTGTCAATCTTGTATGCACCCTTGTAGGTCGTGAGATGCTCAAGGATTGTGCAAACATCTGGGGATGTTACGATGAAGTTAGCGGAACCACGGAGGGTCTTCTTGGAGATGGTGTTAGCTGCATCCGTGATGGTCTCAAGAAGGGTCTGATACCAATCCTGAATATTGACGTATGCCATTGGACCTGGGGAAAGGGCCGAGGACTGAAGCGCCTCTGCGCCGGTCACCTTGTTGACGATCTTACCTGGGGCTCTGGACCAGTAAAGGTTTGCAGCATTTGCCTGTGTAAGAAGATCGTTGAGGATCTCTCTGTCGATATCGAGGGTGATGTGCTCAGAAAGGATATTCGTAAGCTCGACCTCCACGTCGATGTTGTAGAAGGCTGTAAGATCCTGTGCCATTTCTGGCGACCAACGTGCGCGCAACTTACGGGTTGTAGCCGTAACTGCCACGGACTCGATCTTGATGTCGATCTCTGGGATCGTTGGCGAAGGTGGGTTGATTGCGAAATCAGACTCGAAAGATGGGATTGTGAGAGTCGAGCCATCGCTGTTCACCGAAAGAGCATCCGAGATAGCTGCCGAGGCAGTAACCTTTGTGGTTGCCGTTGCATTTGGCTGAGGAGCCGTGCCACCGTTGGAAAGACGAACAACCATCTGAACGTGGGTGCCGCCGATTGGGTCTGGGGTGAAGAGACCCGCTACCGGATCCCAGTTACCGCGCTTGTTGAGCTTACGGAGGTTCATCACGCCCGTGCCGCCCTGGTAATCCGAGCCCCAGGCGGTAGCAGAGTTAACTGCCGAACCGAAGCCTGTTACAGTTACCTGCTCAAGGGACTGGAGGTCTGCACCACCAATTTTGGAAGTAAGCTCAGAAGCGGACATGTGAAGGAAAACATAGTCGAGTCTGTTGTCTGCAAGATCCGTCTCGATTTTTGAGTCAAAGAGAGCGAAACGTGCGTTGAAACCAACGAACTGCGAGCTTGCGCCAACCGTTGCGGTCGTGCCGGTCGTCCAGATGGAACCCGATGCCCAATAACCAACCGAGTCGGTCGTTGCATCAAGGTTGAGGCTCTGCTTGTGAACCTTGGTAAAACCAGAACCCACAAGGTCATACTGACCACCGGTTGCGAAGGAACCCGAACGGATTCTTGCGCCAACTGGGTTGTTGTAGATGGAGTCACCCTTTGTGTAGGTCTCGTTTGCCGAGGTCGAGGACAAGTTCACACCTGCGTCGCCGCCGACATTAGAGCCGTACATGTAATCTAAGTAAAACAAGAGACCCGAAGGGAGACTCATTGGTTGTACCGAGACAACTTCATTTGCAATCAAGCCCGCAAATACTCTGCGGACGATTGGGAATGCCACGTTTGTAAATCCTGCTACCTGTCCCGAGGACACGAGGTTTGCACCACCGGTCGAGAGGGCATTGGACTCACGGAGAAGCTCTGCTGCCTGGTTCTCAAGGAGGCGGGACATGGTATCACGGCCCGAACCTTTAAGACCCTCAAGCAAGCCGGTCTTTCCCCACTTGTCATTGATGCGGGGCATATCAGCGCCGAGAGACTTTCTCGATACGCCCTCTGCAAGCTGTGCTAGCGAAAATGATTTGAGAGACATAATTCTTTTTTCCTTATAGGTACAATCTGTAAGTATTACTTCTTAGCCTTAATTCCTGCCAAAAGTTGCCAACGCTTCGTTTCAATGAGATCCCCACCTGCTTGGGTGGACTCAGTGAGCCTTGCGCTTCCTGTCGAGGTGGGCCTTGAGGCCGAACCGGACAATTTATTGGAAGATGCACTTTCTGTAAGGATTTTCTTAATTTTGGTATAAGTTTCCTTTGCTTCTGCGAGGGTCTTGGCCTTATCAAAATACTCAGCAATTTTCTGCTTCTGTTTTGTGGTTAGATCCTCACGAACTGCAAATTTGGAAACATACAGAGCCTTGGCTGTAAGCAGCTTGGACTCTGAAAGTTGTGTTTTGAGGGACTTGACTGCGGCTGCTGCCTTTGCAACAACTGCTGCCTCATTGAGGGCTGGCTTCCTAGCCGGTGCCTTACCTTCTCTGACTGCTGGGTTTCTGGACTCATAGCCCATTCCCTCGTCTTCTGGTCCGGTGTCCATGAGGAGTTGCTCCCCATCACCCTTGTCGTCTGCGTCGGCGTCATCGACAAGCTCAATGCCGTCCGAGTCCTCGTCGCCCGCGACTGCTACTTCGCCTGCTGGCTCAGCAACAAAGTCCTCTGTGGCACCATTAAGAAGTGCCTCAAGGTCATCCACGTCAATCTGGAAGGTAAGCTCGACTTCATCGCCTGCTCCGCCCTCTGCGCCCATGTCGTCTGCGTCACCGTCACCGAGGCCGGGAGGAAGAGAGTCTTCCATTGGCATGCCGCCGCCTGCTGCTGGCATGTCGCATTCCTTAAGATCCTTCTGAGCAGGAGTCTTGCCACCTACCGGCTTTGCCTTACCCTGGTCGCCTTCTGGGACCTTGGGGGTCTTGAGGTGACCGTCTTTGTCAGCCCCGGAAAGACCCTTCTGAAGGGCTTCCTTTTTCACGCCTGCAATCTTGCGGGCGAGATTTTCCTTGCGGAGCTTGGCAACTGCCTCACGGAGTTCACCCTCGTCAAACTCAAGAATGGTATTTGCGCCCTTTTCGTCAGCAAGGGCTGCGCCCTTGTGAACCATTGGGGAAGCGCCCTCTGCGCCCTTGGCCTTAACGCCGTCACCAAAGGCAGTGGAAGACGGGGCTCCCTCTACAATGCCAGCACCCTTTTTGGCTGCAAGAGCGTCTGTGTTGTGGACCGCAGGAGACTTGCCCTCTGCGTCGCCTTCCATCTTGCCGTCACCAAAGAGACTAGAAGCTGGAGCGTCCTCACCAAGAAGGGCTTCTGCCATTTCTTGAAGATCGCCTTCCTCTTCATCTTTAGGAGTCACTTCGTCAGTAGTAGGAGCATCTCCCTCTTTGAATAAATCTACACCAGGCTGAACGCCCGAAACTTTTTCTGCATGGGCAGTTGCCTTATCAGCGGTTGCTGGTCCGAGTGCGTCTTCCTCAAACAGCTTTGCTGCAAATTCTCTAAGAGTGGTCATTGATACTCCTTTAATCTCTTTGTAACTATTACGTTGTTCGGCTTCATTCAGCTTCATAAACAAAAATTCAAGCTTATTTTCTGCTAGCCGTGCCTTTTTGGAAGAAATAACGTCCTCATTGACCATCTCATCCAGCTTTTCACACAAGGTAAATAGTTTCGATTTGAGCGATTCTTTTACCAATAGCGGTACACTACCTCTAAAATAGAGATAATCTATTTTTTCCGCCACAAGGCGAACGTCGCCCTGAAACTTCATAATTTTGGACTCACCAGTTATTGGCGGGACCGGCTGCTCTTCCGGCGGGATTTCTTCACCGGGGAGGGGAGGGACACCACCTGGGGCTGGGGCTGCGGCTGCTGCACCTGGAGGGGCTCCTGGGATTTCTGCACCGGGGACTGCTCCACCGACTGGAGCGAGAGCACCAACTGGTGCGACAGGAGCGACAGGAGGCGGTTCACCACCGACTGCACCAGGCTCACTACCCGGAACACTAGGACTAGGAGGTAAAATTTCACTTTGGCTAACATCTGACAAATCTCCTGCGGCCGGGGGAGTTGCGAGTGCGTCCCCGCCGCCCATTGAAAACAACTGCTGGAAGTCTACTGTAATTTTTCCCTCGTCATCCGGCATTGGCATTCCAACCAAACCATCACTTGGGGAAATAGGTGCGGCATTTGGCAGGTCACCTGGCGTTACGGCAGGTTCCTCAACTGGGGGCGGAACAACGTCACCCATCATTGGGTCGTCCATTGGCTGTTCTTCTTCTTTGACCGTGCCAAACAAAAAGGTGTCTGTACCACCAGCTGCCTCGGAAGCGATAATCTTCTTAATATAAGGAGTTACAGCCTCGATTATCTTGTTACGAGCATCGATTTCTGCAATTTCTTTTAACTTTTTTGCTTCAACGATGGCTTCTTTATAAAGTTCACTCATGCGATTGCCTTTACCGTAATTACTCTACGAGATCATGGTTCTCTGCTGGATTTACCAAATATTAAATCACCGATACGTCTAGCGCCGATTTTTGCAGAGGTTCTGCTTGGGCTTTCCAGCCCGTTTCCTACGAAAGCGCCACCGCTTCCCCTGGAATTTTCTGTTGCTTCCACACCCGCCTCAGGAATACCTGCTGGGTTGTGTGGGTCGGTTGGGGCTACTGCGATATTTGGGCCGAAGGGCGAACCTGGCTTACCACCACCACCAACCTCAACATCTGCGAGATTTGGAGAATCCTGGTAGTCACGGTTAATTGTTCCGAAGGTGTGTCCACCATCAGAGATAACAGGAGCTTGATTTAGCTCCTGGAAAAATTCCTCAACGATCGCATCACTCAGAGAACCATCATTTATGGGAGAACCCGAATAAATGATGGTTAGGTCTGAAGTGGACGATGATCCAAGACCGTACCTTCTGACAGGTGGCTCAACTTTGATCTGTTTGTGTGTAGGCATTTAGATTCCCTTCCCTATAAATACGTTATTCAATCTTTTTTCTACCGCTTCTTGTTTCCGAATGCCGCCATTGCCCATCTTGAGGGGTCTCCGCCAGACATGGCCTGAAGCTGCGCCTGGTCGTGTGCTATAATCTCTTGAGAAACCGGGGCATCATTAAATAGGGCACCCGCAGCCCCGAAGCCGTCCCCGGAACCTATTTGTTTCTGAAGGGTTGTCAGGGCGGTATCCATCAGAATCTCCTCAAAAAGACTCTTTCTCCCGGGCGGTTGTTTAGAAATTACATTTTTAACTGCCTCAAGCAACCTTGGGTTGACGCCTTGTTGCTCCTGGGGAGGAGAATAGGCAACCTGCCCGCCACGCGAAGGGCTGGCGGCTTGGTTTCCGTTTCCATAAAGAATCCCTGTTCCGTGAGAAGACATCTTGCTCTCGGCAATCTTTTCTAATTTTTTGTCAAAAGCGCCCTCGTTGATGAGTTCCGTTAGGCACTCCTTCATAAGCGTCTTGAATTGTATTTTTGACATTTTCATAGTTTTTTAATACCCAAAATCTCGTTCGCGATCCTGTCGAGTCTGTCTGACTTGTTCAGAAACTTATCGACTTTTTTCTTTTGGTCGGCAGTAAGTTCTCTTGCCTCCCTCATCATAAATGCTCCCGGAGTCGATGGTTCCGAGACGAAATCCCAACAAATAAGCTGAAGGTCATCCTGAACCACTGCCGTGTTCTGTTGCTGCCTTACAGAGCCCACAGCCCTGGAGGAGATACCAACCTTGATACCATTGTTAAACAAGGTCTTGAGTTGACGACCCTGGTCCATGTCTTCCAGAATCTCTACTCTTCCCCAAACAATGTCACCTTCCCACCAAACTTCTGTTATAACGTGGGAGACCGTCTTGAGGTTCACGACAGGCTCGTCAGCATGGTCCAACTCTCCGGTTGCCCTACGCTCTTTTACGAGCTTCATATAGTTGTTGACCTCTCTTTCGAGAATGTCTTTTGGGTAAATTCTTCCGTTTTGATTAAGGGTGTTTGCTCTTTGTAAAATGCCCTTAACCATCATGTTTCCGTAGGAAGACTTCTTTGGCTTGCCATCCTCGTCGGTTTCCTTAGTGTAGTCAAACTCAGCGAATTCCCTGAGCAAGTATATCTTTTTATCAGTATCACTCATGGGCTAATTCCTTTTCCAATTTAACGAGCGTCATGTAGAACGTTATCGTGTCGTCGTTCAGGTTGGAAGTGTCCTTGTACTCGTGCAGTAGAAGATTTTTAATGCCGGTAAATTTCTTTGAAAGATGTTCTGAAAGGTTTTCCTTGCCAACTTTCTTCGTCAAAAGAGAATCTTCCACAAGCTTAAGGGTTCTGGTCCTTATGCTTTCCAGGATGTTCTTCAAATTGCCCTTGGAAACGTCACTAGAGCTTGAAAATACATAGTTTGAAACGATTTGGCGCTGTTCGTCAAATAGTTCCTTGTTAAACTTGGTGTTGAACTTTTCAGACATCAGGCCAACAACAAGAGAGTCAATTTCTTTGTCGATCTGACTGCTGTCCATCTCCAGGTACAGAGAATTTCCGCTGGGTTGTATTTTGGCTCTAACCAGGTGCTCCAACACTGAGTCCTCTAGCGTTGCCACCTCCGAGAGAGACTCGGTAAGCTTTTTCTCTCTCCAGTTGTTCAAAAGAACCTGGATGCTTGCCTGAAGCTTGTAGTCACCCACGGGGCGCTTGAAAAATTCCTTGTCCCCAAGAAGGTTGTTTACCTCGTGGATAAGTTTCGTTTTCTCCGCCTCCAAGGAAACAGAGTTGAGGCTGCCGGAAACGCTCCTGACACGGCCAATGAGACCATGGG
>Ga0315277_10000769_pt1 | contig 49557 bp, 30 predicted proteins | sample YL17G05_15_MG_FD_203695 | JGI IMG/M metagenome (GOLD analysis project Ga0315277, IMG submission 203695) | Sediment microbial communities from Yellowstone Lake, YNP, Wyoming, USA - YL17G05_15 | ecosystem: Environmental > Aquatic > Freshwater > Lake > Sediment | place: USA: Wyoming | collected... | reverse complement strand
CATGTTCCACAACGCGAGCCCTCAGCCTGTAAGTGGAGCAGTTGTAGGCTTCCGGGGAAAAGACGCGGATGTAATAGCTCGTCCCTGCCACACAAGGGACGGAAATATTTTCGCCCGGTTTGAAGCGATCATTGGGCCCGGTGCTCTCAGCCACAGGTACGCCGAGGTCGGGGCTGAGATACAGTTGCATATCGAAATTTTCACCGGTCGTGATGACATCCATCTCCATTTCAAGGATGCCATTGTTAGAGGCTTCCACGACGAATGTATCCTCGAAATCGTAGTCGGCGCTGGTTGATATGTCGAAGATATTGTCGAATTGCCAGGAGTTATCACATGGGATGGGGAGATGGCCGTTGGCGTCATAATTGGGGGCATTGGGGTCGCTGCCATATGCGGCGCGCCACACATTGACCTGGCCCCAGCCTGATTGGACATCGTGGCCGGGGGTGTACAGGTCGTCGCAAGTTTCGTTCATGCGTTGCCTTAGCTGTGCGGCGGTCCAATCGGGATGATACGACTTGAGGAGCCCAAAACATGCGGCGGCGCAGGGGGTGGCGCACGAGGTGCCGCCGAATAAGCCATGGTTTATGCCATCGGCGTATTGGTCATCACCCGATGCCTCTGTGGCTATATAAAGATAACCGGGGGCCATAACCTCCAAATTTTCGCCCCAGTTGGAGCCCCAGCCGTAAATATCGGTGGTGATGCGTTTTACTTCGCGACGCGCCCCGCTCGTGAAGAAATGGCAGGTACCGCCGACCTCGACAACTTCGGGCCAGCAGGCTGGGTAGGTGAGCGAAGTAAGATCCTCGTTGCCCGCGCCACCTACCAGCAGGAGGCCATTGCCATTGTCATATGCGGCAGTGAAAGTATTGTGCATTATTTCGCTGTCATCATAGGTGCGGAACGACATGCTGACGACGGATGCGCCGTTGTCGTAGGCGTATTGCACACCAGCGATGACCGATGATGTATATCCGCCGCCGCCGGTAAGGTCGCATCGGAGGGCCATTACCTTGCATCCAGGAGCAATACCCGTGCAACCCTTGCCATTATCCTGCTCGGCTGCGACAATACCTGAACAGGCTGTTCCATGGCCATAATCGTCCCACGGGTCGTTGTCATTCTGGTCGAAATCCCATCCGCGCCAATCGTCGATGTAACCGTTGTTATCATCGTCTGTCCCATTACCGGGGATTTCATCTTGGTTTATCCAGATTTGATTCGCCAAATCTTCGTGGCTCCAGCGGTAGCCTGTATCGAGCACGGCGACTACCACTTCCGGGATGCCCTTGTTATCGGGCCAGCATAGTGATGCCCCCAGTACATTGGGGCCCCATTGGTCGAGGATAGTGCTGAAGGGGTCGTCGTCGGAGTCATAAACGGATTCGAACAGAGGGTCGTTGGGATAGTACGGCACGGAGCAGGGGTAGAGGATAAGGTTCGGTTCGGCATAGCGTACTTCGGGATAGGTCAGCAATTTATTTACCATCGACTCGACTGACTCTTCCGTGTCGATATGCATTCTATATACGGTGCCCCACATGAGGCGTATTTCTTGCATTAGCGAGAGGCCGAGGGTTTTGGAGATGGGGTATACGGCGTTGGGGTCAACGCCGTCGTGCAGGACTATGAGCACTTCACTTCCTATGTAGCGGGGGAGGTTGCGTATATCGGTTCCGAGCGGTAATTGCCCGGCCTTGAAATCCCCGGGTAAAATCCCCCGGTCGCCTGCAAGGCCGATTGAGCCGGCGGCGCCGGATTCGTCGCTGCGTAGCGACGGGGTCGCTGGGCTCGAATGGCTGCAACCGGAAATGAGGAGGAAGGTTATAAAGAGAAACGCGAGAGGGAATAATATGCGATTCATCGAATACTCCTGATAAAAACTACTTTGGTAAATTATATATGAAGGGTGATAGAATGGGAAGGATGGAGGGCTTGCCGACTGGAAAGTCGGCGTACCCAGTGCAATTATGTGTTAGCAAATAATCAATACAAATCCACAATATCCAACACGCCGTTACCTGCGATGTAGCATGTACCGCAATATATATCAATGCCGCGTGCAAGCATCGGCAGACCGGGGAAGGTCATAAACAATGCTGGGGATGTGGGAGTGGAGACATCGATTATATATAGACTTCCCGAGCTGAAATCGCCATATACGGCATAGACATATTGACCCTCGATTGCTAAATGCATATTCCATGTACCGCCGAACGGCAAGGTGGCCGCAATGGAGGCATTTGGTGGGTCTGAAATGTCCAGGACAATCAAGCCGCCATCGGTCAGGACATAGGCATAATCGCCGCGTACGACGACATCCCTCGGCTGGCCTGTAAGTATAACGGACTTTTTGACCTGCGGGCTTGCCGGGTCGCTTATGTCAATAACCGAGAATACCTTGCTAAGGCTGGTATGTCCGGTGACGAGGTATGCGTATCCCGTTTCTGGGGCGACATCGACATTAAAGCTCCAGTTGAGGGGCTCGCTCGGGAATGGCGGGCCCGTCATGCCTGCCAATACAGGGTTCGCGGGGTTGCTTATGTCATAAATCATCAACCCGTACCATTGCGACGCTTCATAGAGATAATTCCCATAGACGCAGAAGCCGTAGCGCGAGCCATATGAGAGGGATGCATCGTCGGTATCGACCTCGTGGGCGGTTTCAGGCGGGTCGACACTTACGGTTTTGGTGCCCCAGCCGTAATAGCCGCCGAGGTAACAGTAGCCGTCCTTGTATGCAATGGGTTCCATCCAAAGCGAATAAGTGCAACTGCCGGCCAAGTTGGCGTCATCCACAGGGTCGACATCGAAGATATAAACACCGTGATGGCCTGCTTGGTCCGACCCGTCGGTGAATGAGATATATGCATAGCCATCGTTGTAAACAACATTTATGCCCTGGTAATCGTATGGCACGGTTTTTATGATTTGCGGATTGGGGGTGCAATCCACGATCGTAATGGGCAGCGGGCCGCCGTCGATGAACGTTGCGCCGTTGCTCACGCGGCACCAGGCTTCATAGTCGCCGGGGTCGGGATATACATATGTTCCGCTGAAGTTAGTATCATCGCCGTCCATATCATCAGCGAAATCGAAGTTGCCATCGAAGTCCCACGTGATTGTTACGGGATTGCCGCCGGGGTCATATGCTTCGCTTACTTCTACGGTGAACATATCCCCCGCGCAAGGGTTTCCGGGGCATTTATATTTCAATGTCAGGTCGCCGACAATGAGCCCGGGATTTGCGTTGACCTGCGCAGTGTGGATGAGATAAGCGGATACATTTTTACCGGGAAGTAAATCCTGGTAGCCCGAGGCTTCGGACTCAACAGTGACGAGAATATCGACGGAGCCTTGCGGGGGGGAGACCGATGTGAAATCGACCTCGTATATCGAATAACCCTCGCCGCCACCGACAGGGTCGGGGTCGAATATGGTTGGAGTAAGGGCGAGACATTCGACCTTGACTGAATCCATGTCGATATTTAACCAGTCATAGACATCTATTTTCAGTTTAAGGCTTCCGCCGGAGCTGGTGCCGTCGTTCCATAGGTTATTCGCAAGCTCGGTGACATCAATACGCCAGGGCTCAACCTTATTTGCTTCGGGAGGGAAATCATCAGGGGCAACCCATGGTTTCTGTCCCACCGGGAATTGCCAGGATGCATCGACGGCGTAGTTGAAAACCAAACCGTCGGCCCCGAGCTCGATTTGGTAATGTCGAATATTCTTCACGCCTGCGGAGAACATACCGCGATGCGCAAGGTTGACCGCACTTAGCGGGTCATCGGGGTTAGCGAGGTCGTCGCAGAAATATTTGTAAGCGTTCAGAGTGGAGTTGTAATTGCCGATGGAGTCGGGAGTGCCGAGCAGGCCGTCTTTATAATTGAACATTGTCTTGCCGAGCGGGAATTCAGCGGGATTCCACCAGCGGGTCCAACCGTCGGGGTTGAGGAGGCGGGTATCGCCTGGCCCGGCAATGCGAAGGTCGGTGTCGGAGAAGCCTTCGTTAGTGCCGTTTGTGATAAGTACGCCACAGACATCGAAGCCGGTGAATTCGGTCAGTCCGAGGAATGGGTGGCGCAGGCCGATGTCTGCATCGATTATATTCCCGTTGAATTCAAGGCTTTCGAGGGTGAGGTTGAGGAGCGGTGGCGGTTCGAGGAAGACAAGCGCATTGAGATGCATATCACTGGCGCGAAGCTGCACGACGTCGAGCGTGCCTTTGGCCGGGTCGGCTGCGAATTGCCATAGGCCCCAGCACATGTGGTTGTCGGTGTTTGTGGTAACTGCGTTATGTTCCGCGATAGGCGGTATGCCAGGGTTTTGGGGGTTGCTGGAGCAACCGCCGAAGATGAATTGCACAATAGCCAACATGATAAATGCATATTGGAAATGACCTGCCTTCATTACCCACCTCGCCGCATAGAATTACTGCCCCCAGAAAAATAGATGCTGTCAGTAAAGAATTGTTAAGGATATTATACGCGGTACGTAGGATGTTTGGGGTATTGCGTCTGTTGAAAAACCCTTAATATCTGGTAGCCCGGGGTTGGAGACATCCTTATGCATTAAATAAATTGGCTCCTACCCCGGGTAGGCTGCAATTTATCAATAATCAAATGGATGCAGCCAACCCAGGCTACCAAGGTCGTGACTATTCTTTGGTGAGATGCTGACCTTTGCTTTATCAACAGCCCCGTGTTGTACATCATGCTATAATTCCTTGTGTCTGGGCTATATAATGTGAACCTGCAGGAGGCTTGAGATGGTTCGCTTATCAGGAAATATTTTAATCATCATCGTTTTCGCGGGGATATTTTTGGCATTGAGCGGATGCTCATCTCCGCCGGCTGTGGGGCCCAAAGAGACAGTGGATGCATTCTTCAAGGCCATTATAAACGGCGATACAAAGGGGGCATTGGAATATGTCGAGGGGGTTGATACGAGGGCCATAGAGCGGCTGAGCAAGGTCAGGGAGTTTGGCAAAACGGCGCTTGAGGAATTCTTCAGCCCTTCCAAGAGCACTCTATTAGAACAAAAAGGGGAAACCGCGAAGGTAGAATGGCAGCCGGACTTGATAATTCTATTGGGCGGGCAAGCCTCTGAGGAAACCGGGGGTGAAAAAACTGAAGGCGGCGAAGTCGAAAGGAAGGGGCAGGAGCTTTTAGAAGAATATTTGCTTTTGAGTAAATTAGAAGAATTGACCACGACCATTTTCACCCTTGAAATAAAGAACGGCAAGTGGAAAATCACCAAAATCGAACACCCGAAAAGTGAGGGTTTGTCAAGAAGAAGTCGAGAATAACCCGATGCATAGCACGAGGCCAAAATCACCTGCATTTTCTATTGAGGATAGGGAAATCTACCGCTGTCTTTAGAATGAGCCGGTTTCTTTTACAGTGTATCTATAATACTGCACGCTTGGCACCAGATAGAGTTGGATGAGAATCGAGGGCAAAACCCGATGCCGGCCCAGTTAAATCGAGTCCCCCTTGTTTAGTGCATTTTCTATCTCATATTCAGAAAGAATATGCAATTTTCATAAAAACTCCCGTCAATTACGACTGGCTTGGCGGAGTCCAGTCGCCCTCGGGACCGCCGAAGGCGCCCATCTCGCTCCCGTCATCCGCACCCTGGGATATCAGCGAGTTGGTGGGATGGTAGAAATTCGGTCCGGGCGTTGTGTCAAACTGCGGATTGATATCTTCATAATTTTGATAAGAACCGACTCCGGCGCTGCACTGGTTGATAAAACCTGAGCTCCACTGCCAGGTATTGGCTCCCGGAGGCAACGGCTTGCCAATGTTGTAACACAGTGAATAATCCATCGGTTGCGGTGTAGGCGGCGGCTCGACATAGTTGTCAACCCACCATCCGTAATAAGAGCTGTTACCTGAAATCATCGACTCGTCGGTCGGGATGATGTTCGAAGCGATGTTGTTCTTCCAGACGCGCTCATCGCCCCCGACCACCGCCCAGTATGCGGCATTCGAATGGCCGGCATTGACTATCGTCGATTCAGGGGGATCGGCATGACGGATATCATCCACGGTGAGGTTGTACACCTTCATGTAGCCGACCCAGTCGAAGGAATTGATGTTTGACAGGCTTATTACCGTGAGCGCGTTTTGAGGATCGGGGTTCGGTGAAGGCCGGATACAGTCGGTTTTATCATAGATGTCGTAGATGAGAAGGTTGTGGAGATCTACATTGTGCGGGCTGGTGCCGTCATAGCCTACGCGAATGACGGTGAGAGAGTCCCCAAAATCGCCCGCATCGGGAACATCAAAGCCGATATCATGAAACTCGCTTCTACGGACCGTGATGTAGTTGGTTCCGCCAAAATACAGCGGATACAGCACGCGCCAGTCCGTGTCCGAACCGCGATGATATATCTTAGTGAATTCGCAGCCATCAATTTCAACATTGGACGAAAGATAGAACCTTACGAAATATCCATCCTTAACTGATGTTGTTCCTGAGAACTTGCATCCTCTGAGCGTTATCACATCGCCGCTGCTGAACCGCATCGCAGTGTCGCCGGAAGAAATGGTCATATCGAAGAACAGGCCCTCGATGGTTACATTGCTGACCGAGTTTCCGTAGATATTCTGAGATATATTACTGACAGTCGGCCACCCGACACCGTCATTCCAGTTGCATCCTATAACATGACTGAAGTTCTTAAGAGCAAATGGATTGTATGGAATAGCGCACTGATCGACCAGTACTGCCTTGTTACCCTGAGGGGCTGCGGCGTCGATTCCTTTCTGAATTGTGTCAAACGGATGAGCTTCCGATCCGTCCATCGCGGGGTCGCCCGCATTGTCGCCGTCGACAAAGAGCACATCGAGCACTGTAAAACCGTTCAAGAGGGAACCTTCCTGGCCGCCGGGATTCTTCACGACGACATCCCATGCTCCGAATGCCGCGCCCAGAAGGTCAAGGTCGCCTTCCAGCATGGTCGAGTCGACAAAGGTGACATTCGATGGATCGACGTTTGACTGCCCGGTTTTTTTAAGATAAAAAGTCGCGCCATTAGCGAAATTCGTGCCCATGACCTTGACATGCTCGACCGTGCAGTCCGGACATCCGCTGTCAGGACCGATTCCTGTCACTGTGGGACCGTATGGCTCTTCCGCTACCGTAACATCATAGCTAAAGTACGCTGTTACGGTCTTTCCCGGCAGAAGGTCACCATAACCAACATTGTCACTTTCCACATCGATGACCAGTCCTATCAACCCTTGAGCAGGAGTGGCATTAAGGATCTCTATCTCGTAGGTTGAAAAACCTTCTCCACCGCCGCTTGGTGCGGTTGAAGTGACGGATGGGAAGTTCCCCGGGCTTTCCACCTTGACCGTGTTTAAGGCGGCGTTGTACCAGTCGTAGGCATCGATGGACAACAAAAGGTCGCCTCCCGACTGGGTACCGTCGTTCCATAAGGTGTTCTCAACCTCGGTTACTTCCACGCGCCATGCTTCGGGACGGTTTGCCCCGGGCGGGAAATCATCAGGTACTACCCAGGGCGGGCTGCCGCTGGGAAAGACCCAGCAGGCGTCAACCGCATAGTTGAATACAAGCCCCGCGCCAAGCTCGATGGTGTAATGGCGGACATTCTTCTGCCCGGCGCTGAACATACCGCGGTTCGCAAGATTAACATTGCTCAAGGGGTCATTCGGGCCCACACCATCGCAGAAATATTTGTATGCGTTCAAGGTCGAGTTGTAATCGGCGGTTGAATCGGATGTGCCTAAAAGGCCATCTTTGTAGCTGAACATGGTCATACCGTGGGGGAATTCCGCAGGGTTCCACCAGCGGGATAGGCCATCGGGGTTGAGAAGGCGCGTATCGCCGTTTCCGGCCATGCGCAGGCCGGGGTCATCGAACCCGGTTACTGAGCCGTTGGTAATTAACACACCGCAGACATCGAATCCGGTGAATTCATTCAGCCCCAAAAAAGGATGCCGCAGGCCGATGTCCGCTTCAACGATATTCCCGTTAAATTGGAGGCTGTCAAGGCTAAGATTCACAAGCGGGGGTGGCTCAAGGAATACGAGGGTATTGAGATGGAAATCCCCCGTCCTGAGTTGCACCACATCAAGCGTCCCCTTCGCCGGGTCGGCGGAGAACTGCCACAGGCCCCAGAATTGGTGGGAATCGGCGCTATTCGCCGAGGGTTGGCCTATCGCCTGTTCAACGGGGGATATAGAGTTGGAGCAACCGAAGAAAGCCACCATCAAAAGGCCCCAGAATAGCAGAACAAAACCTTTTCTCATTTTAATCCTCCAGAGTCATCACTTACAGAATTGAAACCAGCATATACATCCTGACTCCAAAATCCTACCAATCCGCCGGAGGCGGATCCATAAAACAATTATTAATAAAATAATCAACGTACACAATATTCTGCATCCCGAACGCCGGGTTGGCATTTATCCCAATGGTCATCGGTTCGCCGGGGATATCCGGGAGTTTTATTTCGTTAACGACCTTGCCATCCACATCGACGTGCGCGAGCATCTCGCGAGAATCAGGATGGCTACGGGCAAATACAATGATCCTGCATAAATCTATATCGGGGTCGCTATGGTCGCACACCAGCCCGCCATTTGAGCCCCTAAGGTTATCATAGCATGATCGCCAAGTGCCCTGTGAGAATACGCTCAGGTTATACAAATCGGGCCTGGCAGTAGGCGGCCCGGAGGCATTTATATCAAAAAGGTACAACTTCCCGTTGTGCTCACCAATCTGAGCTTGCTGGAATATATAGATTCGCTGGGCGGCCCAACTTATGGTCATCTCAGTGATGTCATTCTCCACTACCCAGTAGCCGCTGTATTCATGCCCGATTATCTGGTCGGTAGCAAGGTCGCATGTGGGGTCATATTCGTAATATGGCGATCCGCTCTTATAGGCCCATCTCTCAAGGCGGGAATCATTGGAATTAGCGAAAGCGACATAGTTGGCTGTCAGGAGCCATATGTCGCCATTGCTGTTGGGGTGGACGGCATAGATTTTGCGGTTCGGGCCGACGCTTATCCCGGTTTCAGGGCTAAGCAGATTCCCGGCGCTATCATAGATTAGGAGGGAGTTATTGTTTCCAAGCCCTTCCGGGACTACTACAACCCGCCCGGTGACTGGCTCTACATCGATATGGTAAATCAATCCGAATGAACCAAATGCTGAAGGGGGTACTGACAGGAATGCATTGCCGGTATGAGGAGCGATAATGTTCATATCGTAACGACGTATCTTCCCCGGCTCCGACTCTACAATCATCTCGCCAGCATACGGCCCAGTTATAAGCGTTTGAATCTCATTTTTAACCACATCCAACGTCTGGTCTTCGAAAGGTGTGGAGGTATATGACGTGTAAATCCCTTCTCCACACACTATCTGTTGCGGTGGTTCGTTTGAAACGGCAACGGTATGCATGAAATATGCCGAGACTTTTTTATCGGGAAGCAGGCCCTGGTAGCCGGCAGCTTCGGATTCTACAGTTATTAACAGGTCTATAGTCTGAGGGGCCGGAGTGGCATTGATTATATTAATCTGATATGTGCTATAACCCTCTCCGCCGCTTATGGGTACAGCAGATGATACGGCATTGAAATTCCCCGGTGATTCGACCTTGACATTATTCAGATCAGCGTTGTAATGGTCCCATACATCAATAAGCAGGCTCAAATCGCCGCCACTACCCGTAGTGCTGTCGTTCCATAAAGTATTCTCATCCTCTGTTACAGCCACATTCCAGGCTTCCGGGCGGTTGGCGTTGGGCCCGAAATCGTCCGGGATTGTCCATGGGGGCTGCCCGTCGGGGAATTCCCAACTTGCATCGACAGCGTAGTTGAAAACAAGCCCGTCGGAGCCGAGTTCAATTGTATAATGGCGCACATTTTTCTGCCCGGCTCCGAAGACACATCGGGATGCAGGGGTTAAATCGCTCACGGGAGCATTGGGAGTGGTGAGGGAGTCGCAGAAGAGTTTATATGCGTTAATTGTGCTGTTATAGTTGCCTATTGAATAGGGCGTGCCAAGTAAGCCGTCTTTATAATTCGACATTGTTTCGCCGATTGGGAATTCGGCGGGATTCCACCATCGCGTCCAGCCGTCGGGGTTAAGAAGGCACGTATCGCCGTTTCCGGCCATGCGCAGGCCGGGGTCATCGAAACCGGTTGCGGAGCCGTTGGTAATTAACACGCCGCAGACATCGAAACCGGTGAACTCATTTAATCCCAAAAATGGATGCCTGAGACCGATGTCTGCCTCGACAATATCCCCGTTGAATTTAAGGCTTTCGAGAGTAAGGTTTACAAGTGGGGGGGGTTCGAGGAAAACGATAGTATTAAGGTGGAAATCCCCAGTCCTGAGCTGAACAACATCAAGGGTACATTTCACAGGGTCGGCGGCAAACTGCCACAGGCCCCAGAAATTGTGTGAGCCATTGGCTACTGGTATTTTTGCATCGGGAGTGAGAATGCCCGGGTTGCTTCCGGAGCAACCGACGTAAATCGCAAGACCAAGAATCAGGAGAAAAAGAACCAGACGAATAGAATTATCTTTCATTAAGACACCTCTAAAAAAATCTTCCCTAAATCATTAGATACCATCCACACGGAGAACATCATGTGAGGGGATTAGTAAAATATATTGTAACACATCCTATAGTACCTCAGTGCATGTAGGTGCCCCACACCTTAGTGCGTAGAGGTCCCGCTTCATATCTGGATTTTTCGCGCACTAAAGTGCGCGCGCCCCTTTTGTTAACCTTGAAATCCCTCATTTGGCATCACTCGGGCAACTCACTACCGGAAAAGATGCTTATCATCTGCGGCGATGATGCCCCGTGCAGGACAACGATGAATGGGCTGTAGTCACTGCCCTCGATCCTCTGCGGGTCGCCGCTTATGAATATTGAGTTGCCGAAACCGCCGAGCGATGTCCCAGGGCTGGAGGATACATCCCAGGCTTTGACCCGCGCATCGCCCGTGGATAGCTCGTCGAGAACATAATAGCGGTTCAGGTTATCGCGGGTTAAATCCTTGGCGTTATTCCATGTGGTGTCGGCGTCATCCGGAGTTCCAGTTCCGAAATATGCGTCATCATATGTCAGGCTCGAGCTTGATAAAGCCCACCGCGAGCCATAGCAGTCGGTATTCTCCACGAACCAGAGGCAGTCGCCGTCCCGGTCGCCTTCAGCCGCTGCGACATATTTCCAATATAGCCTGGATTGCCCGCTGTAATCGGTGCCTGAGAAGCTATTTGTAAACGACATCACAGTTGCGAAATCCGGGTCGGGATTTTTCCATACCCTCAGCCAGTGGCTGCCGGAATAATCATAGCCATAAATAATCCCCATGTCGTTGGGATAACCACCCGATGTGCCTAACGTAAAAACATCATGATAAATATGTTCCGGCATGGGTTCCATAAACTGGCAGCTCCAGAGGTGAACAAAATCGAATGGTACGGATGCATCGGGCTTGTAGTAGAAAGCCTGGGGGCAGTACCAATCCTCTGACTCGACGTAAACCGTACCGCCGGTGAGAAAATAGCCATCGGGATTGATTTCGAGGAATTGCTTGTGTGTTGTGTCCCAAAGCCATTGGTTCCATAAGGTATCGAACTGCTTGAGGCCAGTAGCGTAATATAAATCATGAGTGTATTTCCAAACTGACGCAGCAGTGGGGCCATCATTGTAGAAAATAAAGAGGTCGCCGGTGTTGTTGTTGATGGCGATATCCATCGCGGTTGCGTCGGAGCGGAGTTGGATATTTTTCGATGGATATGCCGTAATATCAACCGGCTTGCAGCAGTCGGAGTAGGCAGCGCCGTTGGATACGCGCACGCAGACATCACCGGCATAATCGGCGCCGAAATATTTGGCCGGTTTGTCGGGAGTGCCGTACTCATGGGGGTCGCCGAAGGTGCCGTCGTCGTTGAAATCCCATTCGAATGTAAGCGGTTTTCCACCCGGGTCGTATGAGGCCGACGCGTCGAACTTGATTGCGGTAGCCCAGCCTATATACGGCATCGGGGTGACGACCTGCAGGTCGCATACCGGCTCCGTCGCTTGTTCGCCGCTGACTTTGGGTGTATAGAGAAAATATGCCGCCTCGGTTTTGCCTGGAAGGAGGTTGCCATAGCCGGTGTTCTCGCACTGGGCGATTATAAGGACATTTATGCTGCCCGATGTCACAGGAGTGGCGCTGGGAATATCTATCTGGTACGTACTGTAGCCTTCGCCGCCGCCCGATGATGCAAGCGGGCCGGATGGCGCGAAGCTTCCGGGCGATTCGATACAGACGATATCCTTCTCCAGATGGAACCTGTCATACAGGTCAATAGTGAAGCTGAGCGTGCCGCCTTTATCAGTACCGTCGTTCCACAGGGTGTTTGTAATTTCGGTAATATCAGCCCTCCATGGCTCAACTTTATTCGCGCCGGGGCCGAAGTCGTCGGGCACCACCCACGGTTTATCGCCGGTCGGGAATTGCCACGACGCATCGACGGCATAGTTGAAGGTGAGCCCCGCGCCAAGTTCGATGGTGTAGTGGCGCACATTTTTCTTGCCCGCGCTGAACATGCCGCGTCCTGCAACCGTGATATTGCTCAGCGGGTCGTCCGGCCCAAGGTCGTCGCAAAAATATTTGTAGGCGTTAAGTGTCGAGTTGTAATTCGCGACCGAGTCGGGGGTGCCGAGAAGGCCGTCGTTGTAGCCGAATATGGTTTTGGTGTTGACGGGAAATTCAGCCGGGTTCCACCAGCGGGTAAGGCCGTCGGAGTTGAGCAGGCGGGTATCGCCGGTCGAGGCGAGACGCAGGGCGGGGTCGGTGAAGCCGGTGTATGAGCCGTTGGTAATCAATACGCCGCAGACATCGAAGCCGGTGAATTCGGTGAGCCCGAGGAATGGGTGTTTGAGGCCGATGTCGGCATCGATAATGTTGCCGGTGAACTTGAGGCTTTCCAAAGTAAGGTTCACGAGCGGTGGCGGTTCGAGGAATACGAGGGCGTTAAGATGGAAGTCGCCGGAGCGTAGCTGGACGATGTCGAGCCTCCCTTCGGCTGGGTCGGTGGTGAACTGCCACAGGCCCCATACGTAGTGGGTTGCACCGGTCGCAGGGGCTTTTTCAGCGGGCGTGACAGGCGCCGATTGGCCGCTGGAACAGCCGATGAGTATTGTTGTGGAGAAAACAGCGAGGATGATAATCAAAAGCACGAACCTGCTTTTCATAGGAACACCTCAACAAGAACTCACTTTCACCCCCATATTTTAGATGCTGTATATGCGCCGGGCATCATAACGAGGGGGGAAACATGTATATTTTACCAGATGGGGAGCAGAAGATAAGGTGATAGTCAACCACCGGGAATGTGTACGGGTGGCACCCTTTTGTCTTCAAAAGGGTGAGTGTGAAGAATCACCCACATCCGCGAAGACGCGGCTGTGGGCGGCACCCGAGCCGTGATACATCAACATTAAGAGTTGATACCGAAGTACATTATTTTGTGAACACAACTTCCCTGTATAACCCACCCTCGGACCTGGTATCGTGGATTTCGACGCCGTTGGCTTCTAAGAGTGTTTTCCAATCAGGGTCGGGGAAGCGGACATCCTGCGTTCCGGGGGAGAACCATACTTCGATGGGCATAAGGCCCAATATGAATTCCTCAAGATGATATTTGCTGCCGTGGTGGGGGAATTTCAAGAGGTCGACGCCCTTAAGCTCGTCCAGCGGGAAGCCGGTTTCGTTCAGGAGATAGGTCTCGCCTTCTTCGTTGATATCCCCTGGAAGCAGGACATCATAATCTCCTACGGTCAATAATATGATGATGGAGTTTCCATTGGTTGTTTTCCCGGAATCCCCGTACTCGCGAAAATCCTCCTGCGGGTTATATACCGTCACTTCGATATCCAACCCCTGCGGATTTCCCTCAGTAGCCGAGTCGCTTAGCTCGTTATAATCCGCAGTGTCGAGTTTGGAAAACGCCTGCAAACCTTCGGATTGGGCGCATTTTATGAAACTCCAGAAATGGGATGCGAATTTCCTGCCGGTGGCAGGGTCCTGCGAATTAGCGAGTTCGAGTAGCTGGTCGAGGGTCAGGTTGAATGGGCCGACTTTGGAGCCGGTATATTTCGCGACGCCGTTGTGGAAGATGCGGTTGACGTGTATCGCGCTGGATTCGATGGTTTTAAGCACGCCGTAATAGTGGTCATCATCGAAATGGGTGATGATCCATGCGTCGATTGCCACCTTACCGTTGACGGCGCAGTTGGCAAGGAGGAAATTTTTGATGTCCTTGCCGTCCTGTGATGATTTCCCGCCGTCGATGAGCCAGAGATTGCCGTTGGGTAGCTCGATGAGGAGCGCGTCGCCATACCTCACCGGGAACATGTAGATATCGAGGTCGCCCTTAGCCTTCCATTCCGCTTGAGCTGCTCCGCTGCACGTGAGGAAGAGGATCAGCCCGAGCATGATGAGAATCCCTTTGTTCGCCCTTTTAAGCATATCTGCCTCCAATTATTCCCGCAACAACGCGGGTATTTTTTGCATCAACAAGGGCGAAGGATTTTGAAGGCAAAATGCTTCGCCCCTACTCGCACCATACATCACAGGGACCTACCCGCAATTAAACTTGATGAACCGGTGGTAATCTGTCCCCTTGATCCCGGAATTGTGGTTAAATTATAAACTCGAATGGGGAATAATCAAGGGTCTCACGATTGGGTTATTTCGGGATGGGTTAGACATACGATGCAGAGGCGCTGAAATGTTCAATCGTCAATTAGGGCGAAGTGGGATCAAGGTAAGCGCGATGGGGCTCGGTTGCTGGGCAATCGGGGGACCGGCGTGGGTCGGGGGACACGCGGTCGGATGGGGCAAGGTGGACGATGAGGAATCGATTCGCGCGATACATCGTGCCCTTGAGTTAGGGGTGACATTTTTCGACACGGCCGATGTGTACGGCTGCGGGCATAGCGAGCGCATACTCGGCAAGGCGCTGGCGGGAAGGCGCGCGGATGTCGTGATTGCATCGAAGTTCGGCCGTGTGTTCGTCGAGGAGACGCGGGAGATTACCGGTTCGGACGCGAGCCCGGAGCATATACGCAAGGCGTGCGATGCGAGCCTCAAGCGGCTCGGCGTGGATTACATCGACCTCTATCAATTTCACCTTGGGGATTGGGATATCGGGGCGGGGGAGACGGTGCGCGATACGCTTGAGGAGTTGTGCAAGACGGGGAAGATACGGTCGTATGCGTGGAGCACCGACGATACCGAGCGCGCGGGGATATTCGCCGAGGGGCGGAATTGTACGGCGGTTCAGCATCGGCTTAATATTTTCCAGAGAAATGATGCTATGGTTGAGCTTTGCGAGGAGTTCAATTTAGCGAGCGTCAACCGTTCGCCGCTCGGTATGGGGCTGCTTACGGGCAAATTCAACGCGAAGTCGAAGCTTCCCGACGACGATGTGCGGAGCTCATGGAATTTCAAGGAGGGACGGTTGGCGGATGGGCTGCAGGCGGTGGATGCATTGCGGGAGGTGCTTACGCGGGGCGGGCGTACACTCGCGCAGGGGGCGTTGGGATGGCTGTGGGCGCATAGCGACGCGACAATCCCCATACCGGGCTTCAAGACGGTTGCGCAGATTGAGGAGAACATCGGCGCGGCAAAATTCGGCCCGCTGAAGGTTGACCAGATGCGGGAGATTGAGAGGATATTGGAGAGGATGAAGTAGGATTATACCTACATGCGGGTGAGGACACCCGCGCTCCCGGGAGAGAAAGAACAATCGGGTGGCGCCTACAAGCGAGTCTTCGAGCTTGTAGGTGATATTTTATATATTATTATTTCCAAAGTGACATATCACCCACATCCTCGAAGATAAGCCTTCGCAAAGCCTACGGCTCACAAGCTCGGCTGTGGGCGGCACCCAGGCTACACAATTACAACCTTCGCCTAACCTTCCTTGCTATTCCTTTCACTAACAAACCCAGTTTCAGCGGCAAATCATAACCCAGATCAATGAAACTAATGAAAAATAATACGAACCCAATACTTGTCAGTACCTGCATTAGACGCCAAATGTTAAATCCCATTATGAACATCAGACCATTAACTCTATGACTCACATCTGAACTTGACAGACCCATAATTATATATAACTCTATCGGCGATATGAAAACTATATACCCAATAGTGAAAATCATCGTTACTCTTGTAATTCTACCTTTACCTATTGTTGGATTGCTATACCATTGTACGAATATCATTCTGAGCCCATCAAAATAAAATGCGAGGAAATATAGAGAAGCGCCAGCAAAGATTAATTTCTTAAATAGCGCGAGGGTCGCCCATGATCTGAGAAATATCGCAATGAATATACATATAAGCGCAGAAATAAAACTAACATACCCAGCACAGGACATCGCCTTGGGCAATGAAATGTTGTTATGATGTGATTTATGTCTATTATCGGAAAACATAGTAAAGGCAATATTTGAATCAAAGTCCCGTAGCCCAATGTCTCTTTTGCCGGGAATCTGTAAGTAGGTGTAAATAGTAAATAGGGACAGGCACCTATTCTTAACCTTCCTTCTATAGTCTCTCTCAATGAAATTATACCACAGGACCTTTTCACGGCTGACTGCAGGGGAAGGTATGAAAACGATGCTTAAGCGACGTGGCGTAACTATGGGGGGAGGCTGATGTATATAACTGCGGGTGGGGACACCCGCGCTCCCAGGTGATAGATAAGGGTCTTTTTCAACGCAACCCGCTCGAATTCCCGGCTACTTGACCTCCACGAACTTGTCTTTCCCCACGCCGCAGATGGGGCATTTGTCGGGCGGGGAGTCATAGACGGTGTTGCCGCATACGGTGCATATGAAGAGGGGTTTCGCCGGAAGGTCTTTGCCGGACTGGAAGGTTTTGAGCGCATCGGAATATAACGAATGATGGATTTTCTCGACAGCGAGGGCGAATTTGAAGGAGATGGCAGCGGCCTGAACGCCTTCCTTCTCGGCTTCGGCGAGATATTTCGGGTACATATCCTTGAATTCAAAGCCTTCGCCCTCTATGGCTGTTTTAAGGTTATCCTCGGTGGATTTGATGCCACCCATCGCGCGCAGGTGCGCGTGGGCGTGAACGGTTTCAGCTTCGGCAGCAGCGCGGAAGAGCTTTGCAATCTGCGGGAAGCCGTCCGCGTCGGCCTTATTGGCGAAGGCGAGATACATGCGATTAGCCTGGCTTTCGCCAGCGAATGCATCTTGGAGGTTTTCATAAGTTGCCATTACAGAAGTCCTTTCCAGTTTTTGATATTCATTCCTAATAATAGCAAAAGAGGTGGAAATATTCCAAATCATTAACTCAAGTAGTAAAATTATGGTATCTCCATGGGAGGGGAAACTCATTATGAAAGCGGCTACCAGGATTTCAATGGTTGCAGCGGTAATATTCCTCGTCTTGATTATCTTATTGGGATGCTCCAGTTCAAAGGGTAATCCGGCGATACCTGTTGAGATTCCACTGCAACCGGAATGGCTGCGGGGGATGCAGAGAAAGGCGGGGGGCAGCATATGCTGTGGGGGACATGGAACATCAATTTTGACCTGGGCAAACAACAGGCGACTGTCGAATTGCTGCGCGATGCGGGTTTGCACTATAACGTCACCGATATGCTCCTGCCGCCCGCGTGCGGCGATTGTGTGAAGATATATATAAATTCGTTCGACGAGGAGACACGAATACTCGACGCGGATGTGACGCTGCGTAATCCGACGAAGCTTGCGGGATATGATGTGCGCGGGATTTTGTATACCGATGATTATGGGCACGAGTTGCGTAACGCCGATAATTGGACTGGGCTTTATGATATACCGGGTGGGCAGATAATAAATCCATTCAGGGCGTTCGCCAAGTTTCAACCGAACCGGATATTCTTAGGGGAAGCAGAGAATACGGAGCATTACAGTGTATACATCCCTCAACCGCCGCATTATCAGGCCATAAAATTCGCTGTCGATGCGTCATATCCGGGCAACTGCAAGGAGCCATATCAGGTTAAGAAAACGAAGCAGGAGTTCATTCGTACTACGGCAGGTTCACAGGGGAAGGTGAGTGTATATGCATCGGATTGGCAGGAAGATATCGACCAAGTCACCTTAGCCGCACCCGAAATAACGGGGAGCGATGTCACACAGTTGAATCACGCCGGTGGTATATGGTCTGCTGAGATAACCAATAATACCGGCGCTGCGCCGGGTGTTTATCCGGTTCTGCTGAGCGCAACATCGGAGGGGTCGGGGGAATTGCCACTATATGATTGGACGACAATAACGATTTCACCGGATAGCCCATTCAATATAGTTGATGTCACCCCGCCGTGGTTGAATTTTTCGCCATACGATATTGCCGTTGATGGGAATAATGCATACACGGCGAACTCAAACGGTGGGATTGACATTTTTGACATTTCGGGCCCGGTGAATCCTGTCTGGGCGGGCAAGTACGAGGCATCCTGGCTGGCTTATGATATCGCTGTATCAGGGGGTTATGCCTATGTATCAGAGGCGGGAGGCGGTCTTCATATAATCGATGTCGACCCCATACAGGATGTTCATGAGATCAAGGAAGTAAGCCCGGCGGGGAACATCACACAAGTCGCCATATCAGGGGGTTACGCATATTTATCCGAGATAGTGTCCGGATTTGAGATAGTTGACATCGACCCGCCGGAGGATGCGCATAGCGTCAAGACTTCGGTGACGTCCGGTTTTTGTCTGCAGGTCGGCGTGGAAGGCGGGTTCGCATATGTCGCGGACAGGAATTACGGCATTCGGATAATAGACATTGATCCGCCTGAAGATGCATATGTTGTCAACAGTGTCCCCGTACCGGGAGTTATGTATTTAGCAGTATCCGGCGGTTATGCATGTGCAGCGGGTCTGAATGCTGGCCTTCAGATTATTGATGTTGACCCTCCCGAGTCGGCTCATATTGTCAATACGGTTGGTATTCCGGGGGATGGTTTTGATTTGGCGACCTCGGGCGGGTACGCATATGCTATAGACGGAGAATTAACCTTTCAGGCAATCGACATCGACCCGCCGAGCGAGGCCCATGTGGTCAAGAGCTTCCCGGTAGAAGGTTATATAGGATTTCTCGCTCTATCGGGCGGGTATGCATATTTGTCAGTGAATAATATCGGTATACAGGTCGTTGACATCGACCCGCCGGAAGATGCTTACATTGCCAAAACCGCTGATTCACTTTACTCCGCCCAGCGGGTCGCGCCGACAGGAGATTATGTGTGTACTCTCGATAGTTTCGAGAATTTCTATATTATCGATGTTAATCCGCTCGATATGATGCATATCGTCAACCATCTCAAGATTAGCGCAACGGCTCTTTGTGCAGCGCCATCCGGTGAATATGCATACGTGGGGGGCACTGTAAGCCCGTTTACTATCATCGATATAAATCCGCCGGAATCGGCCTATGTCGTCAAGACCATCGATAGCCTGACGGATACAATCGATGCCATTGTCGTGGATGGGTATGCATATATCGCGGGGGGTGCCAGTTTCCAGATAGTTGACGTCGAGCCGCCGGAAGAGGGGCATCTTGTCAAGGCGGTCGATATACCGGAATACGGCTTCGATGTTGACGTATCGGGCGGATATGCGTATGTTGCCGGGGTCACCGGGGGTCTTCATATAATTGATATCGACCCGCCGGAGGATGCTTATCTTGTCGAGACCATTGCTACTCCCTCTGGTCCCATGGGCGTCAGGGTAAGTGGCGACTATGCTTTCGTGCTGGATGATACCGGCATGCAGGTGGTTGACATCAACCCCCCGGAGGATGCCCATATCGTGACAACCGTTGATGACGCCAAAAACGGTTTCCGCATGGCATTGTCGGGCGATTATGTTTACGTGGCGAGATATTGGCATAATGTTGTGATAGTGGATGTCAGCATCCCGGAATCGTCTTGTGTGGTAGATGTTATCCCAACCCCCGAGTTCAGCCCCGATGATGTGGCGGTCGTGGGGGAATATGCCTATGTTGTGGGTACGGATGAGGGGATGCGGATATATAAATTGTGGTGAGGCTGCCCGGGCATGAAATTGGCGGTTTACGGATGTAAGGTTACCATTTCCTCGTTTATGTGGTAGAATATAGATAACCTCGGCGAGGGGAGTCCGTCCATGAATACAACTTTGAAATCTATTCCGTTTCTTGTGGCGTTTGTCGTAGCGCTGTGTCCGCTATGCGGTTGCGCATCCAGAGGGAATCCTGTAGCGCCGGGGGAGGGGGCGCAAGAGGGGGTGGATGCTGCGATGGAGGAAGCGGCGCAGGGGGGGTATGGGCATAATCTATGGGGCATGTGGAGCATAAGGTTCGATTTAGAAAAGCAACAGGTTACTGTTGAGCCGTTGCGCGATCCCGATGTACACTACAACGTCACCGATATGCTGATTCCGCCCGCATGTAACGACTGCGTGAAAATAAAGGTGAATTCGTTTGATCAAGCGACGCGGATACTCGATGCGGATGTCACGCTGCGCAACCCGACGAAGCTTACCGGCTATGATGTGCGGGGGATTTTGTACACCAATGATTACGGGTTAGAGCTGCGTAACGCCGACGATTGGACGGGGTTGTATGATATAGCGGGTGGGGAGATAATAAATCCGTTCAGAATGTTTGCCTTGAATATATGGAATACCTACTTCGTGGGTGAATCAGAGCAGACAGAGAATTATCTTGTTTATATCCCAAAGCCCCCACACTTGGAAGCGATAACTTTTGCAGTTGATGCATCATTCCCCGACCACTGCAAGGAGCCATACTGGGTGAAGAAATACGACCAGCAATTGATTCACCCCAAAGCAGGGTCTCATGGGTTGGTGTATGTTGCGGTACATGATTCGCAGCACGATATCAGCGAAGTCACTTTGATAGCGCCGGCGATAACCGGAGAGAGTTTCACGCAGTTGCACTTTGAGAGCCAGGATAACTGGGTCGGTGATGTGACCAATAACACTGGTGTCACGACGGGCGATTATCCGGTTATGATAAGGGCAAAGTCGGCTGGGTCAGGGGAATTGGCCCTGTATGACAAGACGACAATCACGATAGCCCCGGAAAGTCCCTTTAATCTGGCTGATGTAACTTCCCCCTTGTTCAGTTTCATGCCAATCGATATATGTGTTGATGGCAATTACGCCTACGCTACAGCAGTATATGGCCGCCTTTACATCTTCGACCTTTCAGACCCGGCTAACCCCGTGTGCGTGAATGTCGTTAATACAACGATGCATGCCAGCTATCTGACAGTATCAGGGGGGTATGCCTATATGATAGGATCAGGACCGGAGGGCGCGGCAATCGAGATAATGGATGTCACCACTCCACAAAGTGCATTTACCGTTAAGACCCTTTACATACCGGGGTATCCGCATGCAATTGTCGAATCGGACGGCTACGCTTATGTAGATGACTACGAAGGCTCCTATCTGAGGATAATTGATGTTGACCCGCCTGAGGATGCTCATCTCGTCAACAGTGTGGACACTTTGGAGAGTCTTTCCGGCATAGCGGTATCCGGCCCTTACGCATATCTGGCGAATTATGCCTTTGGCTTCCAGATAGTTATGATAGACCCTCCGGAAGATGCCCACATGATCAATACCGTCAGCTTCACGGGGGCTGTGGATGTAGAGGTAGCCGACGGTTATGCCTATGTGGCAAATGCGACGGAAGGGCTTCAGATTGTGGATATCGATCCTCCAGAAGCGGCGTATATTGTCAGTAGTACGGCAACTGCGGGGATAGCCATCAAGGTTGCTTTAGGGGAAGGTTACGCATATGTGGGTGAATATAAAACTGGTGTCAGCATAGTTGACATTGACCCGCCAGAATCGGCTTATTGTGTAAATGCCGTCGAAACTCCGAGCTATGGGGGGAATGTGGCGGCGTATAGCGGTTATATCTTTTTAGTAAGGGAGGATGGGGTTTTCAGTATAATCGATGCCAATCCACCGGAAAGTGCGTATTTATTAAAAACATATTACGGATTGCAGATGGCTTTACAGGTAGCAGTTGACGGTGATACTGTTTGCGTGGGCGGCGACTGGCCCCGAAGTTTGTTTGTAGCTAACATCGACCCACTTGAATCAGCTTATTTCAGTGGCCGGGTCACTCTGGACAATGATCTCTATAGTATTGATGATATTGCGATATCCGGCGGCTACGCCTATATAGTCGGTGGGGATGTGGGCCTCCGGATTGTGGACATTGATCCCGTAGAATCGGCCTATATTGCCAAGAGTGTTGACACGGGGGGGTATTGCGGTAGCGTCGCAGTATCCGGCGGGTATGCTTATGTAACAGATGGCGCGGGTCTTCGAATCATAGATATCGATCCTGTTGAATCGGCTTATATGGTAAATACCGTTGCGCAAACCGGTTATGGTGGATATGCGGCAGTATCAGGCGGATATGCATATTTAGCAATGGTGTACGATGGCCTTTATATAATTGACATCGATCCGCCGGAATGCGCTCATATTATGCAGAGCGTCAGCATACCGAAGTGTATCGATACTGTAGCGGTCAGCGGAAGTTACGCATATGTCCTGGATTATGATGAAGGGCTTCAGGTGATTGATGTTGATCCACCGGAGAATGCCTACCTCGTAACAAGCCTTGGATTCCCAAGTGCCGCAAAAGGTGTGACGGTATCCGGCGGTTATGCCTTTATTGACGATGACTATCAGGGCGTCTGGATTATTGATGTCAATGCCCCTGAATCACCTTTCGTCGTTGACTGGTTTGGCACCACATATAATGCTATGGATATCGCTGTATCTATTAATTACGCGTATGTGGCGGATCAATATGGCGGGTTGAGGATAATCAAGCTGTGGTGATATTCGTTTCACCTCCCCCTCATTGATTTAACCCCCTATCGCTGATAAACTAAGGTGGGAAGCCCAAGGCGGCATGCCGCGCTGTAAGCGTAGATGGAGAAGTATTGGCGATGGCAGTTTCTGGAAAACGCGGACGGGTTATAGTGCTTGGGTCGGATGGGATGGACCCGAAGCTTTTAGAGCCCCTTATGAAGGCGGGGCGTATGCCCAACTTCACCCGCGTGCTGGAGAAGGGCTTCTATTCGCGCATGGCGACGACGAACCCCGCGGAGTCGCCGGTGGCGTGGTCAAGTTTCACGACGGGGATGAACCCCGGCAAGCATGGGATATTCGATTTTTTGCATCGCGACCCGGCGACGTATCGCCCGCGAATCGCCGCCGTAACCGTGACGCAGCATCCCAACCGCAAACCGGACGTCGTAAGCAACCGCAAGGGGGCAAGCCTGTGGCGCATACTCGGCGACGCGGGGCATCCGTGCGCGGTGATACGCGTCCCGTTGACATTTCCACCGGAAAAAATTAACGGGAGAATACTTAGCGGAATGGGTGTGCCGGATTTGCGCGGTACATGGGGGACGAGTGTGCTATACGGCACCAACCAGGCCGCATGCGACGCCGAGATGGGCGGCGAGAATGTGCCGATATGTCTTGTGGATGGAGCAGCTGAGCTTCAAATAAAGGGTCCTCCAAGGGCCGAGCCGCTGAAGGGGACATTGCGTATCGAAGGCGGGAAGGGAATACTCACCGTCGATGGGCGGCGTATCGAGCTTAAGCCGGGTAAATTCACGGAGTGGGAGCCGCTTGTATTCAAGGTCAAGGCGAAATTCGGGCCGATAGGGCTTAATGTCCCGGTGCGGGGTATCGCGCGATTTCTGCTTCGCGCAATTGAACCGGAAGTAAGGCTGTACCTGTCGCAGATAAACTTCGACCCGGCTGCGCCGTTTCTTCCCGTGAGCCATCCGCCGGCGTTCTCGAAGCAGATGCAGCGCGCGCACGGGAATTTCTTCACGTTGGGATGGAGCGAGGATACATGGGGGCTGAATGAGGGGCGCATCGACGAGGATGATTTCCTGACGGAGCTTTTCGATTTTCACAATAAGTTAGAAGAGATAACGCTCGATGTCCTTGCGCAGGGGCGCGAGGAGTTCATCATATCCGTGTTCGAGGGCACCGACCGATGCCAGCACATGTTCTGGCGCTACATCGACGAGCGGCATCCGATGTATCGCCCGGAGGACGCGAAGCGATACGGCGACGTCATCGAGCGCTCGTTCATCCGCTTCGATGAGACGGTAGGCAAGGTGCTGAAGCAGACGGGCGAGGACGATGTCGTCATATTGATGAGCGACCATGGGTTCAACTCGTTCCGTCGCGCGGTGAATATCAACACATGGCTTAAGAACGAGGGGTATCTTGTCGTCGAGGGGCCAAGTGCTGATTCGGGTAAGGCGATGAAGGACCTTTACTCGGGAAATATTTTCCCAAGCGTCGATTGGAGCAAGAGCAAGGCGTATTCGCTGGGGTTGGGGAAGATTTACATCAACCTTAAGGGGCGCGAATCGTGCGGGATTGTGGAGCAGGGGCGCGATTACCTGCGGCTGAGAGAAGAGATAATCAATAAATTTTCCAAGTTAATCGACCCCGCGACAAATCAGCCGGTCGTGAGCCGCCTGTCGCTAAGGGAGCGGCTTTTCTCGGGAAGCGAAATCGCGCACGCGGGGGATATTGTTGTCGCGTTCAGGGAGGGGTACCGCGTAAGCTGGCAAACAGCGCTGGGCGGCTTTCCGGAAAAGGTCATCGAGGATAATATCAAGAAGTGGTCTGCGGACCATTGTACTGTGGAGCCGAGTATAACAAGTGGAATACTTATCGCGAACCGCAAATTCAACCTGCCCGATGAGGGGCCGGCGATAATCGACCTCGCGCCCACCATCCTTGACCAATTCAACGTGGCGATACCGAAGGAGATCGATGGTAGGAGTTTGGTGGGGAAGTAGAGTTATTTACCAACAACCGTTCGGGTCTAATTTGCTGAGAAATGCGCTCGCATCACCGGTAGAGCTATGTTCATCAATCCCCGGACCGGGATTGAAATCATATGTCCCGAAAAATCCACTGCATACATACAAATTGCCATCCTCATCAACAGCAATCCCGCAGGAGGGCTTGCCAATGCCCGTACTGAATGAGGAACAATTCCCCCAACTGCGAGCCCATTGGAAATCGCCTGAGCCGCTGAATTTGCTCAGGAAAATATCAGCCCCGCTGACCGCTGAATGATAATCGGTTCCCGCACCCGGGTCGAAGTCATCAGTATATTGGAAGTAGCCGGCAACATACGCATTCCCGGAATCGTCGGTTAAAACGCCAATGCCCGTACCACGCCACCAATCTTTAGCCCATTGGAAGTCGCCATCGATGGAGAATTTCCTGAGGGGGCTGCTATCGCCAAAGCCGGTAACATAGACTCCACCTGATTTGTCCACCGCAACGCCATAACGTCCTTCGCTGGCAGGTAAATACTCTATGTAACCCCAAGTCCTTGCCCAGCGGAAATCGCCCTCCGGGTCAAATGTGGTAAGGAAGCTGTCCTTGGTGCCCAGTGCCGTATGAATGTCCACACCAGCGCCCGGGTCGAAATCGGCTTCTGTGTCGAAAACGCCCGTGACATATACATTATCCGAATCATCGGTCGCGACTGCGTAACCGCGATCCCCCGGGTCCATTTCACTCATATAACCATGGCTGAATCCGCCCCATGTACGTGCCCACAGGAAGTCACCATCGGTGTCGAACTTGCTGAGGAAAGCATCCCTTGTACCATCGGCTGTATATTCTGTAACACCTGTGCCGGGGTCGAAATCGCCCGTACCGCTGAAGCAGCCGGTGACATATATGTGTCCGGAAGAATCCACGGCGATACCAAAAACATATTGGTCCCACGTACCACCCCAGGTGCGGGCCCAGGCAAAATCTCCGTCCGCATTGAATTTGCTAAGGAATCCAGCATTATATAACCCAGCGGGAGAGGAATGATTATCTACACCCGGTCCCGGGTCGAAATCAACATCTATGCCATTGAAAAAACCGGTGCAATAGACATCCCCTGCATCGTCTACCGCAACACCATGTGCCGCTATAGAATCAACTCCCCATGTTCGTGCCCATTGGTGTTCGCCGGCAGAATTGAACTTGGCCAAATATGCCATCTCCGAATCATCCGAGCCCTGTTCATCAATACCCGCGCCTGGGTCAAAATCAACAATCCCTGAACAAGCTCCACAGACATATATGTAACCATTATCAGCAGCGACGCCGCTTGCCACAGCGGATCCATTCGCACCCCATGTGATAGTCCAGCCGGTTTGGGGTGGAGAGGCATCGATGGTAATATCGACGTAATTGAACGTGAATATCGGGCAGCCCTTGGTTTTTGCGGAGATAAGGGCTCGATATGTCCCCGGCCCTTTGCCGCCCGAATGCCAGGGGATATTTTCAACAGCCCACCAATTATCCCCCTTTGATGTCATCGAGGTATCCTTATCCCATCCGATAACCGAAAGGTCCACCGTTACCGATGCGATTTCATTATCCCAATCCCATGCTCTAACTCTGCACCAGATGCTCTGCGGCTCGTAGTCGAGAAATGTTCCTGAGGTGTAAGCTTCTCCCACTTTGTACGGTTCTCTGCAATTGCCCGGCCAAGATGCGTCGACAACAAAATTCAGCCCCGCCAACGCATCCATTGAGGGATAATGGATTTCATATTCCTGCTCGTGAGAGGTATATGGCGGCACCCGCCGCCTGTACCAATCCTTCGCATAAGCCTTGAACGGGTTTATGAACACCGGGCCGCCGTCGTCCCAAAGCATCGTGTAGGAGTCGGCGTTGATGAGCCTGAGATTGGGATAATTGCTGATAATGATTCCCCTTACATCGTGAGCAGTGAAAGGCGAATGATTTTTAAGGGTAATTTTCACCTTTATATAATTCTCGGCTGGTTGAAACTCCATGACTTGGATGGTGATACAATCATTGCAGTACGGCGGGGTCAGCCATGGAGTGGCATCATAATGGAAGGCGGCATTTCTATCGGGGATAAATTCAGCCTCAAATGCAGCCGGGTCAATCGAGATAATGCCAATTGACATGATATATCTGCCGGAGGAACCGGCGCCTGCAGCGTTGTAGTATGGGGTTTCGGGCAAGCTCGGTGCCGATGGAAGGTCCCCCGGGGTGCTGCATCCCGTTAATGAAAAGAGGATGAATGCCGTCACTATAATATGCCGTGCCATAAAGCACCTCGTTCAGGGCTTATTTGTAAGAGAGTTGGTGGGCGTTTCATATTTGATTATACCAATATGCTTTTGGCCTGACAACTCGAATGTCAAGCGGACTCCCAGGCATAAGAATGTCGGGCAGCAACTTATATCACACTCAAGCTCGGAAGACCTCGCTTGAGTGTGCCACGAGAAGCAATGTAATTGGGTAGCGTGTATCTATATCCTGCGTAGCGGGGGCGGTCCGGACCACGGCCAGCCTTCGAAGACTCAGGCAGGCCGTGCCATCCGTGTTCCAACATTTTCTACAAGGGTCTAATCCTGTGGGATTTTTTCCGGGACGTCGGCGCCGAAGACGAAGGGGCAGGCGTGGCCGCGTATGGACTCGACCCAGCGCGGGCGTATGAGTCCGTCGGGGGGCATATCCGGCTTGTGCGGATACATCCCGGATTTAGGCGGGATGGGATAGAAGAGCGACCAGCGGGTGTGGCATCGGCAGCACTCGTGGACACGCTCGCCGTAGCCGTATGTGCGATGCGTACCGATGAGCATGACCCTGCCGCTTATCTTTCTGCCGCCCCCGCCGCAGTTGGGGCATTTTTTATATTCACGCGCCATATATGAATTATAAATGATTGATGCAGGGTTGGCCAATGGGGAGATATGGAAAAAGTACTTATATAAGTTGTATAATCAATTATGAAGAGATTGCAGAAATGCCCTATTCACAATGGGAAGGAGAGCGGGAAGTCATGACAAAAAAGGTATGGATGGTCCGCGCTGGGCGGGGAGGGGTGCATGCGGAAGAGTTCGAATCGCAGGGACGGGTTGCCATTGGGTGGGCTTTCGTAGGTGATTTGACCACCATTGCTGACAAGAAAGAAATCGAACAGCTTATAGTTCGAGAAAAACCGGAATATAAGAAGGGGAAAGTGAACATAACAGTAAGCCAACTCTCAAGATTCCGTTTCGACATGAGGGAGGGGGAATATGTAATCACATATAATGGTGAAACTCGCGATTATTTGATTGGCGAGATTATAAGTGGATATGAATATATTCCTGGACCGGAATTATGTCATACGCGGAGGGTGAAATGGGAGAAAAAAATCAGTAGAGACGCACTATCAACATCAACCAAAAACTTTCTTTTAGCTTGGAATGCACTGTTTCTGCTTAGCGAAGAGGTGGCTTCGGAAATGTTGGGCATAGTCACCCAAACAAGAACAGAAGAAGATATAGAGAGCGATGAAGGCAAAGTGAATGAAATGGAAGATGAGCAGGAAGAGGAAGAGCTCGACATATTACGCTATGAGGTTATTGACAAGGCCCGTGAATTCATCAAGGATGCAGTCTTGAAGTTGGAATGGGATGATATGCAGGATTTGGTGGCCGGTATTTTAAGAGGGATGGGGTTCAAGACAACCGTCTCACAGAAAGGCCCCGATATGGGTCGGGATGTAGTTGCTTCACATGATGGCCTTGGGTTGACTGAGCCCCGGATTATTGTTGAAGTTAAGCATCGTGGTGGGCAAATTGGCTCACATGAGATACGCAGTTTTGTAGGCGGGTTGAAACCAGGGGATAAAGGGATGTATGTAAGTACCGGAGGGTTCACCAAAGAAGGGAAATATGAGGCTAAAGGCTCTAATATACCAGTCGCTTTGGTTGACTTGGGTACTTTGGTGGGGCTTCTTGTTGACCATTATGATAACCTTGATCCTGATACGAAAGCATTGATCCCTTTGGTCCATGTCTATTGGCCTAAACCTTAAATATGATGGATGGGACCCAAGTGATTTTGCCATCGTCCCATTTTCTTATTTCACAATAATATACAGGTTAAAAATCTTCATGCCCTCGGGTGCGATTTGTCGTAGACACGGCGTTTGTGGGATTCGTCGACGGCGGTATAGATTTGCGTTGTGGAGATGTTGGCGTGGCCGAGTAGTTCCTGGATGGAGCGGAGGTCAGCGCCGCGTTCGAGCATATGCGTCGCGAATGAATGGCGCAGCATATGCGGGTGGATATCGCCGATATGCAGCCCCTTCGCGCGCGCCCTCAGGTCGCGCCAGAATTGCTGGCGGCTCATCGGCGTACCGCGCTTGGTGAGGAAGATATAGGGGCTCGTACGCCCCGCGGTGAGATACGGGCGTGCATCGCGCAGATAAAGTCGCAACAGGTCAACGGTCATCGATGCCAGCGGCACCATGCGAACCTTGTCGCCCTTACCCGGAACGAGGAGGCAGGCGTCATCGAGTTTGAGGGATGAAATCCGCAGGTTGATGAGCTCGCTGACACGCAAGCCCGCGCAATACATTGTCTCGAGCATCGCGCGGTCTCGTAGTCCAAGGGGGTCGGTCAGGTCGTAGGAATTCAGCAGCCTGATAATTTCATCCACATTCATAGTGTGAGGAAGCCTGCGTCCCAGCTTAGGTGATTGCACCCCCGATGTGGGGTCGCTTTCGCGCAGGCCGATTTTCCCGAGGTGCTTGTAAAACCCCCGAAGCACGCTCAGCGCGCGGGCCTGTGTGCGCGGATTCACGCCCCGCTGCTGCAACGCCACCATGTAGGAGCGGACATCGTCCACTGTCGCGCTGAGCAGGCCGGCTGCATCGGTTTGATTTGCGACGGCATAGCCCCGGAGAAAATCATGCCACGCATCGAGGTCGCGCTTGTAGCTCTCGACGGTATTGGCGCTAAGACGCCTTACCGAGCGGAGGAAGTCGATGTAGCCGACGAGGGTACGTCCCTCTTCAATGGTTGCGCGAAGGTTATCCAATTAAACTTTACCTATGAAATCTTTCAATTCGCGTATGCTGTCCTCTTCGGGGACAAAGGTCGTCTCGACCTTCTCGATACCCCACGGCAGTTTGAGCTGGGCGAAATCACGGCTGCTCGGGGTATGAATGACCAGTTGCGCCTTTGCGATTATCTCGCTGATTGTCTTGGTATCGCTTGTGAGCGCGGGGACAATTCTTGTTTTGGTGCTTTTTGCATAAGCCTTCGCGAAACCGGTAGCGCTCTTAAGGTTGCTCTCGTCGATGGCGATGATGCCGACATAGGTCAGGTCGTTCAGCCGTTTCAGGGCGCTCAGGAATTCCTTAGTCATTTTTATATCAACGACGAAAATCCTCAATTTTGTGCCGCTGAGTATGCGCTTCAATTCCTGTTCGTGGAAGGGGGTTGTCACGAATACGGCATCCTTCTGGAAGTATGACAGTATGCGCTCGGTATTCTGGCGCAAAATGTTCAGCACCACCGGCACAACATTGATGCCTGCCAGATGCTTGGATATTTCCTTGGCCATATCGACCGATTGTTCCAAAGAGCATTCGACGAAAGCAAGCTGCTCAAGGCGGCGTTTTTCGGCGCGCTCTAAATTGTCGGAGCTGGAAATCGGCGCCAGCACCTTCGCCGGTTTATCTGATGGTTCGGGAGTAGGCACGGCGACATCACCAGCTTCCTTGAGTTCAAACCCCCGTTCGACAAGGCCGTCGATAGTGTTGATAAGGTCTTTCGGGTGGAAGCCGAGCTTGATGGATTTTATCATCGCTGTGCGAGCGATATTCTCCAACTCCTTGTGCTCCTCCCTTGCCAAGTCGAGCTTGACATTGACAAACGCGCCTCGCCCTTTTTCGGAGCGTATGAGCCCCTTCTCCTCGAGTATCTCAAGGGCCTTCATGACGGTCTGGGGGCTTACTTTCATGTCGACGGCGAATTTCCTTACGCTGGGCAGCTTTTCGCCGTAGCGCAGAAGCCCGGACGAGATACGCCGCTCCACCAGTTCGGCAAGCTGGTGGTAGAGGGGTATAGTTGCCTTAGGGTCAAGTCCTTTGCTCATAGATCAACCTTAAAATAAGACTATATCGACGCTAACCTTTAATATTATCATTGATTAAGCGGATATGTTCACCCACAATTGGGAACGCCGACTTTCAAGTCGGCATGAGAGCCGGTTTGAAAACCGGCGTTCCCAAACACGCCCATTCTCGGAGATGAGCCTTTGCCAATGCTACGGCTCACAGGCTCGAATGGGCGTGGCACCCGTAGCGGGCCTGTTATTGTGGTGCAGGCGGGACGCCTGCGCTACAATAGAGAATTGGGCCGTTCGGACTACCACTCTGGCATGGGGCAGCGGCCGAGGGAGCCGGACCAGCAACTGTCGAACCAATAGTGGGAACCGCTGAACTCCATCACTTCGCCGCTCGCGCGATAGAAGTTGTAATACTGGTTATCCATATCGCCTGTAGTCTTGCCACCATAATAAGGGTTGTAGCGTGCGAAGCGCGGCCCGAAAGCCTTGGGGTTCTGGGGCGGCGTCGGTGCATAATCCCCTGAAATTACCACCGCAACAAAATGGCATTCAGGGTCCGATTGTTCTATATAGCATCCAACCGCGAAATCCCTGTCGCTGTCGGCGATGTCGCTATAAAGCTCCTCGTCGGACCATACAAGCTGACCATCGGTGTCTATAGCATAGACAGCGGGGGTGCCCATCCACGTAAAGACGCCACCCGGATATTCACTATGCGCCTGGCTTGTTATGAGATAGTTCTTCGTTATTGGATTCCAAGCAACGTCGTGGAAACTATAGTAGGTATTCCCCTGTTCACTGACGACACTCGCTGGAACATCTACTTGATTCCAACTCGTACCGTTCCAATGCATGATAGCAAGGTTGCTGCCGTATTGGTGCACAAGCAGGATGGGGTTGTCGTTTTCATCAACGGTTATCCTGCTTATCATCCAGGGGTCTACAGTCGGAAAACTCGCGGTATTCGGGAACGGCCCGAAGCCGTCGGTCTCATCCCAGTCGATGTAATAAAGGGTATAGGTGTGGGGGGCATTGCCGGTTCTCTTGTAGTATATCCTGTTGGTGGATGTCGCCACATATCTGTCCGGATGCCAAGTTTCAGCGGTCGGGGCTTGAGGAGTATAAATCCCATGAGCAATATTGAAATCGCCGGTGATTGCAACGAAACCGGTGCTGAAATTGTAGACGCCGGGTGAGATCTCATATTCACGATAGCAGTATGATACGATGTACTCCGCATTGGCGCCGTGCACAACCGTGTGATCATAATAGGACTGGTAGTAGTATTCGCTTCCCCCCATATCATGCCCGGTGATAGCGCCTGTCGGGCATTGGTCTTTGCCGTCGCATCCGCCGATATTGAAGAATTCATAGTATCCCGGCGTGCCGCATCCGTTGACGACAACGAGGGTCCAGTCGCCGTCGACGGTGTCGGTCAAATCGAAATCACATGTGATGAGGGATTCAGTGACGAACTTGACATCGGTGGCGATGATGTCGCTCTGGCCGGTTAATTCGAGATGTACTGCAAGCTGCGGGCCGTCGATGAATGTGCCGTGGATTTTGACATCATCCAGAACCGCACCGACCCATCCGCCGTCCGGGTCAACGCCGGTGATAGGCGGCGGCGGGCACTCGCCGACCTGGGTTGTGTAGATGAAACAGTTATAGACATTCGCTTCATACAATTGATTAGTCTTTTTGAGCAGGCCCAAAAACCAGCTCTGGCCGAATGTAAGCGGGTCGGTGGCGGTTATGAGGATATCCAACGGGCCTTCCGCTTTGGGAGCGCCCTGGACATCCGAAAATTCGTAAAGGTAGGAATACTCGGTGCTGCCTGACGCCGATTGATTTATTTTGACTTCGGGAATCGTTGTGCCATCGAGTGACGCGACGGTCACATCGCGAATATTCCCCTGCCAGTCCCATATTTCGACATCGAGGCTTATACTTCCCCCGCCGGAGCCGCCGGAGTAATGGAGGCTGTTGGCAAGCTCGGTCACTTTGCAGCAAACCGCTTCCTGGCTGTTGGCGGCGGATGTTTCGAAATCGCTAAGGTCGATGGGCGGCTCGCCCACGGGCCAGTTATAGTTGGCATAGACCGCGTAGTTGAATACGAAGAACGCATAATCGGAACCGGCCCATTCGAGCTCGTAATGGCGTTTGAGAATCTTGCCGTTCGGGAAGCTGCCGTGTTTGGCGAGATTTGCAGGTTTGGAGAAGAATGCCGCGAGGTCATCATCAAGGCCAAGGCCGTCGCAGAAATATTTATAACCGCTGATATCATCGTGATAATTCGCCTTGCTGTTGGGGGTTCCGAGCAGGCCGTCGATGTAACCGAACTGTTGATTGGCGAAATATTTCGGCGCCATGACGGGGGTAAGGCCGTCGGCGTTGGCGACTTCAGGGCCGAATACCACTCCCCTGACATCGAACCCGGTGAATGTGGGGTCGGGTATGGGATGCTTGAGGATGACATCAACCGAAATCTTTGAATTCTGGCCATCTATCTGGAGTGTGTTGAAATCGATGGTCAGCTGGTTCAAGGGTGGCGGTTCGAGGAATCCAAGTACGTTGATAATATAGTCCGAGGACCTAAGCTCCGCGGCGTCGACTTTTCCCGATGCCGGGTCGATGGATACCTGCCACAGGCCAAGACATGCCGTCTTGGATGGCGGTTCCGCCGATGTGATACGTCCGGATGAATCAGGCGCCGTCACCTGCGAGTCAGTGCCGGAACAGGAATATACGAAGCAACATAGGATAATCAAGAGAAGGGTGAAATAATTCTTATTCATAAAAACTCCCGAACGAGAGATTCCACATTTTTGATACTTTCAATTATATAATAAATAGGAGCCATCGGCCTGAGGGGGTAGGTACTCGATTTCGTGCAGAGCACCGTGCCCGATAGTTTGGGCAGGCTTTCCAGCCTGCTTATTCCGAGGCCAAGCGTTAATTTATAGTCAATATCAATCATAGTGATATATTAAGACCACGGCCAGGCCTCGCGGACTCGGGAAGGCCGTGCCATCCGACATTGTGGTCAAAAATGATTAATTCACCTCATGTGTTGATATTGGCAGGCTGGAAAGCCTGCCCCACACGGAGGAATTTTCATCCGGTTTCTGGGGTAATATTTGGTTCGCTGTGAAATCCTGTTAAGAAGAATCACACCGGCTTGGTTCATGCTTGAGCCGTTTTAGCGGTATCATTCCCGTTTATCGCCCTGAAGGGGCCCATGACGGGTGGCATGCCGGGGATGGAGAGGTCGAGGGGGATGACCTCATCAATTGAATCGCCTTCTCTATCATAAAATATATGAACCTTCGGATGTCGCGGTTTGAATGGCGTTGCCTGAACGACCATGCCTACTTCGCCGGTGCTTAGCTCCACCCAGCTGCCGGGGGGGTGATGGCCGAAAACATTGAGGAACGCCACGACGATATGCGTATCAACGAGCTTGCGGCTTAATTGTATGATGAGGTTCGCCGCCTGGTGGAAACCGGCTTTCATCTCGCGGTTGGCATCCCATGTGATTCGGTCGTAATAGTTGGCGAGGATAAGCACCTGTCCGTAGTCACCAAGTTCCCTGACATCAACCCCGCGGGGATAGCCCTGGCCATCGTAGCGTTCGTGATGGTTGCGCACTGCATTCAGGGGGCCTTCATCCGTACCACCCAGGCCCTGGAGATATTTGTAAGCGGCCTCGGTATGCAGGCGATCGATGTTTATCTGATTCGGCGCTTTGTCCTTGGTGATTTTGCGCAGAAGCACCCTGCCCAAATCGTGCAGCATAGCTCCTGCGGCATGCGATTTTATCCTGCCGGCAGGAAGGTTCAACGCCTTGCATATTGTGGCGAACATCGCGGTTACATTTATGCTGTGATGGTAAAGCGATGAGTCGGTAAGGTACATATCAACAATGCTCAGCGTCGTTACTTCATCCTCAACGAGGTCGCCGACCATTTCATCGCATGTGCCGCGGACATCATCGAGGTCGATCGCGGAGTCCGGCCCTAACTGGAAGAAAGCCTTCTTCAGGGAATCAATGGCCATTTCCTTGGCTATCACCGATACGCTTGCCGGGACATTACCATGCACCAACGCCGCATAGAATTCCCTGTCGGGCCGCCCCTTGAAGATGGATGCTTCACGGGCCAAGGCGGTCTGCGGCGCTTTCCCGGGTAAGCCTAAAGTGACAACGGTTATATTCCTGCTTTGCAGTCCCCTGATGATTTCCAGCGTAAGAGGAGTATTGCGCCCGACAAGAAGCTGCCCACGGGAGTCAAAGATCTCAGTATCCAGGGTTGTGCCCACGGGGAGGTCACATACCTGCAGCCTGCTTCCCGGCTTGATGGTCACCGCACGTTGCTTGGGAGGGATTTCTTCGGTTTCAGGTGGGGTTTCTATGCTTGGTGGTGTCGTTTCAGCCACCGGTTCAGTGCTTTCAACGACCGATTTGGTGCTTTCAACGACCGATTTGGTGCTTTCAACGACCGATTTGGTGCTTTCAGCGTAATCTTGCTTTTGGGGATCGGCTTCTTGAATCGTCTGACGCACCTGCGCGTCGGTCAACATTATATCGGCCATACGTGAAAGGCATAGCTGGCAAGTACGCAAATGGGCCAGGACGGCATCCTGGTCATCCGTTTCAAGCTCCTTATCGAGTAGCCGGATTAGAAGCCCCTCGTGGTCAACCTTCTCGCAAAAAGTAGCCATAATATCCGGGGTCGCACAATCAATCTGTGTAATCCCGGAATTAATATCCACCGCTAACGCGGATGCTTAAACCGCTATTGCTCTTCGCCGATTAATTCCCGAAGCCGAAGCAGGGCTTTCTGGATGAGGGCCCCGACGGAACCCTCCGGGATATCCATCTCGTCGGCAATTTCCTTGTACTTGAAATTACGCTCGTAGCGCAATTGCAGTACCCTTCGCAGGTGGGGTGGCAGTTCCATCATCTTGTCGCGTAAGTTGAGTATTTCCTCTTTACGCATGATGGCGAAATCGGGGGCGATGGTTCGGTGGTCGGCGAGGTCGATGTCGACGTCGTCGAGGCTGATTTTCTCGACGGTGCCCCCGCGCTTGATGGTAAGGTTCTTGCGGAAATGCTGCCGTACCCGGTTGAGGGTCAGGGAGTGGATGTAGGTTTTGAGGATGGACTTTTTCTGGAAGGAGTTGATACCCTTGATGAGGTCGAGGAAGACCTCGTGGGTGATGTCCTGGGTATCCTGCATCGTGAAGTGGTAGTTTTTGCCTTTGACGAGATGAAAGATGTAGGAATAAAATCGCTCGTAGAGGACCTTCCACGCGTCTTCTTCTCCGGAACAGCAACGCGTGATGAGCTCCTCTTCGGTAAGCTGCACACAGTCAGCGGCACTCAGATTACCCATTCGTTCGATCATACCCTTGCACAAGACAAAAAAAAGGCAGCCAGGCTGCCAGTCCTGTGCATATTATACTCCACCTAATCTGTCATTGCCAAGTATAAAATCGGAAATTTTCAGGAAATTTTCCTTAAAAGGTGATATTAGGGGATATAAGAGTTAATGAGGGGATATAAAAGACGCGAAATGCCTCCGATTCCGGGTGCCACGCCCACTTCACGTCTTTGTGAATGGGCGTGGTTTGATACGTTTTGCGGACCAATATGGTATAATTTACTCTGCTTATGAGAATTCAAAGTCCCAGAACTACGACTGCAAACAGAGGAGCCCTTGACAGCTGAAATAGCCATAATGAACAAACAAGCCGTTGTCCTTGCAGCAGATAGTGCTGCTACTTCCGGCGGGCAACAAGCCGGCAAGATTTTTCCAAGCGCGAATAAGATTTTCATGCTTTCTAAAGCCCATCCAGTCGGAGTCATGATCTACGGAGAGGCTTCTTTTATGGAGGTGCCATGGGACATAATCATTAAAATGTACAGAACAAGGCTTGTCGATAAAGGTTTCGATAGCCTGAGAGATTATACAGATGATTTCATTAGGTTCATTTCCGAAGATAAGATTATATTCCCGGAAGAGCAGAGGAAGAGATTTTATATCGATTTTATACGTGGTTTTTTTGAGCTCTTAAAGACCCAAATAGGTGAAAGGGTTAAGGATATCATCAAGGCTAAGGGTGAGGTTGATAAAAATGAAATATCTGAGGTGATTTCAGCATTTGTAGGAGAGATATACGATACCTGGCATAAAGCGGAGTTCATATCTCCTATGCATCAAAGGGGGTTGAATGACTTAGCGAAGAAATACGCTGAAGATATAGGGAAAATAATTGAAGGCGTTTTTGAAAGACACGAGTTTAAACCCGAAATTCTGGATAAGCTCAAAGCAATACCCATATACTTAGCCATTAAGGCCCCGAAAGACGTCCCCTTTCCAATGGTAAGCGGAATAGTATTCTCGGGATTCGGACTTAATGATATTTTTCCCAAATTGATCTCATTTTTATTCGTCGGTAATTGCGACGATTTTCTAGTCTACCGGGAGAATGTCACTGCGGAGATTAATTTTAACATTGGTGCATCAGTTATCCCCTTTGCTCAGTCAGATATGGTTTTTACATTTATGGAAGGAGTAAACCCTTCTTATCAAAAAGAAATAATCCATGATCTTGACCTGATACTCAATGCGTATAAGGGAACTGTTGTCAGCGAGCTTGACAAAACAGGAATTGCAGAAAAGCAACAATATGATTTCGTAAAGCTGCTGGAGGAGATAAATGGGCAGCTTATGAGCCAGTACGAAGGGGCTTTGAGAGAATATAGGCGGAAGGAATTCTCAAACCGCGTCACCGATGTGGTGAAGATTCTCCCTAAAGAAGAAATGGCGGTTATGGCTGAAACCCTGATTAACTTAACGTCCTTCAAGAGACGCATGTCGTTTTCAGAACAAGAGACAGTTGGAGGGCCTATTGATGTTGCAGTTATTTCAAAAGGTGATGGTTTCATTTGGATAAAACGGAAACACTATTTTGAACCTGCATTAAATCCGCACTTCATAGCAGGATATTATAAGGAGGTAAAAAATGGCAGAGAATCAAGCGACAAATAGGAAAGTGTTCAAGTCATTTGAGGAATATGAGATGGAGTATTACCCCAAGGCTTGGGAAGAGAAGTCCAAAATTCACGAAACAGAGAAATGCGAGACGTGTGGCACCGGATTAGTGCCTGAAATATTCAATACAATTCTAAAAAACGTTAAAGCTGGCCGTAAACTAAAGAAGGAATAAGAAGAACTCAGGAAACAAAAGGAGACGCTACTACCATAACGTGGAAATAGCAAAGCTGCTACGTTATCTCCACCAGCACTAATGTCATATCATCCGCGCGGTCGGAGTTGACGAGGAAGGTGGAGGCGTCATCGGAGATGGTGCGGAGTAGGGCGTCGCCGGTGAGGTGGGCGTTGCGTTTGATGCAGGCTTGCAGGCGTTTGATGCCGTACATCTCCCCCTTGATATTGCGGCTCTCGGTGGCGCCGTCGGTGAAGAAGAGCAGGCGGTCGCCTGGTTTGAGTTTGGTGTGATATGTGTCGTATTGCGGCGGATTGGCGAACATACCGAGCGGAATTCCCGAGACGGCCAGGTGGCGCAGCTTGCCGTCGGGCTTGATAAGTATCGGCCCGGCATGCCCGGCGGATGCGTATGTCGCCTCGAGCGTGCCGGGGTCGACGCCAAGGATGAGCGCGGTGACGAAGAAATCATCGCCGAGGGCATCTTTGAGGACGGCGTTGGCTTTCATAAGCATCGCGGCGGGGTCGCAGATGTCGCCGGAACAGGCGTCGCGGAATGTCGCGCCCGCGACTGCCATTATCAGCGACGCTGAAATGCCGCTCCCGGATGCATCGCCTATGACAAGCCCCTCCAAACCAGGATTGGTGAAGAACTGGTAAAAGTCGCCGGACAGGGCCTCGGCGGGGTTGAATAATGTGTGTATGCTCAGCCGCTTGAAAGCCGTTGGTTCCGGCAGAAGCTGCATCTGTACCCGTCGCGCGAGCTCCATCTGATTGCGGTTATCGCGGATGAGTTTGCGCATTTCGTTGACCGTGAGAAAGACGTTCGCGCTGGGAAGCATAATCAGTGCGGCCCGCATATTGGAGATATTTACAATCCTCCATGCAACCGGCGTCTCGATGGTTTTATTCGTGGTTGATTTGATGGAGGTGGTGGTCTTATACCATTCGCCTGAATAATCGGAAGGAATTGGAATATTGCTGATGATGCCCCCCGGGCCAAAGAATGATTTCTGGAGCGCATCTTTCCCGAGCAGCGCTTTCGCTGAGGGATTTGCATATACCGGCACACCGTCAACTTCGAGCATTACCGGGTCGGCGAGTTCATCCGCAAGCCCCTTGGACAGGCCGAAGTAATTGAGGAAACGGCTGATTGCTTCATCGTCCAAAACTGGTGCCCGACGCAACACCCCCCGGGCGACAAGTTCCTCCTCGAGCTGGCCCAATAGCGAAGTATCAAAAGCATCGAAGAATCCCTGGATGTCGTCAACGAACCGCCCCTTTTCATCGAGCGGCAAATCGGACGACAATATCATGCCCACCATGGACCGCTCGAATACCTGGCTAAGCCTGAGGAAATCAGCGACGCCGAACGCCCCCTCGCGGCTCGGCAGAAGGCTCTCGCCGCTTAGCGAGCGGAAGTCAAAAACAAGGGGCTCGGTTCGCTCATCCCTGTGGTTGTGGAATTCGAATACGGCGTTTACGAGATTATCGAGGCGCTCGCCCACGCCGGGCGGAATCTCGCGCCTTAGCTCGTTTGCCAAGCGGTTTTTAATCGATTCGGGTTGCAGCGCATCATCCATGTGTGACGCCCATCAGAGGCCGCATGCGGGCTGGAAGCCCGCGCTCCAAGGGGGACAGCCTTCCGTCTCCAATTTGGATTTTACCATCTAAGCTGCTCGGGAAACCGCATATCACGGCATACGCCGCAACCGCTACGCGGTTGATAGATATGCGGCACCCATTCAAACCTATTTTTTCAACAGCCCTTGCAAGCCCGCGCTCCAAGGGGGACAGCATTCCGTCCCCAATTTGGATTTTACCACCTAAGTCCTGAACCCGCTATGGGTTTGGGAGACAAGGTCGAGAATTTGTCGCTCGAAGCGCGGAGTGTCGAAAGGCAATGAAGTTTCACGTATTCTTATAGGATCAAATCCCATTTTAAGAAAGCGCTCTATGGCCGTACGAAGGAAATCGGACGTCTGCTCCGGGAAGAACGTGCCGCTTACCCCTTCGCGCACCGTCTCGAGATAACCCCCGGCCCTTAGCGCAATCGATGGCGTACCGCACGCGGCTGCTTCCACCGGCACGAGGCCGAAATCCTCGAGCGCGGTAACGATGACGGCCCGTGCGCTGCGGTATTCATCGGGGAGATGTTCATCGGGCACGAAACCCGCGAATTCGATATTGCTACCCGCCTTTGCCTTGAGCTCATCCAATGCGGGGCCGGAGCCTACGACGCGAAGTTTATAAGGCAGCTTATTGAAAGCATCGATGGCAATATCGACGCGCTTGTAATCGACAAGCCTGCTTAATATGAGGAAATGTTCGCCACGGGGGATGTTCGTATTAATGTTGAAAAATGAACAATCAACCGGTGGATATACCACTACTGAATTGCAGTTATATGTGCGTTGTATCCGGTCGGCAATGAAGCCGCTTATTGCGATGAACACATCGACCTGCTCCGATGTACGCTTGTCCCAATTCCTGAGCCGCGGCGCGGCCCACTGAAATGTCGCGCGCGTGACGCCGCGCATGCCGCGGAGATAGTCGTCGTATAAATCCCAGACATAGCGCATCGGGGAGTAGCAGAAGCAGATATGCTTCGCGCCGGGCGGTTTGCATATGCCCTTCGCGGCGCAGTGGGATGATGAGAGGATAAGGTCGATATCCTTAAGCTTGAATGACTCGAACGCCAGCGGCATGAGCGGGAGGAGATGCCGATGCCGCCGCCGCAGGAATTCGGGCAGTCGGTCGAGGAAGCTGGCGCATACCCTCTCAGGCGGAACAAGGGCGCCGGTGACTTCCGGCCTGTGGATGGTTGTATATATCGTGGCTCGCGGGAAGAGACGGGCAAAAACGCTCAGGCAGCGTTCGCCGCCGCCTACGGTTACAAGCCAATCATGGCTGAGGGCTATGCGTATGTTTCCGGATTCATCAACCCCCGGCATTTAATCACTATCTCCCTATGATTATACCCACCACTTTTATCACCAATAGTACCACACCGATGAAGAAAGCGCCTGCGCCGATGCCGGTAACGACGGTGAATATCAACCTTAAAAAAGGATTCGCCCTTATACGCTCCACGCGGTCATGCTACGGGATGAGGAGGCGGGTGTCAATTGGGGTATTTCAGATCAATCCTATCAGGAATGAATCGATTGTCACAAGCTTGTTTCAGAGCCGGGTGGCACCTCTATTGCGGGTCTTTGAGCATAGCGGTCTCTTCTGCTGTCATACGTCAGCCCCCAAGCTGTAGCGGCGGCACCCGTGAAAGTCGAGGCCGTACCCAATCTCAGTGAAAAAATCCCGGCTGGAAGCCGGGATTAATAGCTCAATAAACTATCAGTGAAGCAAGATGCCTATGATGGCCACCACGACGGCAGTTCAGTTGGATAATACAGGCTCAGGAAGTACCCATTATCAGGATCGCCATGGAGAATGAACAATATGTTCCCATACTTCGGATGGTAGTTCTCTTCGCAGTCAAACCTTAGCCTGTACTCGCTGTTCTTCGGATCGCCATTCAAGCCGGTTATGTCCATCCCCTCAAATGCTGAGCAAGGGTTGGGTTCAGTATTGTCGTCAACCCATCCTTTGAGACGCAAGGACAAATCGGATCGTATATCGATCACCACATACTGATCCTTCATGTTGCGTGTAATATCCCTTGGGTCGTTGAACCCTTTGTCCCCGTCATCTTTTGCGCCGCCGCCGAAGAAGGCGTCCGTGTACATGATTTCCGGTCCCTCTAACCTGAAGCGCGCGGCATATAAGGAGTCGTTATCAACGCCCTTGACACACCAGAAGTATTCACCGTTCTGGCTCCATTCAAGGCCCCTGATTAAAGAAGCCATGAAGGAGCTTCTTGAATAATCATCGAAATCAGATTTCCAGATGCATTCATTTACGACAACTTCAAAGGGGTACTCTTGTGTCTGCCATATATGGGTCTCCCACGGTTTGGGGTCAATACCAAAAACACCGAGATGGCTATGCGGGCATGGCCCACCTTCATTACTGGCCATGACATCGCCGCATGCGTGATATCCGTACTTATCCTCCTGTTGACCGGAAACAAAGTCATACGGTTCCACATTACCGTGGTGACCCCATGAAGCAAGAACACTGCCCTCTGGATAATCCAACCCGACTATCATATACCCTTCCCAGCCGATATCTATCCAGCCCTTATCGGGGTCTACCCCCTCGGGGTTCAAGTTCTTGGTCTCTGTCGCATACTCCCCCTTCGTATAATCGTCGGATCGATGCCTCCAAATCTGGCGATCGCTGTAGAGTATAAACAAGTCCCCGTTCATCCAGTCAACAGCGAGATCCCAGGCGGGCGTGCTCGGGTCTCTGAGCTTGATGTTTTTAGGGCCGGTCTCAACGCCTATCACCGTGAAGAGGCCATTGCCTGTGCCCTCTGTACCGCATCCGTTCGTCACTTGTACATTCCACAGGCCATCAGCAGTTCCGGAGGGAATGGCAAGATCGCAGGTAATTTGCGTGGAACTGGAGAATCCCACATTCGTGGCATCGATGTCGGGACAGCTGCTTTTTGTGAGGGCCACGGCAAGGCTGGAGCCTCCCACGAAATTAGAACCCGCGATGGTAGCTGAGAACTGCACCCCGTCGGCGTTGTGCTCCTTCGGGCTGATCGAGCTTACACCTGGAGTTGGACAGGTAACCTCGAACAGCTCGGTACCTGTCCCGGGAGTTCCGCAACCGTTTACAACTTCAACGTCCCTTAATCCCAAGGCGGTATCTAACGGGATGGTAACATCGCAAGTTAATTGAGTGGCGCTAACGAAAGAAAGGTTCGTTGCATTAATATCCGGCTCGCCCGTTTTCTTAAACTTGACAGCCAATGACGTGCCGGCCACGAAGTCGGTGCCGTTCACAATCGCGGAGAACGTAACATTATCGGGAGCATGATTGCCCGGGAGGACTGATGTCGGGCCAGGCTCAGGGCAGGTACCGACTTGAGCGGTATAAGTCCAGCAGTTGTAGACCTTTTCACCATATAGGGAGTTGCTCGTTGGAAGCAAACCCATGAACCATGCTCCACCGAAAGTAATACTATCGGTGGCGGTGATAAGCAGGCGGAGATCACCATCGGAAGTTGGTGACCCTGGAACATCGTCAAAGTGGTACATATATGAACGTGAAGTCGAACCAGCGGAGGTGGAGTCGTAAGATGTCTCGACGATAACACCTGAAGGTATTGATTCAATGGTCACATCGTTGATATTCCCCTGCCAGTCCCAAACCTCTACATCAAGACCGATTGAGCCCCCACCGGACCCTCCGGCATACCAGAGGGAATTATGCGTTTCGGTGACCTTTGAGCAGAACGCCTCTGCGCTGTTTGTGGTGGTCATTTCGAAATCATCGATCGTGATCGGAGGTTCCCCCATAGGCCAATTGTAGTTGGCATAGATAGCATAATTGAAAATAAGAAGGGTAATTGGGGGGGTGGTATCAGCCCAGCTCAGGTCGTAATGGCGACGAAGGGTTGCACCGTTGGCGAACATGCCACGGTTTGCGAGATTCGCCGGGGAGGACATAAAGGCGGTCAGGTCATCATCCTGGCCTAAGCCATTGCAGAAGTATTTATACCCGGCGAGTCCCGAATAGTCTGCGAGACTATCCGAGGTTCCGAGGAGCCCGTCCTGGTATCCGAATGGTACATCCTTGAAAAATTCAGGACTGGGGATTACAGTGAGGCCATCCGCATTGGTTACCTCAGGACCGAAAACCACGCCACGGACATCGAATCCTGTAAATACCGGGTTGTCGATTGGGTGTTTGAGTATTACATCGACATGAACAGCCTTGTTTACGCTATCGATGTCCAGGGTGGAGAAGTCAATCTGCATGCCGCTCAGAGGGGGTGGTTCAAGGAATCCAAGCACATTGATAATGAGGTCGCTCGAACGCATCTCAACGGCCTCAATAGTGCCTGTTTCCTCAGTGACGGTCACTTCCCATAACCCTAAGCAAACGGTTGGGCCGCTCTTAGCGGTAACAGGGGTCCGGTTATCATCTACCGGACCAACCAAACCCTGCATATTACGGGCTCCGGAACACCCCATGGTGAAGGCCAGCAATAACAGGGCAGCCAAGATCACGAATCGATGTTTCCACATATTGAAAACCTCCATAAAATTAATACTTCAAAACAGTCCATAGCATTGCATCTATGGGTTACCCTGCGAGACCCACCTGCCCTAATCTTACATTTTCCGGCCTTAACCAAACCCGTTTATTAAAGGCAGCCCTGGAGAACTTACCCCAATTCTGAGCGGATTACTACTTGTTAGTATAACTTATTATTACTATTTCGCCAAGGAGAATCTTAGAGGGTATCCTGGTGAAATACGTGTAGCACATATCCATCTTCCTGCATAGGGAACAACCAGACATCCGGGGACTGTCCTGCCTGCGGTCAGGCGAATGGGACCGTCCCTAATCTCGATGAAACATGCCCACTCTCGAAAACCCGAATGGCTGTGGATGCAGGGATAGAGAATGGCTCAAGGGTTGTCAGTCGATGAAAGATCGACCAAATCATGTTCGTCGGGGGGTTCTATCAGGTCTTGAATACCTGTTCCGTAGATATGCTTGATAAGTGCTTGCCTCTGATCCTTGGACGCCGTTTGAGCGATGAAGTTTATATCGCTCTCTTTCTTAGCTTTTAATATTCGGTTCTGTATAACATAACTGACGACCATCGCAAGAATGATGGTAACGAACATAAAGCCGAAAAACTGGTGAACTATAGGCGGAATCTCCAAGCCTCTATGGGTTGAGTCACTGATGATCCATAGGTAGATGGTTAGGTTTATGATGATGGGGATGGTGAACCATTTCAGCATAATCTCACCTTGAAATCCTCATTGACGCCGATTTCGATTTCGTGTACTTCCCTGATGGAAGAAGCATACTGATTATACCATTAAAAATGGTGCGTGAATTTCTGCAAGTTGACACGCATTTGTGAGGGGAAGGTGGTATTCAGACCACGGCCAGCCTTCGCGGACCCGGCTGGCCGTGCCATCCGGCTACCAATCCCCGCCGAATGGGCCGCCGTAGGCGCCCACGTCGTTCTGGGTGCCGTCGGGGTCGTTCATTTCGGGCTTCGGGTCGCCGGTATCGATACATGGGCTTCCCGGCTGGAGATGGAAATCCGGCGGGACGGAATCGGGGGCGACAAGCATCGGTTCCGAGTTGAAACATCCTACGCCCGGTTCGAAGCCGTCGTAATAGCCGCTGGCGCAGTCCCATGTATCGTCATACTCGAAGCATATCGGTTCGCAATCAATGATGCGTACGCCATACGCGCTCTGGAAACCGCCGGATGTTTTGATATTCATCACGATATTATTCTTCATGCAAATATCAAAAACTCCCTCGGCGGAGATGCCATAGGCGGTGCCGTAATAATAGTTTTTCCTCACGTCATAAATGACATTATTCCCGCACTTGTTATGCTCGCCGTTGATGTAGCGTATCCCGAAGGCCAACTCATAGTTGCCCCCATCGATGTTGTAAATAATGTTATTGCGCACATGAATGTTATTGGAATTTTCAACTTTAATGCCTGTGGGGAAGCTGTAGCTGCCGCCGAGGTCGGGGTTATATGTTGTTATTTCGTGTACGATATTGTGGCTGATGCGCATATTATCGCACCCTTCAATGCGTATCCCTGTCGGGTGGCAGTAATTGGAGTCTGCATCGGTGCGGATGTTATAGACCTCAAGCCCGCTTACCACGAATTGGTCGGTGTAGATGCAGTTCAGGAAATGCACGCCGGAGAATGTGGCATAGCCGTAGTCAGTCGCGTCGTGGATATCATATACCTTGACATTATCGAAAACCGGGGCTCCGTTGTCATGGACATAAATGCCGCGGGCGGCTCCATTGCCGATATGCGCTACGTGGCAATCCAAAATGCTGGGCGATGTCCCGGCGCATTCGATGCCTATGTACGAGCCGGTGATGAGGAAGCCCTCGATTGTGCCGCCATCGGCACCAATGACAGTTGGACCACCGGCCGCATCAAAGGAGGCGACAGTCGCCCTGTCGCCGCCATCGGTTATATCCCAGTTCAGGCTCTTGAGGATGACTCCATCTTTGAGCGTAACCTGCTCTTCATAAGGGTTCCCGGAATCATCGACAAATACGGTGCCACCGGCCATCGCAGCATCCATCCCCTCGCCGATTGTGTCATAGGGATGCGCCTGCGTACCGTCCTCTATACCGGAGACGTTGGAATCATCAACATAAATGCCCTCGGTTGGGTTTATGCCGCTGACCATGGCTGTGTAGGTGAAATATGCGGTGATTGTTTTCCCGGGAAGCAAATTCTGGTAATCAGTCTTTTCGCATTCGGCGCGAATCAGAATTTCGATTGAGCCTTCAGCGGGAGTGGCGGATGGGATATTCACCTCGAAACCTGCAGAAGCGGGGCTGATTGTTTGAGGGGGGATTGGGCCGACGGGCGGGAAATTGCCGGGGGATTCGACATAGATTTGATTCGATTCGGGATTAAAATGGTCCCACAGGTCAACCCACAATTTCAGACTGCCGCCGCTGTTTGAACCGTCATTCCATAATGTATTTGCTTTTTCAGTTATTACCGCATTCCATGCTTCGGGACGATTCGCCCCGGGGCCGAAATCATCCGGCACATTATAGGGCGGCGTACCGTCAGGGAATTTCCAGCAGGCATCGACCGCATAATTGAAAATCAATCCGCCAGCGCCATACGCTACTGTGTAATGGCGCACATTCTCTTCACCGGCAGAGAATACACACCGGTTTGCAGGGGTGAGCGTATCGAGTGCAGCTGACGGGTCGGTCAGATCATCGCAGAACAGCTTGTACGGATTGATAGTTGCAGTGAAATCGGCGGTCGAGTCGGGTGTGCCCATAAGGCCGTCCTTATAACCGAACATCGTATCGTCATGCGGGAATTCAGCCGGGTTCCACCAGCGGGTATAGCCGTCGGGGTTCAACAACCGTGTATCTCCCTGGACAGGCATCTTGATGTCAGGGTCGGCGAAATCGCCCTTCGAGCCGTTGGTGATAAGCACACCGCAGACATCGAAGCCGGTATACTGCTTCTGGCCGACGAAAGGATGGCGAAGTTTTACGTCACAATCGACCAACCCTGCACCCATGTGGACATTTTGCACACTAATATAAACATACGCCGGCGGCTCTAAGAACTTCAAGCCGTTTAAATGCAAGCCGGCGCAGCGCAGGGGGATGACATCCAATGTGCCATCAGCCGGGTCGGCCTTGAACTGCCAGAGACCCCACAGGTTATGGCTTGCGCCGCCGCTGCCGGAAACCGCTTCAGGACGGGTTCCCGGCTCAGTAGGTGTTTGGGTATTATTACCCGAACACCCGAGGAGGAATATCGTAAGGAGGATCGAAACTGCAAGTAATTTTTTCATTTACTACCCACTCCCGCAAATATATCATTTCTCTTAAACATATCTGCCTTTAGGAAACATTATTCTTTTCAAGCCTCTTCTTTCTTGCCTTGAAGAACGAAAAGATGATGCTGTCAACAATACCCGGGAAGTTATTGTTCATCCATACTCCGATTTTCCCTTCAAATGACAGCACCGCGCTGCGCCTGCGCTCGGCAGTTGCGCCGATGATAATCGACGCGCATGTCTTCGCACTCATCATGTACTTTGTGTACATTTTCCTACCGGCTTCACCCACCGGCGTTCCATCGGGTTTCACGACCCGTTCGGCAAACTCGGTCACTACGAAGCCCGGGTAGATGACCGTGACGCTCACGTCATGCTGCTTCATTTCAAGCCGCAGGGAGTCGAAGAACCCTGCCATACCGAATTTGCTCGCGCAGTAGGCGGTATTGCCGGGCGAGCCGATTTTGCCCGATACGCTGGACACCGCCACAATACGCCCCTTCGTCCGCATGATATGGGGCAATGCGTAATATGTGCAATAAACACTGCCGAGCAGATTGGCGTTGATAAGCGCCCTGAACCCGTTCAAGTCGGGCAGGTCCTCAAGCTTGCCCTGCATGCCATAACCGGCGTTGTTTATCAATGTGTCGATGCGGCCATATTCCGCGACGGTTGCATCAATGAGGCTCTTACACCGGGTTTCGTCGCCGATATCGGTCGGCACTGCCATTGCCGTACCGCCAAGCTCCCGGCATTCAACCGCAACCTCTTCGAGCCGTGCTGCATTACGCGAGGCAAGCGCCAGCCTTGCTCCTTCGGCAGCGAGTTGGTGCGCCAACTCTCTCCCGATGCCGCTTGAGGCGCCGGTTATAATGACCACATTATCGAAAAAAACACTCGCGCCCAAAATACAGCCACACCCGGTTTCTAATGACTTATTTGGCCATTGATAGGATACCGCAATACTTAGATGTTAAAAATGTCCAACGAAATATGGTTGTATATCGCCGGGTTGGTGCTAACAAGAAGTAAAAATCCTTTCATCTCGAAAATCGGACCATATGATTGGTTTCGGGAACAAGTTCGCGAAGAACCGGCAACACCGACAATCACTACTTGAACAGGATGCCGCATGTCTCTGACCTGCGACAGGCGGCCCATTTGTTGTAATATATCCATGGTTGGGCCGAGTTATGTTGCCGCTCGAAGATAGGCTTATAAGAAGGCTTGGCGATGCCGGGTGGGTACTCTACTGGCTGCCGAGGCTGCATACACTGTCCAAGGTCTATACACTCCACGCCCCGGCGTATATTCGTGAAACGCACCAGTTGGTCGACCGGATACAGGCCGATGTGGCGAAGAAATATTCAAGGGAGAAGGCTGACCTGGAAAGGCGGAAGGAGCTGCCCGTATCCGACCTCGACCACATTTCCGGCGACAAATACATCAGGGCCATTGATTCGTTGAACAGAAACAGGGATGAGCAGGGTACGACATTCCTCGTGGATAACATCATCAAGGCCGCGAAAATTGTGGAGTTCAACCTCGCCTGGGACGCATTCGACGCCGGGTTGGACGCATATTCCACCGGCGATTACAGCCTTGCCGACGCAACCCGGTTCATGAGGGCGTATGTCACCCAGGATAACCCGCGCCAACCCGGGAAGCTCGGCAGCCTTTACCACGAGGTGCGGAGCTATGTCAAGCAGAAGCGGCGCGACTGGGTGCCGAGGGAGATTGCGTATATCGAGGAATTCATCCGTAATGTACAGGAGCATTATAAGCGGCTCGCGAAGATTGCATACTGGGACGG